>TARA_B110000483_G_scaffold156577_1_pt1 | contig 10240 bp, 5 predicted proteins | sample TARA_B110000483 | Tara Oceans TARA_B110000483 (sample SAMEA4398176) | marine metagenome | biome: Polar Biome; feature: [SRF] surface water layer (ENVO:00010504); material: water (ENVO:00002006), including particulate matter (ENVO:01000060) such as... | depth 5 m
GAGGAGGATGACCGAGACGTTGGTTACTTCTGCGACGATTCAGACGACGACGATTCTATTTATAGACGACGCCGGGGTCGGGGTGGTCAAAAATCGAAACCGACGTGGATGGAAATGTTTTTCAATTGCGTCTCGTGCAAGCAGTGCGTCTGTCTCGCGTGCGTGATTATCTTGATATTACTCGCCGTGACGATTGGGAAGAGCGCGTTGCGAGATCAAAGGTCGAAAAGGCACACCGGCGTCGATGAGTTTGGTCGAAAAATAGACCAAGACGGCAACGTCGTCCACGGAAGAAGAGCGATGATGGGCATCATGGACGACGACGACGGTGATGTTACGCTTCCGTCTTACCCGGAGTGGATTGCAAAACACTGTGGATGGTTGCTCTATCTCCTCGCACTCGTGTACACGCTTCTCGGTTTCCGCGTTCTTTGTGGAAGCGGCGGTCAGAAAGAAAACGACGCGTTTCTAAAAAAAGCCTTGGACGCCGTCGCGTTCGATTTGACGTTTTGGTTGCCGAGGAAAGTCAACGATTCGTGGATTTTCGACGGACCAGAACAAGAGATAGACGTGCAGAAATACGAGGAAGAGCAGTATTTACCGCACGAGAAAGCGAACAGCTGCTCTCGTGTGTCCTTGATTTTATTCTTTTCGGTTTTGTTTTCCTTTGCGAATCCTTCGACGTTTCGAGGGTATCCGTACGTAGGCGTTTCGATGGTTTTTGGCATCGGGTTGTACAACTTTACCATCGTCCCCGCGATGATGCTTTTGAAGAAGAGAAGAGAAAGGGAAACGAAGAAAAAGAGTAGGAGCAGCGGCGGCGGCGGCGACGACGACGACGATGTCGGTAAAGGCAAAGTGGTCTTGTTGTGGTCCTCGGAATCCGTATCGTCGCAGTATTCGATGTCGAATTTGACGAGAGATTTTTGCTTTTACGTTTTCGCCATGCTCGCGCTCGCGCTCTTTGTCGCCAGAGACGCGATGTTTATTATTGACGACGACGAAGTGAACAGCGCGAATGCCACCGCCGCCGCCGCCGAAGACGATGATATCACTCGGTTCGTTCTCGCGAAGAATACGAACGTCTACTCACTCGGATGGCGATGCGGCGTGTGGATGGGTGAAATCTACGCCACTTACGTCGTCTTTCGCCGGATTTGGGTCCTCTTCGGCACGTATCACATTCGATGGAAGAAAGGTAGAGAAGAAAAGCGAGCGGAGTGTGAACAGAAGAAGAAGGAAAAGAAAGAAAAGAAAACGTCGTCGGTGAAAAAAGGCAAGTTGAGTAACGCGGAGGCACCTTCGTCATTATCTTCGTCGTCGTCCTCCTTCTTCTCCTCGGTCGCGATACCCGCGTCATCGAAAGGCGTTTGCACTCCCGCTTTTCCTCCCAGGTCGACCGAGACGATAAGAATTGCCTCGTCCTCGGTTTCCTTAGAACCTCCGCCGCCGATACTCGTCGCCGAGAGAGGAGAAAACGATGCCGTTCGAGTATCCTCGCCGCCGTCGAAGAAGGCATCAATATCGATCGTGAACGATATCGAAGAAAGAGAGCAAAAAGAAGAACACGAAGAAAAAGAACACTCTGAAAAAGAGAAGAAGAAGGAGGAGGAGGAGGAGGAGGAGGAGGAGGAGGAAGCGAGAGATGCAGAAAAAGCAGAAGTCAACACTCCGAAAGTCGTCGTCGTCGACGACGACGTGAACGACGAGGACGAGGTAATGCGTAACGAACAGGAAGTCAGACGCGAAGAGAAAGAAGAGCCAACATTACCTCCACCGAGAAGCTCTTTTGTCGAGCTCTCGTTCGCGAAAAAGAAACTGTTGAAAATCGAACGCGCACTCTCGAAACCGTGGGTGTTTCTCTTCAATTTGACTATTCCGTCCTGTCCGGAGCGCAAGTTACGCGCCAACGAAATGAGCAACATCAAAACCGAGAACGATAATAATACAACAAATGCGCTACCAAGTTTTTACTTCTACGACGGCGACGACAGCAATTCCGATTGGCTCTCTGACTCCTCCTACGATTCCGTGACGGACATATGTGTCAAAATTGAACGAAAAAAGTGCAAGCGAAGAGTGTTGTCGATCGCGTGCGGAACGACGTGGCTCGCTATTTTGTCGTACGCCGCGGTTGAGTTTGTAACGCACTTGAGCAACATCTACGTTCAAGAGTACAACGAGCAGATTCCGGCAATTTTTGGCGGTGGTGGTGGTAATGGTGAAGTAATCAACAAGAACAACATCAGTAAAGGGTCGTTTGAGAGTTTCATTGGAAGCGTCGTGCTCTCGTTCTTGCTTTCGCAAAGCGCGGACGTGCACGGCTCGTATTTTTTAGACGCAATCAAAGCGAAAGAAACCGCCACAACGCCCGGGAGCGACGCAATATTCCGCGTCGCGCTCTTTGATACCTTGTTCAACATTGGCATGCCTTTCTGTTTAGTTTTACCGTTTTACAAAAAGGGCGATTACAACATGGAGGTGCCTCGAAATCAAACGATGAACGCGGCATTCTTTGCCGCTATAGGCGCGGCGATGATCTATTACCTTGTCGCTAGAGTGTCGATGAAAATGGTAGTCAATAAGAGCGACAGAGTTTCCTCTTCGGCAGAATTAATGCTAGCTTGGATGTTTGTTCTCACGTACATCGTCGCAGTTGGTGCGATTGGCGTGGTTACGTTCACAAATGTGATTTGATGCGTGTATTACAAAATTATGTTGGTCTCTCTCTCTCTCTCTCTCTCTCTCTCTCTCTTTTCCTGTTCTTTCACAGATTTTAGTATAAATCTATCTTCTCCGCTTCGCCTTTTCCGTCTGACAACACTATCGTTTCTGCTTCCACGTACATATCGTGGTCTCGATCGATCCAATCGCTCGCTGGCAAAGCCAACTTTTCGATAATCTTCAACACGCAATCGTTCGTCAAGTCGCCTAAATTCGTCTCCTCTCTCGGCCGACGTTTCTTATTCGCATTTGTTTTCTGAACTCTGTGAGCGCATAACAGTAGCGTCAACGCCGCGTCTCGAAAGTCCGTGGAGAACATGGAGTTGTGCCATTGCATTTTGCGCGTGCGACCGGAATAGAATTTCAACCGTCGATTGGAACTGCGAAAGACAGTCATCGGAGACCACCCGCGTTCGAATCGAAAGATCTCCAACGTCGTCGGTGTAGTGACATAAAAGATGTCTGGATACGTGTTGTTGAAAGTCGACCCTGGAGGTGGACCGACGGCAGAAAGTCCGGTGATGTAGTTTCTCTCGAACGGTTCCGAGATGGTTTGCATGCAACTCTTCAAATTGAAATAGTTTTGCGCGGGATCGTCCAGGGAAGATCCACAAGCATGGCCAGCATCGGGACCAAAGTTGACGTGCATGATGTCAATTTGATCCACTCCTATCACGGAACCTTCGCTGCAGTTTTTCATCCCAATGAACGTTGAGTTTGGGATGGCAATTTCGTAAAACATCAAGCGCGTTTGAGATGTCCAATCTATCGGCAACAGTTTTCGACTCATGTTTTGCTTGTGGTCAAGCTCTTTTCGTTCGTAAGGTTCGTAAATGCTCAAACCGAGCGTCCAGTTTGGTTTCAGCTTCATTGAATTCAATGGTGCAGCCACAGGTATTCTAGGGTAAACACTTAAAGGCTTGTGAAAGGTGGTAACAACTACTCGCTCGTACAGTTGACGATACCAATTCGGATCCGGCTCGACGCTGTTCAGAAGCTTTTCACCGTTTGATTTGTAGAAAGCTCGGCATTCGTGGATGTCCTTACCGGCGTTCTTCTCAATTGTTTCTCTCACGTTCTGCTCAAAAGCCTTCCGTCTGCCATGGATGTAGCCGCCAAACTTCTCGAACTTTGACAAGTCGATGACGTGCGCGCCGGAAGTGCCAAACTGTTTATTTCCTCGTTCCGCAACCATCAAGATATCGTCGTTGGATGGCGCAAACGCTAGAGGCAACAAAGGCAAGTGAAAGCCGTTAAACTTCACAAGCGGATTGATCATGAGCGCGTGCATGACTCGAAACGGTCTCGTTTCCGTCGGATAATCGAAGGATTCTAATTCAAAAACGTCTGAAGGTTGTTCGACCCGCCAAACGGATAAACTTTTCCGATTATCCGATGTCGCGGCGAGATACTTACCGTTTGGGGAGAACGCTAAATATTGACACGACGTCCTGAGGAGAGCATTAGCGGGCCAGTTGTTCAAGCCTTCCTGATTAAATATCGGGACATTGTTCACTCCGGTTTCCGATAAATCCTCGGGTCTGAACACGAGCGGCGTGTGATGATACGCCAGTTCCGAGAATGGATTTGTCACCACGTCCATTCTGTTTAAACGGAATTCGTCGTCACCGCTGCGTTCTCTCCAAGAAGTCGCATTATTTTGATCCAGCCAAGATCCGTTGTCGTAGGTATGAGTTACATTTTCGAACCCGACCACTTTTTGTCCTCTTTTGAACGATAGCTCAAATCCGTGGACGAGCTCGCACCCGCGTAAACTATCAATCGTCTCCTTGATCGAATCGAACGACGACGAGTAGCCAAAAATTTCGTTTCCGATGACTGGGATAATCGTCGAATCCGTGGCGACGGCTAAATATTTCCCGCTCGGGTGCGATACAGCGCAGTTCACTGGTGCGCCTACAAAAATTGCGTCCAATTTTATAATCTTGTGCGTCTCATTTAGTCTGAACAGCTCTAATCTGGACAGACTACTAAACCCTGAACCATCAATCGCGTTGAGTTGATCGAGGCGCTTCTCTTTCTTTTCGGCCTTTTCCATTAGCGTCTTCGCGTCGAATTTTTCAACTGCTAAGATGTAAACGTGACCATCGTTACTGGATAAAAGTAACACGCGTTTCGTCTCGAAATGGTTCTTCGCTTCTTCGATGTACTCTTTTCTAAATTGCGCTTCGTCGAACGAGGACGAGGCCGACGGTTGATTTCTCTTTGCCTTGTTACTCTCTTTCGTCAAGGCTTTCGCTTTCCTCTTTTCGTATTCTTCTATGTATTCCTCTTTTAATCTCGTGTGCGTGCCCCAACGAATGCAATTCGCCTGTTCGGCAACATCGGAGGAATTTGAATCTAACACGGGATCGATTAATCGTCCATCGTGAGTTATTCTTTCGTCGTGGGGAAACCCGATATTTTCAATCCCGAGGAACTTGAACCGCTCTTGCGGCTGACTACTTCGCGGACCGTCGGGGAGGATGCTATTACCATATCTTGTCATATCTTCTGGGTTGAGGGAAAATACGGCGACGTTTGCGGACCCTTCAGATAATCCGCCTCTCGTGCCGTGATCGTGGACGCCGCAAATGGCAATCATTTTCATCTCCGGACAGACCGATGCGCTGTAAATCTTAAACGGTAACTTACCCGTTTCATCTAAAGCGGTTTTCGTGCATCTTTTCTTATCCCCGATGGCTTTCAACGCTCTTACTTTGTTCGTGCCCAACAACAACACCTCGCTGGCGTACGGCAAGGCGTTGGATTTCAGATCCGGATCCGCGCAACTCATAGGGATTGGACAGACCGCGTCTGCGCCTTGCTTATGCACCATTGCGGTTGCAATTTTACCGCCTGCCATGAGCGTATCCACGACCCTTCGCACTATTCTGCATCCATGCTTTTCGGTGTACTTTAGATGGTCGTGGTCGTAGGTTAACGTTTTAGTTGTACCCTCCGCGTCGTCGCCGTCGTCTTCCACGACGCTCGGCCCGGAAGAAGAAGTTTCGCTCTCGTCCGGATCAAAATCCCTGTCCTCTTCCTCATCGTCGTCGTCGTCGTCCTCGTCTTCTTCCCCGTCCACTTTTATTTTCTCCTCTTCTACCATCTCGTTCTTCCTTTTCCTCGTGTTGTTGTTTTCACCTCGCGCGCCGCCGCTCCTTCCCGTTCTCCTCGTCGCGTCCTCCTCCAATTCGTCTCTCACTCTGATTCTTTCCGAAATCCTCGACGAGTGCGGGTGTTCACGTCGTTCAGCAGCGTCTCTTCCTTCTCGCTTTCCTTCCTCGTCCTCCTCCTCCGAAGACGACTCAGACTCAGACTCGGACTCCTCGTCCTCCGTGTCGCGGAAAAACGAGTCGTATGTGTCCTCCTCCGACGAGACGAACGACGAACCGCTCGAATACGCGCCTCCTCCTCCACCATCAAACATCATCATGTCGTACTGATCCTCAAACTCGCCTTCTTCCCCAACGCCGTGATGATGATTGTGATGATGTTGGAGAAAGTGCTGTTGCATATCCTGTATTATTTGCGCCACCGCGTGCGGGTGAGGCACACCTCCGGTATTTTCTTCTTCTTGCACGAGCGAGTGTAACAACGCCTGCTGAAACATGGGATGCGCGTGTAACAAAGGGTGAAATCCTTCTCCATTATTTGGGTTTCCCACGTTACCTATCGCGTCATCATCTTCGTCGTAATCGTCATCACTTTCATCGTCGTCGATTAAGTTCCCGTCCGAATCGTAATCGTTTTCGATGCCTCCGACGCCTTCGTCGGAGGATTCGTTCACGAATTGATCGTCGGAACGGTCTTCATCCTCTTCCCCGTCGTAGGTCTCATCGTCCTCGGAATCGTACTCTTCTTCTTGGTCTCCCGCTCCCGCTGATTCGTCGTTCATTAGTACACAGAGTTATTCAGTTGTTGTTCGTTACGTTTGTGTCGTTTACTTCATTTCTAAAAGCGCCTATTAAGTAAGAGCTCCCATATACTACCATGTCTTTTCCAGACGATGACTTTGATGAGAATAAAGATGTGTTATCTCAACACGCGTCGATGCTTTCCGTGGAAATCGCCAACCGAATACACCCTTCTTTGGACTTCTTCGAAGGCCACTTGGAAGAGGTGAAGGAATACGCGCTGTTAACGATTGCACAGTTAGAGGAGGTGAAAATGTTTTTGAAACGCGTGAAGAAGAAAAAGAGTACGAGTAATAAGAGGGAGCGTTTGTTCTCGGAGAAGAAGAAGAAGAGCAAAGAACAACAACAACAACAACAACAACAACAAAGTTTCGGCGTTGAAGATGATGATGATGAAAATGAAAATGATGAGACGAGTGATGATGATGTTCTTCGTCGTGATATGCGTAATCGGATGGAGATTGATCTCTCAAAGTTAACCGCTCGTTTGGAACAAGATTTCGCGTTCATCGATTCCGCCAGGGAGACTTTGAACGTCATCGAGCGTAAAGTTTCGGAAATGGAGGAAGACGTGTGGGAGAAGGAGAAAGCGACGGTGAAAACGCGGGTGGACCAGAAAGTGGAACAGGTGAAGGACCAATTCGGGAGGATGTTTTCTTCGATGTTTTCTTCGAATAAATCTTCTTCTTCTTAAACAACGAAGAAGTGGTGAAGAGTTTTAGTAGTAGCACGTGGTAGTAATACTAGTTTTAGCAGCGCGTTCGTTTTAAGAACATCATTAATCGATTAAATCTTAAACAATCCATTTTTGAATTTGTTCAAGTATTGCATGATGCGTTTCCTCTCTTTAATCGTCATCCCGATTTTCTTACCAAACTGGCCGTTCATTTTCGATTGAAACTCTGTCATTCCGAGCGATGGGAAGTGCTTTTGCAATTTCTCCGTATCGTTTGGGACGTCTTTCGGGTGTTTCTTGTGGACGAGAGCGAAGAACGAGGACAATAAAGTTTTGTCAATAACATTCTTCTCGTCGTCCTTGTTGTTCTTGTTGTCCTCTTCCGGTGATGATGATGATTCAGAAGAAGAAGACGTCGAAGAAGCAAAACTGCCGCTGGTGCTAAACCTACTTAAACTACTACTACTTAAACTACTTAAACTACTCCTACTTATACCGCTACTCCTTAAAAAATGTGATGCAATGAAGCGTTTTGCAGAGAGAGCGGCAGACATTCTTTTTATAATGAGGAAAATGATACATTTTAAGGAGGAAAAAGGTCTCTCTTTTATACACAAAATCTATCTTTACAGACTCCTTTGACTATGAACTAAAATCTATTATAATATTATTATTTGTTCTTAAACCTATCCTTCTTCTTCCTCTTCCTGTGCTTGTGCTTGTTCATGGCTTTCTTCCTCTTTCGTTTCACGCTGTCGGCTCGGAAGATAGTACCACCAACACTTCCCCGCACGTTTTCGTCGTCGTGTACGTCTAGGTCGTTGGCGTCTAAATCCTCGCTTTTGCTCGTTCTTCCGACGACGATTTCCGGCAACAACGCGAGTTGTTGCTGCTGCTCACGAAACGAGTACACTTGGTCCATGATCGTTTGTAACGAATCCAATTTGTTTGCTCTCGCTTTTGAGTTGTTGTTGTTTGTCGTCGTCCTTTCTTCTTCTTCTTCTTCTTTGTCTTCTTCTTCGCGCAAAGCGTCCAACAAGCCTTGAATGGACTCGAGTTTGGCTTCGATTTCGTCTTCGTCCGCGTCCGAGTAGTAGTGAACGTTTGAAAAGCCGTCGTCTTTGGAATTTTTGACCGCGTTTACGTAGTTGTAATAGGCGGCTAAATCCGAATTATCTGAAGCATCGTCTCCGTCTTTTAAACTCTCTTCTTCCCTGCGTTCGGCGAGTGCGGCCGCTCGAGCGCTCTTCCTGAGCATCGCCAACACCGCCTCCTCTTCTATGTCCTCCGCTTCCATCAACGTCATCGTATAGTCGTCGTCGTCTGCTTCCATCTCGTCTTCGTCTTCGTCTGTGTCGGACGCCGAATACGCCGCCGACGACAAACAGTTCTTTTCGATGAACTCTTTCACCGTCCAACACTCTCGATTGTCCATTTTCTCCTCACGTTTGAGCCGTAACGTTCGTTTCCAACTCGCCGATTCGTTCGTTTTCTTCATCGTTTTGCTCGCTTCCATCAAACGCTTCTGAATCTCCCTTCGATAGTTCGACGTCGATCTTCGCCCGTTCGTTTTCGTCGTCGAAATCGTTTTCCCCGTCGTCTGAATCGTCGTCGCGTTTAGTCTCTCGTTTTCGTCTCTCTCTTTATTATTATTATTCTCATCTTTCCCAACCTCTCGTGAAGACAAAGAAGAAGAAGAAGAAGTCGTTTTGGTGGTCGTTCCGCTGATGAATTTCGTCGTCGTCCCGATCGATCTCCTCGACGAAACGAACGATTCAGACGACGACAAAGAAGACGACAAAGAAGAAGACGACAAAGAAGAAGACAAAGAAGACAAAAAAGAAGCGTCTGCTGCTGCTCTTTTACTCAATAACACTCTTCTTCGAAGAAACATCATCATCATCTAAACACGTTTTGTCAGTGTGTGTCAGTCAGTCCGTACAAAGATGACGATAGAAAGAAAAAATGATGAATTTTTTTCTCCTTTTTTTTGTTTGTTTTACAACTTCTCTCTCTCATCTATCTGTCTATTGTTACTATTTGTCTACGTGTCTATTGTTTCGCCGCCGCTAATAAAATCGATCGTTTCTCGCTCTCGCTTCCCAAGATTTCCTCGCGGTGCTTGACGTCCCCGGCAGTTGCGTAGACGAGTATACCAATCGCTTGTACCGTGAACGTGCCAACAAAAATCACAGCCTGCGTGGTAGAACTGAATCCACCCTCGAAGCCGAAGAAGCGCACCAAACCGACTAAAAGACTCTGTTGTAATAACACCACGTTGAACGTGCCAGCGTCGACGTATTTTAAAGCTCTGTATGCACTCGCAAAGGAAGCGAACAACGTCACCGAAGTCAATATGTATATCATAACGTCGTGGTGCTCTATTCTAGCGAAGAAGTTCATCAAAAGTTCGAAGTTCCAATTGTGCTCCGCGAAAATCGCTACTATCGCGAAAAGAGTGCCGTAAAATCCAAACGCGGTTAAAATTTCGTTTTGGTACACTCCGCTATCGATTGAATATTCCTGCAAAATATTCGTCGCCGAAAAGCAGATGGCGGCGAAAAACGCGAGCGCATCTCCCAGTCTCGGGTTTTTGTCCGGATGCGGTACGTTGTTACCCTCTTCATTTACCTCTAAACTGTCGCAGACGATGAGGAAGAGGAGAGCCGCCATGGACACGAAAGCGCCTACTACGTGCCGCCTAGAATACCTCCGATTCATGAAGAGAAACCCGAGAGTACACGAGATGGGCACCGTGGCTGTTTGAATAATCGTTCCCGACGTTACTGAAGTAAATTTGAAGCAAAGAATCGCCGAATAATTCCCTATAAAATCAAAAACCACCATCATGATGAGAGCGAGCGTTTTCTCGTTTGGCCGGCAACAGAGTCTGCTGAACTTTTTTGGATCTTTTTCGCCT
>TARA_B110000483_G_scaffold49597_1_pt1 | contig 10239 bp, 16 predicted proteins | sample TARA_B110000483 | Tara Oceans TARA_B110000483 (sample SAMEA4398176) | marine metagenome | biome: Polar Biome; feature: [SRF] surface water layer (ENVO:00010504); material: water (ENVO:00002006), including particulate matter (ENVO:01000060) such as... | depth 5 m
CATTCATACCAATATCAATATGAATTTCATTTTCAAATATTTCTTGATTGACATAATAATACTTCCAGTCTCTTGGAGCATCAAAAATACCTAAATTATCAATTATATATTTATTAGTTTTTGATAATTCTATTCCATAAAAATCAACATGAATATCTTTATATAATTCAATTGGATTTTCAAATTCTTTACTTATTTCCAATGGAATATAAATATCATCTGATACATAACCACTACATTGAAGTAATTTATCATGTGTAATAATAAAACAACCAATTGCACGATAATCATCAAATTGAATAATGTCACCAAAATTCAATCTTTTTTTTAAAAGACTTTCAATAAAGTTAATTGATAAATTATTATTTAAATAATCATATTTATGATAATAATATTTTGGATTTTTTAGTTTTTTTTCGTGTTCATAAAGATGTAATCTTACATTATGTTCAAAATTATCTACAATTTCATCAATTTCATCAATTTCTTCTTTTTGGATATTTTCAGAATTTATTTTTTCGAAAACATCAGGTACAGATTCATTTACAGACTCTCTATCTTTTTTGATATTCATTTCTTTAAATAAATAATTTATTAAATCTTCTTTTTTTTTATATTTAGAAATACCTTTATGTATATTATTTGTTTTAGCAAAGTCTTTTAACTTAACAATAGTCATATTATTTAATTCTAATATGTCCATATTCATTAATTTTTTAGAATATTTGGAAAATATTCAATTTTTAAATGATATACTAGATTTAAAGAATAATATACATGATTACTATATATGGAAAAATTTGCTATATTTGATAAATCTTCTTTTCCAAAAATCACTGTAAAATTTAGTAAAAAAATTTATTCATTTGATGATTACAAAGATTTTGAAAATGAATGGTTACAATGTTATATGGAATATAAAGACTTTTATTTTGTATTTGATACAACAGCAGTCGGTTATGTAAATCCTGTATATGGTTATTATTTGACATCTTTTATAAAAAAAATAAAAAAGTTGAAATATGATTATTTGAAATTCAATATTATAATAGTGAATAATTGGTACATAAAACAATTATTATTTTGGGTTTTTCAGGTACAAAGTCCAGTAGCAGATGTTTATATAGTTGAAAAAAATGTAAATGTAGAAAATTTAATAGACAATATTAATAATAAAATAATAGTGAAAGATGAAAATATTTATGTAGCTTATAAAGAAAATACTTAAATTTTTAAATTTTTTTGTAATAATTAAATTCCGAGTGCCCAAAATGGCACACCTCCGTATAATATTAGACTTATTGATACAAAAAATGCAATTGTTAATATAATTTTGTCATTAACATCTAAATATAATAGAAAAATAAATAAAGCAAAAATATGTAACATTTTTGTTAATTGTTTGATTATTAAAATATAAATACAATAATCAATTTTTTTTATATATCATAAAACAACTATTATTATAATTTAATTCACCCCATCCACTTTCACTATTTACTGTACTATAATACTTAAATTGAAACCCATATTTATTTAATAAATAATTCCATTCATCACGATTGAATAATAACATGTAATCGCGCTTTTGTATATAATTTTTCCTTTTTTCATATAAACAACTATATAATATGTGTTCAATAGTAACAGCTATTCTATCATAATCACTATTTATATCATGTTCAATTAAAATAAGATATCCATTTTTTTTAAGCACACGATTTATTTCTTTTAAAAACATTTCTAATTTTTCAATATGATGTAGTGTATAGATACACGTAATTAAATCAAAACTATTATCTTCATATTGAAGTTTATTATTTAATATATATTCAAATTGAATATCCAAATTATATTTATTATTTTTATATGGACCCCAAGATTTAATATCAGTACCATAAACGTCTTCTTTGGATAAATTCAAAAACTTTTTCATTTTTAATGTTTTTTTTAAGTCCCCGCATCCAATGTCTAAGTATTTTATTTTATTATTTTTGTATTTTTTTGTTAAATGTTTATATTGTAAAATAATATTATCCAATATATAATCCCATTTAGGACAAATTGGTTTTTTATAATTTCTATTATTATTGTTAAATTTATTTAATAAAAAATCAAATATATCTTTATCATTAAATTTATTTATATTATTCAAATAAGTTTTATTTAATGATTCTAATAATCTACTACTAATAAAATGTTTTAATAATAATTGAAGTCTAAATAGTTGTAATAAATTATCTTCTTTCTTAGCATTGATTATAAATGAAGAAAATAATGTATTACTTTTTGGAAAAAATGAATATTTTTGATTCAATTTCTCTATTAAATATAACTTACGACATTTAATTAATTTTGATTCATTTATAAATTGTGTATATTTTTTCTTGTTAATAATTTTTGCATGTAAAGATTTGTAATTTCTATTATCCATACTTATAATATACTTACATTTAATTCACAATTATATGTTTCTTTAATTTCATTTAAATATGATTCAATATCTGTTTTTTCACTATTATCAAGAGAAAATATTATTTCCATTTCAAATAAATCTGTACTTGATATTGGTGCTTTTATTGTATTTGAATCCATTTTAATAATTCTTCCATTTATATTTTCTATTTTTTCACAAGTTGAATGAATAATTCCTGAATTATCTTAACAATATATTTTGATTTACACCTTTGAACATTTAAAACTCCGACTAATCCAAATATTTTATTATTTATAATTATTATTAGTATTCATACATTAATTCATAAAAATATTAATATATGCAGTCATAAAAACTAATTATTTATAATAATGATTTCATTAATTGTATTTCCTTTTCCTGTGTGTCAATTATTTCTTTTGCTAACTCTTTAATTTTGGGATTACTTGTTTTATTATATATTTTATGAGATGTTGTTAACGCAGTAGAATGATGAGGTATCATTCTTTTTAACCATTGTTTATCATCAATTAATAATTGTTGTCTCAATAATAATAATGATACACCAATAGATAATATAATTCCTAAAGAAAAAACTAACATATTAAAATGCCCCATCGATAAATAATGAACAATCTCATGTGCCCACATCATATTTGACGCCATTAATAAACCACCATAAAATAGTGTTTGTGATATATATAAGTCTGAAAATCTATATGCTAATATGTTCATTGGATTGAATAGAATACCAATAATCACCATTACAACAAACATAATAATTTGTCTTTTAATTAAACTTGATTTCATTTATATATAATATGGAGATAAAAAAGCATTTTAAATGTTCAAATGTGTAAAAATAATATTATCTAAGTTATCAGACTTATTTTTATTTATACATAATAAATAATTATTAAATAAATTTATATTTTTTTTGGTATTGATACAATCATATTAAATTCTTTATTTCTAATATATAAATATTAATAATATTTATTTTTAGTCAATTTTATAATTCCATTATTTCTAATATATACATTATGCTCAAATTGACTAACATAATTATTTTTAGCTACATAAATTGTCTTATATTCTTCAATTAATTTCTTTTGAATTATATTATTAAATAATTCAAGATTAAAATCTTTTAATTCATTTATTAACCAATTGTCACAAAAACATAACATAAAATATTTTTCAAATATTAAATTAAATAACTTTAATTCTTTTTCACTTAAAAATGGCACATAATCTACATAATTTTTATTAATCATAAATAAATTAGTTGGACTATCATAATAAGATTCAGCACATGTTGATACAAATGGTTCAACAGCAAATACTTCACCTTCTTCCATTCTCAATGGATAATTTATTGCTGTATTTGGTAATGCTTTTGATTTATGAATAACATACTGTCCTATATTATGTCCAGTTAAATCTTTTAACGTATATAATGGATAAAGTTTATTATCAATAGTAACTTCTTTACTTTTTACATATTCTTCAATATCTTTGCCTAAATCTCCCAAATTAACATCTACCCCACATAAACCAATAGCATAATTAGTTGCGTCTTTAGAAGCTTGAATAAATTCATCATATTTTGAATTAAAATGGAACGTTTGAGCACTATCAGTAATGTATCCATGACTATGAACCCCAAAATCTACTTTAACTATGTCATTTTCTTGAAGAATATAATCTTTATTATTTGGTGAAGCTGTATAATGTGCGACAATTTCATTTACTGATATATTAGGGGGGAAACCACATCCAGCATATAATGGTTTATCTTGATTATAATTAATTTTATTTTTTACAGAAGATTCAATATAATCAACAATATAATTTATTGAATTTCCAGGTTTTACAATATTATTTTCTACTAAATCTGACATTACCTCTTTATGTACCTTTGAAGATTTAATGAAATTTAATAAATCTCCACTCATAATTATTTTAATGAATATTTTTTTATATTACATTTTTGTTTAAAAATCAATGTTTTAAAATTTATGAATAAAAAATTGATATTTTTAATAACTTATAAAAAAAATGAGTTATACAAAAGAATTATTTGAACCTTGGTTTTCACTTGTTAAATTTAATATTAAAACATGTGAAGGGTTTTTACATAAAGACGAATGGAAAAGAATTGAAAATGGATGTACAATACTATTTTTTAATAATGAATTAGGGTTTGAAAGAAAACATAAAGTTAAAGCTATTCATATAAAATATTTTTTAAAAATACATAAATTTTTAGAAAGTGAATCAATGAAAAAATGCTTACCTGGTATCGAAAATATAAAAGATGGAGTAGATATTTATAGAAAATATTTTAGCATAGGCGATGAAAATATTAATGGTATTGTTTCTGTTAAATTTATATCAATAGATTAAAATCTAAATACATATTAATGAATGATATAATCAATAATATTGAAATAAACAACGTAGATTATAAATATAAAATTGTAAATATAACAAATTTATCAAATTTTTTATTAATAAATAAATTAATAGATTCTTTTGAATTGATTATAAAAGAACATAAAAATGATTATACTATACAAAAATTAATAGAAGATAGTAAAAAAATAAAAAAAGACACAAAACTGTTTATACTTTATAAAAATAAATCAATTGTACATATTGAAAGGTTTGTTTATGCACAAAATAGTAAATCAATGTATCTAGATTTTATACATACATTTTTTAGTTATCGGAAAAAAGGAATAGGAAACGCTTGTTTATTTTATTTATTGAAAAATACACAAAATTATTTTAAGGTATATGAATTAAAAGTAAGAAAAGATAATATTAGTGCTATTAATTTATATAAAAAAAATAATTTTAAAATAATATCAACAATATATCAACAAAATAATAATGAAAATATTGAAGTATATGTTATGAAATTAATCATTAAAAATAAAAAATAATGTAAATTAGTCATTTATTGGAATTATGGTATATTTCTATATTTAATTCGTTTTGACTATTATGTATATGACATCTTCTCCATAATTGTTTTCTTGTTAGCATACCTCTCATTTATAATAGTATTATAATAAAAAATTGAAAATAATCATATACTAAAATAAATTAATTATGACAATATTTTCATTTAATGATAACCATTGTTTATTTTCTTTACGAGATAAAATGATAAAATATTTTAATGAAAAAAAGATTATTGAAGAGAATTATCAAGAACATATACCAAAAATATTAAAAGGTGAAATTATTTTTTTAAAAGAGAACATAAATATTTTAAGAGAAAGATATATAGAATATGAAATAAGTAAATTACAAGAATATGGTATAGTAATTACAAAGAAATATAATAATTATGTACTTGATACTGATTATTTTTTAATTATTTTATCTGAAAAATGGCCATTTGAAAAACCGTCTTATTACATTAGAAATACAAAAGATGATATAAATTTACATTATGAAGTTACAATTGATATTATTCATAAAAAAAATCCAAAAAATATAAAAATACTTTATTATATTAAAAATAAACTAGATCATTGGCATTCTGAAATTGAATTATATGAAATAATACCATATTTAATGTATTTATCAAATCTATTTAATAGGACACATCTTTAATATTTATTATAAATTATTCTTTAATTAATTATTGTTACATTTTTTTAGATTGTCAACATGGCATTATTTAAAACATTACTATTGACGTTTATAATAAAATAATATTTTTTAATATATAATAATATTATGGACATAGATAATAAATATAATGTTGATTTATCATATTTGTATAAAAAATATAAAAAGAAAATACCTAAAAAAATTCTTATAGATAAAGAAAAGGAAATGAAAATATTATCAACGATGGAATTACAAGAAATATGGAGACAAAAACAAATTAATATATTTTATAAAACAGGAAGACCAATATATGGAAAATATATAGGTAGCAGACTTGTATGTGATATATATTAATCTTGTAATAACATTAATCCCATAGCAGCATAATTATGTAAATCAAGTAATGTATCAATTAATTTTTCATCTTCTACTAATTCCACTTTATTTTTAGATATATTAATACAACGACTCATTTTATCTTCAATACGAGTTAAAATTCCAATAATACCATATTTAGCAAAAGCATCACCATAATCAGTATTTTTCTTTTTAAATAATTCAAGGGCATTTTTATGTATTTCTTCTAATTGTTTTACGCGGTCTGACATATTTTATAATAAATTTTTAATTTTAAATATAATAAATTACTTTTTTTCTTTCTTTTTTTTATTTTTTTTTCCACCATTATGGGGTGAAAGCTTTACTTTATCAAATTTTTGGTTTTCATTCATATCAATTTTTACTCTTCCTTCTCCATTTCCAGAACTAGATTTTTTTATCATTGCTACTAATTGTTTAAAATTCTTTACCGCATCTGTTTGTGAAGTAGAAGTAGTATTATTAGTTTCTAATAATTCTTCAAATTTTTCTGTTGGAATACAAGATAATATAAGAATATTTCTCTTTAAATTTCTCCAAAGATTTCTAGTAAATTTAAATTCTTCTCCACCAGCTCTTTCTTCTTCACTATTTGGTATAAATGTAGCAATTGCTTCTAAATCTCTAAATCTTCCTGCGTATCTATATCTTCTTTGTCCAACAGCATAAGCACCTTTGGCAGAATTAGATATTTTATTTAATACTCCAGCTCCTTTTTTAACTTCTTTGTGATTTTTATTATTAATTTTATGTTTTTTCATTAATTTAATTAATTCATCTTTTTTTAAACTTGAATTGCATTTTACATTATTTTTTTTTAAAATACTTAAAATTTCATTTTTTGTAGGTTGATTCATTATATATTTTATTAAGAAAAAAAATTAATATTGAAAAATGATGTAAATTAAACTACTAATTATAAAAAAAAAAGAAAGTTTTGAACATAAATTACAACAGTGTAAAACACAAATCAAATAAATTCTATTATAAAATAAAACATTTTGTCTATATTCATAAGAATTTATTGAATTATTATTGATTTCAATTAATTCATCATTGAATGTTATATTATATATTTTTGAACATATTTCACACTTTAATTTATTTTGATTATTTGGACGACTCTTTATCCATTGTATTAGACATGTTTTATGTATTGGTAAATTACAATTACATGGATTTAATAATTGATTATTTTCTTCAATATCTAAATATTGATAACAGATTCTACATTCTTGTATTTCCATATTAATTAGTAAATTAAAAAATATCTAAATAAATTAAATAATGATATTTAAAAATTTAAAAGAAGCACATAATTATTATAATTATCCAAGTAGTCATCGTTTTGGTACAATATGAAATGAAAAAGGAGTTATTAGAAGTTATAGTAATGGTAAAGGTTGTGATTATTATTTAAAAAATACAAATATTATATATTATAAAATAAAAAATGAAAAAATAAAGAATTTATTTGAATTAAATATATCAAATAAAAAAAAAATAAGATTTTTTAAAAAAATAAAAAATGGTGTTGAGGATCTTGGATTATATAATGTAAAAAAAATAACACAAAATAATTTTGTTAAATTAAAAAAATAATTAACAATATTTTTCAAATCGTATTATCACATTTTTACAAAAATCAGTATTCATACTTTGTGTCTTTAAACAATTCTCATACATTTTAAGGATATCTATACAATTATTTTCATTTTTGTTAGAATAAACTTGTTCTTTATTTTCACTAAATACTTTTTTGAATATTGAATGACCTGCTTCACTACCAACTCCTAATCCAGCACCTAAAACCATATTTTCACCTAATGTTGATAAAATTCCTGGTTTTTTATGTTGATTAGGAGGAGGTATATTTTTTAAATAATTATTTTTTTGTCTATTTTTAATCATATATATATATATAATTAAAATAAATTTAAGATAAAAACTAAATATTATTAATTAAGTTACTAAAAATATCTATTTTTTCTTCATAGTCTCCATCTACGTCATCAATTGTAATTAAATCATTTAAAGGTATAGCATGTAATTCTTTCATTCTTTTAAATATTTTTTTTCCAGCACCACAAAATTGGTCATAATTTGAATCACCTAAAGCTAATACATAAAAGTTTATATTTTCTAAAAAATTTTTATCTAATTTTCTATTTTTAATAAATCTCCACCATTTTTCACCATTTATTGGTATATCTCCATTTCCAGTGGTTGATGTTATTATAATAATTGTATTGTTTTCTAAATTAGAGATATTTTCAAATAAATTTAATGATTCGTTTAATGATAAGATTATTTTATTTTCAGTATCAATTCTATCAAATATTTCTTCAGCAATTGCTTGTGCGTTCCCATGTTGAGAAGCATATAATATATTCATTATATTATTATATATAATATATAAAAAATCTATATTTTTATAAATGCTTGTGTATTCATTAAATTTGTACTAACTAATTCAGATGGGTTAGGAGATACCTGAAGTGTAGCATCTATATCTTTAGATTTCATAGTACCTGTAATAATAAAAATATCATTTTCTTTTACTATATAATTTTTATTTTTTAACCAATTATTAAATATTTTTATTTCATTTTTTTTATATAATTCAGCATCCCCAGAAGGTGTAAAACAATATTTAACATCAAAATCACTTCTTTTTTTCGGAAAATTATATTTAAATGCTCTTTCAAATACTATAATTGGTTTATTAATATTTTTTTTAAGAATTTTAGCAGTTAATGGAGTATATCCAAAAATTTCTGCGCAATGATATGCAATCCATCTTTTAGTACTATTTTTATTTTTTTTTACAACCCATAATTTATTATCATTTCCCCATTCAATTGTACCTTCTTCATATAATGTAGCAGATTGAGAAGGTGATTTTCTATTCTTCTTTAATATCATAATATATATATATATATTATTTGAAAATTTAATAAAAGATATTTATTTTTATAAATTAAACTTTTTCATTATTTTTATCATTATATATCAAATTATTATCTTCATTTCCTAATATTTCACATAACATTCTATCAACATGTTTTGGGTTTTTATATTGAGTATTAAAACAAGCAATAAAGTCAGAAAAACAACAACTACTTTTTTTTATATTGGCATTAGTAATTTCTTGTTGAAACATATCATCAATTTTAGTAAATACAGTAGATAAAGAAATAATTTTATATTCAACGTGTTTTCTTTTATGAAGTAAATTTTCTTTATCTTCTTTTAGTTGATTCATAATTTTATCTAATTTTTTAACTTCAGATTGGAAAATATCTAAATCAGTATCAATTTTCACACTAATATTATTATCATGAAAAGTGTCTTTTTGTCTTTCTAATTTTTTTAAGTATAAAATCTTTTGGGATAAAATGTTATATTCATTTTCATATTTATTTAAATTATTTTTTACTTCTACTAAATTATTATATGAATTTTTTAAATCAATTAATAATTTTATTTTATGTTGATTTATTTTTTTAATAATGGTAAAAATATTTGTATTATAAATTATTGGATATCTGTACCTTATAACCCTGGGCACTGAAAATTGATTAGTTTCTTTAATTTCCATTGTCTTTTTTTCTATTTCATTAATATTTTCTCGAACATCTTCCATTAATTTTTGACATTCAATTGCTTTATTATAAACAATTTCATTATTTTCATTTTTAACTTCATCTGGTAATTCTAAAAATTCTGCAGTACTTAAAGTACTAAAAAGTAAAGTTTGTCCTGAAAAAAATTCTATTTTTGATTGTATTTTA
>TARA_B110000483_G_scaffold133761_1_pt1 | contig 10231 bp, 3 predicted proteins | sample TARA_B110000483 | Tara Oceans TARA_B110000483 (sample SAMEA4398176) | marine metagenome | biome: Polar Biome; feature: [SRF] surface water layer (ENVO:00010504); material: water (ENVO:00002006), including particulate matter (ENVO:01000060) such as... | depth 5 m
AAGGCGCGGCCTTCGAACATACGAGTGTCAGTCGAGGATTCCATACCCCATGCCGGACATGGCCTGTTTATCAATGAATGTATTCGTGATTTAGATCGATGGTTGAGAACCATCGGAGAAGACTTCCCCTGATGTTTGAACCAATGGACTTCGTTCTACAACTGAACACAGGTTTGAGTCCAATCGTAACTTGGAAATTCTCTGAGAACCTGACATCAATCAAGAGCCATACGGCGACTGACAACGCAAATCCCTCGGCTAATCTAGAGGTCTTCACCGGGAAGGGTTGCTTCAAAACTATCGATTTGGCTGACATTACCCGTTGGCTCAGGTTCCGACGTGGACCAAGCATTATATGCATTGAACCAAGCAATAGCTCTGTCCTTTAATGTATCTGGTACCACAACTATTGTGTTCTCATCCTCATCAGTGTCAGCGCCACCCCAACCACCCCATGGGTCATCATCTTCTTCCTGTAGGTCTTCCTGCATATCGATTAAATGTGATTCAGTCATCATTTCTGCCTTTGATTGGTACATTCCTAAAAGAGAATCGTACTGCCCTTGATTGAGTCCACATTTTTTCCAGACTTTGTCTGAAGTGATACCGGCTGCGAGTTCATGTCGAAGTGCCATGAGACCAATCAAGTTGAGAATATTTCGACCATCTGAGTGTTCTCCCTTGAGTGCATTTAAGTAGTCTCTTTTATCATCTTCGGGCATTTTCACATCATTTTCAAAACTTATTTTGTCATTTTCTAAGCGAAGTCGATCGTTATCGAGTTTTATTGGGTCGCTGTAATGTTTTTCAATAACAATCTTTGGAATTTGGAAACGTCTCATGTATTCTTTATTGTCTAACGATGTCCACTCTGGTAAATTTGCACTTAACCAAAGTATGTTGTAGAGCAAGATATAAGGGTTTAATTTTGTTTCATCGAAGGAATAAAACGAATTACTACCAACTAAGCCATTGGAAGGATCACTGAGTAACATTTGGAATTGATCCGAAATGCCAGCTGCAGGAGCTTTTTGTAATACAGCGGTCAAATACGATGAAGGACCAAAGTCAGCTGCTGTTGAAAACGCCTTTGTACCGATTTTACTTCCAAACGAATAGACTATCGATTGACGAATACTTGCTTGGATCTTGTCCATACTCAGTTTGGGATTCCTGTCGTGGATTAAAAGTAAAAGTCCATTCGGTTTACCAATAAGTCGATCACTGAATCCAGTCATTTCAAAGTGAACATTTTTCTTTTTCTTTTTCTTACCCTGTTTCAGATATTCGGCTTGACCTAGCCCCTCATTCGAGAGATAAGAAATATCGTAGAATAACTGTTTCAAACCAACGATTGTTGAATTATCCATCGAAACTGTCCTCTTTGGTTCTGCCATATCTTCCTCGCCAGAACTCTGATTGTCTTCCTTCTCAGCATCATTCGTAGTGTTCACATCGGCTTGGAAAGTTCCATTCACGATAATTGAGATAACATCTCGTAACCATTCACGTACCTTGGGAATTGCTGCCACATTACCTCCAAAAATATTCTCAGAATTTTCTCTCGATTCAAAGGCAATCTCTTCTTGTTCGAGAATCCATAACAAGAAATTCAATCCCGCTAAATCATCATTATCCCACCCCGAAGGAAGGTTAGTAATTAAGTCCAAAAACAATTGCTTTGAATCATGCAAACGACCGATAATCGTTTTAATTTGACCTCCGTAAACTCCAGGTTCATTAAAAATCTCTAACTCTTTGTAAACATTTTCTCCAAATATTCTTACAAAATGGTGATTGTAATTTTCAATGTCGAGCCCAATGTTTTGGAATTGTGAAGACAAGCGTTGTTGGAAATCATTTGATGAGGAGCTACCTAACAGTAACATCCTTACCAGCGGAATCAGGGATAATTTCCTTTCATCAGGAAGCAGAGATGTATTTCGCATCTGATTCATGATCTGCCCACCGAATACAAAGGTTGGTGCAGCTATACCTGAACGGTTTTCCTTAATGTAATCCGGATCTAACGGACGTTCCATAGAGTCAGAATGGATGTATCTCGAGAGACTTGCAGAAGCGCTACGAGATGGCAAGATCTTATCAGTTGGCCGAATTGGAATATCCCTTACAGCCGAAAAATACCTGTTGAGTCTTGGATGGAGAGTCAAACTATATCGGGGGTCTTTAGAATTAGAACTTTGCTCCTCTTTGATTTGAAGATCAATCGAACTTAAAATACAATTCACAAGATCGCTAAATCTCGCCATTAGTTTTTTGACACTATTGGAAGTTATTCTTCCATCAGCGCCGAGAGAATGGTCATCTTTGAGCGTTTGCAATACCTTTTCAATAAATTCAGAGCCACCGCCCTTCTTCGTTTGTTCTTCAAAGTATTGCTCAGTGACGCCACTATTTTCAAAGTCTAACGTGTTGTAGTCAAATTTCTCACACCCAAAGAGTAATTCCATCGGCAAGTGTGAATTGAGATACGCTGGAGCAACACTACGCAATATTTCGGCGTTTTTAATACCCATATTTGGTAATGCCCTGTAGAGATTATCCTGATTGATATTTTGATCTTTACCAGTAAATGATTGTATGGTAGGATCATTCCTCAAAATCCCTATATCGAAGGGTAAATCATTTCTTGATGAATCCATTAATGTCCACAATGTACCCGGTTTCTCTACCTTTTCCAAAAAATCGCCATACAGCTTTTTCTCGCTGATAAATCTGCTAAGGGTTTCTGGAGATATGAGAGAAAACCAGCGAATTAGATTTACAATATGCAATCCAGAAACTCCACTATTTTTCGATAAATTATCTCTGTGATTTTTATCCAGACTGTACAACTTATCTGATGAATCATTCCAGAGGTCGTTTAACTGTTCAGTAAAGGCTGAAACTTCGTCCACACCTTTAATCGGACTAGCTATGACATCATATGGATTGATCTGAAGCATATACTTAAATCGACTTCCAAACATACTCTTGAAAAGAATCGGGAGTTTTCGCCCCAATGAGATTTCCTTCACAAACAGAATATTTTCGAGTTTATTTTTACCACCCGTATTCACAACTGGTTGAGTCATGATCGAATTTAACAGCATTCCTAAGTCTGAAGGTTCTATTTCGCTATCTCTAACGATTGGAGGCTCAGTCAAACTTATAGAATCCCGCTGGTTAAGTAACCCGATGACAAGTGGAGGACTCGTACTTCCAACTAAATCCATGTGATCGAAAGTTTCATCCATCTGTTCAAAAACACCAGATTCCGTAGCCAATTGAGGTCCAATAATGTTTAGCATCAAATCAAATATTACGGAATTGTAAACGGTATACGCCTTACCTGATGACTCTAAATGACTTGTCGAATTCACTCCGTTTTCCAAATGTAGATTACTTACAATGATGGACTTGATTAGTGGATCACTACCAGCACCCGCAAGTGAATTGATGTGTGTCGTCATTACTCTCTTTGCTTCGTTAAATCGATCTAAGTGGCTTCCGTATTCATCAAAGATGGATTTAAGTGTGCCAAGAGTCTCTTTCTTATCCGATTCTTTCTGATTACGGAGAATTACTTCAATGACATCTAGCAATGGAGTCATACCAGGAGCAAGATACGAAGAAGGAGGAATTTGGTTGTTGGATTGCTTTATCCCTGCCTCGTGATACACTCGATTCATCACTAACTTAAGATGAGTACTCGTGAGTTTCGGAGCAAAATACTTCGCTTCAGTCTCTTCACCTCCATCTGCGGTAGTTTGCAGATCTCTCTCCCTGCCTACAAGGAACAAACTCAACGGATCAAATTGACATTTAAGCCATTGTTGCCAGAACTGAGCCGCTGGCCTGTTGCCACCCAATGCTTGAGTTTTACACCAAGAAGTAAATGCCAGAGCTTGGGTATTGTCTGACGGTAACATCTCATTTAATTTTTTCATGAGGTCCAGATAGCTCTCTTTCATGAACTCACCAGCATCATCGGTTAAGTTCTCAGGGATATTTATTGGGGGTTCAGCCTTAAGTTTCTCAAATAGTGGGTCAACTTTGATGTCCTTAATTTGAGTATATGCATCAGCCATTTTTCTTGTAACTCTTGAAAACTCCTGATTATATCCGCCATCCAAAATTGTATTTAAATTTGTAACTAAAGTTTTGTCTTTGTCGTAGGATTCACTATTGAACTGAATAAACTTTAGTAGAGATTTTTCCATTTCTTCACTTCCTTTTTCCATGTGCATGGCAAAACTTCTCCATTGAGCCTCATCAATTGGCTGAGATATCGCATGTATACCGTCATAATTGGCTTGAAGTATATCGCTAATAATAAATGGAGTATTTACCATAGCGACTTGATTGTCTTCGGAAGCACCCTCTCCCACTGAAATCACCCAGATTATTGGATCTGGGCCAAATGTTCTACGTGCTTGTTGGAGGACTGGAAGTACCATACCACTTCCGCTACCTCCAGCTAAACTGTGCGTGATTACAATATGTTTTGGATTACTGTGGCCTTTCCTACCCACGTCTTTCAGGACATCAGAAATATCCTTCATAAATCTAAAGCCATATGCCCTACCTACACCAGTTCGACCACCCGCACCTTGTCCACCAGATTTTAATTTTAGGATGTTTTTTGTGGTTCGCTGAGTACTCGAAGTATTATCCGATTTCATAATATCGCCCCATAGGAAATATCCTGGTTGGTCTGAATCTGCCAATGCATCGACTTCTTCACCCAAATTAATTGCTAAAACATGGGCTTTTCTATCAAACAATGCCATCAAGTCTTTTTCTGCTTTTGTTTTCTTTTCATCCTGAGATGAATAAATATTTTTGGTCCATTTATGGACATCTTTCAGATCACTTGGATTAATGCCGATGGCGGTGAGTAAAGCAGTACATCTCGCATCAGATAAATTACTCAGACAATAAAGCAAACATTCCCTCAAAATTTGCCCTCCAGCTTGGCCAAGGCCAATCCATAATACTGATTTATCGACACCATTATCCGACAAACTAGATTGCAACTCAATGTACCATTCCTCAATAGCAATCATCTCTCCTCTAACTTTCTCGTCGAGTTCCTTCGGTGTGCAATCATCTATCCGGAACTCATTCAGTTTATTTTTAAAAATTGAAATTTGTTCATCAGCTGATTCTCGGATTCTTTCTGAATCACTAATCACGGCGCCCTCTCGAATATACTTTTGAGCCATCCTAAGAGAAGAAGCACATTCGTCGAACACATATTTGATTGAGTTCAGTTGAACAAATAATTTCTCTAATACTTTATCCGGAATGTTCTGTTGATGTTCTTCTAGAAGTTTATTGTAAATCCCAGAGAAATTGCGACTGATTTCATCTTTCATTATTTGAGTCAGTGAATATTTTTCAATGATTCCAGTAATTCTCTGCAGGAGACTTGCAGGAGAATAAGTTACAATATTTTGAAGACCTGTTTGCGAATCACAGTATCCCAAAATCTCATTGCATTCCTGAATCGCTGCTCCGTAGGTGTCTGGATTCTTATCACGGTCGGATTCAAGGGCTTTCTTAACTGGCTCAAGTGTCTTCTTTACTTCCGCATATTTGGCAGTAAATGAAAGAGGATTTGTGAGTCTCAAAACTAGCGGTTCATTTGGATGATCTAATGCACCAATCTTTTTGTCTGAAAGCCATTTCAACGGTAAAAGCAAATCTGTTATGCCATTTTTAATGAGTTCTGAGACCACTTCGTGGTTATGCGGATTTGGGCGGTTCTCGGAACAGAGATAATCCAGTGTCGAGTATTCCGTTGCATCAAAATGAAATAAAATGTGAATCAATTCTGGATTAAGTTCAGTTGCTCTGGTCCAATTAAACGCTGAGTTCACATTATTTGAACGAGCGATGTATTCTTCCAATTTCTTAAACTCGGCATACAATTGATTTACTCTTTCCAGTAGCCATTTTTTGAAATCTTCCATGGCAGATTTCATCGCTGTAAAAGATTGAATACCTTCATTCTCAAAAATCCCCTCGCTTTTTTTAATCGCTTCCAAAAGAGATGCCGGGATTAAAAGATGCTCCTGTTCTGTAATTGAAGATCGACTCTCTAGTGCTTGTAAATATTGCTGAATAAACCATATATCATCAATGAATTCTAATCCTGTGTCCTCAGGAACACTATCGGTTACTTTTCGTTGCGAAACCATGGTTGAAGGAATGTAGATCTGCGTCGGCTCCTCTCCACTTCCATCCTTCCACTGTGTGGAACTGAAATTAAATTGACCGGCATTATCAATATGTATCTGAAATTTTTGACGTGAACCCGGCAGTATTGATATCGGCGTGTTAACAATAGATGGTGACTTTTTGCGTGAAAGGAAGGCAGCAGCAGATTTTTTGAATTCGAAATCTGTGCCAGTAGGGTTCTTTTCTGAAGAATATTTATGACACTTGATAAGGTCTGACAAGGATTGTTTCGTTATCGAAACTAAACTGATGTTTGGATTGGACGAGTTCGCACCTGCAGCGTCAGACATATTACAGCGTAAATGTCCACTCAAATAACCTGTTCCCCATCAATTTCTAAAGATTCTGCCCAAGTTCCAGTCCAGCAACGTGAAATCACTGCAAAGGCAGATTGTTCAACAAGGTCATGGCCAGCTTCATGGACGGTGGTGGAAAGCCCTTTACCTATGCGTAAATCAAAAAGCCCCAATTGCATTAACTTGTTATGAACATCTTTGATATATTGTGTCTTACCACCCTCCGAGTACTGGCTGAATTGTCCTTCCCATTTCAACTCCATGACTTTGAATACCGAATTTGGTCTGCTAATTCTCATTATTTCATTTTTAAAAATATCTTCGGAAGATCCTGGTGCTAAGTAAAGTACTCCTCCCGAATGGGCCCTCTGCAGAGCCAAATACTGTTTTTTATTGAGTTGAGATTCTTGCTGAGGATCAGACAAGGATGCTGTGGAAAGAAGAAGTATCACTGCCGCCTCTGATTTGTGATTTCTTTGCTTACCATATATGTAATCAGAGAAAATACTGGATACAAAGGAGGGTTGAAAGTTCTTCAATGGTGAATCGGACCAAACAAAAAGATGGAGGTTACGTTCAAACTTTTCAAATTTCACATTCTCGTGTAAGTTCTTTAGTGAATGATATAATGAGATGTAATCTTTGGCTGGACTCCAATATTCAAAGAGTAATGCAGAATCGCCATACTGAATCGTTCTTGTCCCAATCACAACCTCGTAATTTTGGAATGAAAATATGAGTTCCTCTATAATTTCAAATCGTTCTTTTTGATCTTTTTCTTTAATTTGGACAAGAGAATTTCCTCCATTGAGTATACCATAAAAACCTTCAGAAGCAATGATTTGACGAATACGCGAATACAATTCTTCCCTCCATAATAATGCTTTGTCCTTCCCCCTTTCTGTTGTCAGAAGGTCGAGCGTACACGACAGAAGCACCCTTATACTGGATTCTAAACTCGAATGTTGGGAATTCGAAATTAATTTACCCTCGTGCAAATCTCTACGAATACGCTTTGGTAGATCAATGAGATGATCGAGTGAGGAGATCACTATACTGGTGTGATTCGAAGTGGTCAGTTCCAAGTGTTCTTTGATTTCGTTTCCAAAAATAAGATTGGTGCCAGACCCAACAATATCTTGAAGAATTGGACGTAAAAAACTCTCCTCAATCAAAGTTCATCTCTCCTAACAAGTCAATTCCTAAACCGTCGATAAGCAAGAGGACTTCTTCCACTGGTGATTCAATTACATCAATGACTCTACATGCTGATTGTTCGAGTTTGATACTTGAAAATAAAGCATAGGGAGAGAGGGCTATTGTTGGGAAACGTGGAATGTACTGATTGAAATCAGGGAGTAATTTAGTATTTTTTTTATTGATTATACGGTTTGCTAGTTCTTTTTGCATTTTGTCTCTTTTATTGTTGCTTAAGTTTACAATATAATTTGTGAGAACTGTTGGTTTAAGTTCGAGCCATCGCATCACCAAATTCAAATCACCTGAGCCACAGTGATGATGAGGTGTATCAATTTTCGGAATCATATTTATCTGAGTGATTTTGAGGAAATACGGGCGGATTTGTTTCGATTTAAGTATTGATATAAATCTGGAAAAAAGAATACATAACTGAGTTCTCATGATCTTTAAATCTGATTTTACCAGCCACTTGTTCGAAAAAGCAATTCGCATTAACGTCTGTTCATCAAACATGGACAATTCGTTTTTAGACACTCTGTTTATATTATTGAGTTCAAATTTAATTTTTGACGATATTTGTTCATACTGTTCCAAAAAGAGACGATCATGTGCCCAAAGCGATTGGCCTGTCATTCGATCATAGCCAACAGATAAATCATACTCGATAGACGCCTTGTACCGTCCAGGAAATTGGCGAGTAAATTCTTTTTGTGAGATGAGGAATAATTTACGCGATTCCCCAGCCCGCGATGAAAAACCAAAAAATGGGTCACCAATTACTTCATGGTCGAGGTTATCAAATTTAAAACAATTATCTTGGATGAACTTCTGAGAAGGGATTCGAGAGTTATCAAGATTAATAATATCAACAAACTCTCTTTCATCACTTCCGAGCGTACAAGTATTTCGATAGCCACAAAAGTTACAGGTTGTTGCATCGACGTTTACTTCAATCGCACAGTCAAACCATTCGGGATGTATGCAGGGATACTGGTCAGGAACCTCTTCAACTGGCGCTAAATGGTTTCGAATATCTGTTGCTGCGATTCGATAGTCCGAGTTCGTGTCTGCAATAAGTAAATTCATCATTAAAAGAGAGGTTTTGGAGTCCGAAATGGGCCGTAGTGTTGGGTTAAAAACCGCAGTTGATACAGCAGACAATGGTATTTTCAATTTCCATCGCCTCACTTTAGTTCTATAAATGCAGACCAAGTTAACTTTAGCAAGTCGAGATCTAAACTGTTTGACTGTTGCTCTATGATGATCTCAATCGTCTTAGAAGCCCATTGAGTTGATTCAAGTTCTGCTTTGTCGAAAGAAAGCCCAGTCACTCGATTACCTTCAAAGTGCTCAGACAGGAGGAAACACCAGTCTTCAATATGGTTTTTAACTTGCAGCGAATGTTGAGTTAAACGTGATACTAATCGTTTTTCAGCCCATTCACTAAAATCAGGCAAACCCAGAAGTCTTGTGCGGATGTTCAGCAACCACCAAGGTGAGAATTCATAGCGTGGATACATTGATGATTTAAGAGCAATAAATTTGATGAATTCCTGTAGTTCAGTGTCGATTGATGAATTGTGAACTCCTGCACTGCCGGAAATACTGCGTTCAACATCAACAAGTATATCCAAACTATCCAATTCAATCGCGAATTGACCCGCCCGTGTCAAAATTTTATTCAGTAGTTCAGAATTCTCACCGCGTTTAGGTTCACTCATATGGGACAATAAATCATAAATTATTGGAAACAGCAGGAGTGCGATTAACGAATTGCGAACCTTGTAGTGTCTTGTTTTTAACTGGATTTGTAGGATATCTACTAGCCATACATTGTATAATTCTTTCAGCGTAACGCTGAACAGCCTTTCGATGAGATCATCGGCTTCTTCTAGAGAAGTAAAGAGCAATCTCGAGCTCGATTCATTTGACAATTCAGATTTGATATATTCGAGGAAAATATCTTTTTGGCGTTCAATATTCTTTTCTTGAATATATGAAAGTTTTTCATTTGCATCACCATTAAGCCATTCTTTGAGTTGCTGGTATTCATGATACTTATCATTCTGGGACAACTCATCCCATGAATTCATTGTAGCGATGGTGTTAATTGAAGAACCAAAATGCCTCCCTAAGGTGACGGCTAACATTGCACTTGATAACATCAAGAACAATACAAAGCCCGAGTAGGTCCGATTTGAAAGAAAAATAATAGAAATTAAGAAAAAGAGTACACTTGCTAAAACATATGAGACTTCCAATTTCCAACGAACCTCCTTAAAACTGGTTTCCAACCCCTTAAATGATGTGATTTTACTATCAATTACTTGACTCAAACCATGCCTTGCTTCAACCGTAAAAATGAGTAGAAAGACACCTAAGCTCGAGATAATGAGTGGGCCTGAAACTGCTATTTTGATTATAATTCCGTGGCCGAGAATACCAGAAATCATAGCCAAAACAGAAAAAAGGGCCAGGGAGAGGTGTGG
>TARA_B110000483_G_scaffold75165_2_pt1 | contig 10226 bp, 5 predicted proteins | sample TARA_B110000483 | Tara Oceans TARA_B110000483 (sample SAMEA4398176) | marine metagenome | biome: Polar Biome; feature: [SRF] surface water layer (ENVO:00010504); material: water (ENVO:00002006), including particulate matter (ENVO:01000060) such as... | depth 5 m
GAAAATATTTGGAAATCTTTAGAGAAGATGCTGTGATAAACAGTTTTAGATGTTTATATTTTTCCTTCTTTTTATGCATTGCAAGTGTAGAAGAAATTCTGCAACTAGTTGAATCATATCTTTACAAATAGGAGAACACTTCAAGGTATATAAGGCACTACATCTATTTATGTACTTATGTAGCATTCCTAATTACAAGAAAATATTATCTTAGCAGAACTTAAAGAGATGTATCTACATTCTAATTATAATAAACAATCATTTAAAAGTAAATATCATGGGTAAAGGTAAAGACGCAAAGAAGAGTGTGAAAAAAGAAGCTCTTTTGACGCCAAAAGAAAAGAAAGCTGCAAAAAAAGCAAAGAAAGCTGGCTATCTTTCTTAGTCGACGCAAGTATTTTATGCAAGTTTTATAGATAATTTTTATCGAACTTATAAAAAGGGACAGGCCATTTATATGGATCTGTCCCTTTTTTTTAACTCGGACTCAAATGTTAGATGATTATATTTTGTGTCCGTGACTTAGGATTTAATAAGTATCTTGCTTCAAGCTGCATAATATCAATTTGAAATATTACATCTATTTTACTTGGGTTTGCAATTAATACAGTCAGAAATAGGTGCCAGCTTTAATTAAAATATTAAAAGCATAATTAGTGATTTTAATACTACTAAGTTATGATAACAAACAATTACCTAACTATTAAAATTATTAGTTAGTTTATTGAAATCCCTTCCACTAGGATCTTGGAATACTCGAAGATCGAATTCAGGTACTACAGCAAGTATATGATCGAATATATTTGCTTGGATACTTTCATATTCCCCCCATTCTTGTACTTTACTGAATACATAGATTTCGATAGGCAAACCATGTTCAGTGGGTGCCAATTGTCTAACTAAGAAAGTCATTTCTTTGTTAATCATTGGTTGATTGCGTAGATAAGTTTCCACGTAGGCTCGAAATGTTCCGATATTGGTCATCCTCCTACCATTAACTAGATTAGAATGATCTACATTTAACTTTTGATTATAGACCTGTGTTTCCGTTTCCGTTTTTTTGAGATAGCCGGAGATGTAATGAATTTCCTTAAATCGACTTAGCATCTCTTCCGTACAAAATCGAATAGTATTGATGTCTATGTTGATAGATCGCTTGATTCTCCTTCCCCCTGACTCCGACATTCCACGCCAGTTTTTAAACGATTCGGTAATAAGAGTATAAGTAGGTATAGTGGTTATTGTTTTATCCCAATTTTGTATCTTGACAGTAGTTAAGGCGATATCAATGATATTTCCGTCTGCACCATATTTAGGCATTGATATCCAATCTCCTTTGGCAACCATCTGATTGGCCGACAATTGTATACCAGCTATAAATCCTAGAATCGGATCTTTGAAGATAAACATTAATACCGCAGTAAGGGCCCCTAGACTACTGAATAGGATGATGGGTGTTTTGTTGAGAAGGATGGAAATGATAAGTATGAAACAAATGAAATAGATGATTATTTTGAATACTTGGATAAATCCCTTAATAGGAATTCTATTCGATATTTCATAGGTATTGTATATACCCAAGGAAGCATTGAGAAGAGCATTAATAGCGAGATTTGCCATAAATATCATATAGATCAATGCGGCACCTTTGATCAATGAGATAACTAATATAAATCCTTCCAATGGAATATTGATAGAACAGTAGATTACTAAAGCTACGACTATATGGGCCAAACGGTTAAATACCTTCTTTCCAAGGATTACATCATCCCATTGGGTTTTGGTACTATTGACAACGTCAGTTAATCCCTTTACTATAAAGTGTTTGGATAGATAGTTGGCAAGAAAGCTCAAAATAATAATTAATATTAATATTGTACTTCTTGCTATGATGAGGGCATGGGACATTTGAAGTCCTTGTTCAATTATCCAATCGGTTAAAAATTTAAGCATAGTCTTTTTTCAATGATCGGCAATCTAACTTTATTACGGAATGAAAAGAAAAATTTGGTTAAATATATTCTGTAATTAATGAAGAGATAATTAAAGTTGGTATTTCAATGGGTCAGTTTTAGATGATGAAGTAGAATCGATTTTGGACTCAAATGAAAATGGAGAATATTATGTTAAAGTTACTGATGATAAAAGATGTATTAATACATCCGAAGTTATCACTTATCTTAATACTAGGATATTGTCTAATAGCCTTTCTTTAGTTGAGGTATATCCGAATCCAACTTCATCAAGATTGATAATAAATACAAGTGGTTCTCCTTTTAAAGCAGAATTATTTGATTGGCTAGAAAGCCTTACGAATACTAGTCTGGACGTTAAAAGTGATATCTCCACTTTAGTAAATGGAATTTACATTCTACTAGTACAAATTGAATCGAGCGCTTCGATATACAGGAATCAAAAATAGTTTAAGATATCTGAATTTGAAGTGCTTATATAATCGATGAACATTTCTTATTCATCAGAGCTGTAATTCTAGAAATAACAATTAACTTATTTAACCAAAATATGTCTTCTGTGAGTTTTACCACTACTGCGCAATTCTAACATATAGCTTCCTTCTTCGACCACTGCTTTTGGAGGATCTAAGGTATAAGTATAACTACCTCTATCTACATAACTTTCAAATAGCGTACGGTATGGAGTTCCATTTAGCTTGACAAGACTCAGTCGAGTATTGGCTCCTTTGTTTAAGGAATATTGTATATCTATATGGCCTAATACTTTGGACGGTCTATATCCGAGTAAGATATTTTGTGCATTGAGTCCAGCGGGAAAATCTCCTGGAGGAACTAGCCCATTGATTTTATCCTGATCTCCGAGTACATGATCTATCACTCGATCATCTATTCCGAGCCATCCATCCAAGATGCTACCGTAAACAGATCTAAAATCTATACTGTAACCAGGATCGCCATAGTCATCTGTATTGATGAGATCTGGAGGAGTACCTACAAAGCCATTGCCTAGTTCTTCGCCACCAAAAAGAATCATCGGTCCACCAGTTCCATGATCTGTCCCAAAAGATCCATTTTCATATATCGTTCTCCCAAATTCAGAAAAAGTCATACCTAATACTTTTTCGCCGAGATTATCAGCATCCATATCAGCCATGAAAGCTGCAATTGCCTCACTGAGGTAAGTCATCAATTTCGGATGGCGATTATCGTTCTGATTAGAGTGTGTATCAAATCCTCCCAAGGTGACCATATATACTTTGGTACCCAGTTGGCCTTTTATCAATCTAGCAACTATGGCCAGTTGCTCAGCCAAGTAATTGTCAGGGTATTCGCTTTTGGTCGTACCTTTTCTATATGCTTCTTGTATGGTAGACGAATATCTAAATGCATTATTGGCTGTTTGCCGAGCATACTTAAGTTCTGCTTCAGCCGGACAACTATTGAGTTCTGCAGTATTATAGAGTTGGCCTTGCTGGGCTATTCGGTAAAACTCTGTAGGGTTACTGATAGATAAAGACATATTAGCAGCCGATCCAGCAAATATCAGATTATTTTCTATGCCGATTTGGATTGCTGGAGGCACATTTGGTGGAGTTTCTAAAAAACTACCAAACTCTGCTTCCATAGCTCTTCCAATCCAACCAGTTTCAATTACCTCATTGCTATCTGAAGCACTTGCCCATATATCACTTGATCTAAAATGACTAAAATTGGGCTGTGGATAGCCTACATTGTGTATTACTTTCATTCGGCCATCTTCCCACAAAGGTTGCAATGACAAAGTAGTGTTTGGCATTCCTATTTCGTCACTCAGATTCCACATATCTTCTTCAGAAATGGCTATCGTAGGCCTAATATTATAATATTCGTCATTACCTCTTTCCACTACAGTGTTGAGTCCATCATTGCCACCATTGAGCCTTATCAAGATAAGCGTACGATCAGTATCATTGGTGAGTAGTCCCATCGTAAGTGGGTTGATTGCCAATTGAGACATAGAATGTCCATTGATTGCCATTAAGCTACCTAATGAAAATAAGCCTGTATTGCGTAAAAATGCTCTACGAGAAGATGCTTCATGCATATCTTGATGCCCTTTGCCATCTTTGAGGCTGCTTCCATATCGACTCCGTACTTTGCTGTGCATATTATTTTTTGACTTCATAATTGAATGGCTTAGCTGAGTTGATATTCAGGTATCTGAATTAAATACCTATAAAGATTAAGCAATTGCTCTGGGGCTTCTTGCCAATATAAATTCCATGATCCATCTTCAAAATAATTTTCTGGAATACCTGCCTTGAGATAAAGTGTGCCTACATCGATTAGATTTTCATCAAGATCAATATCTAGTAGATGCTTTGCAAATGCTTCGGTGATGACTCTTGGGTCTATATCTGAGTTAGACACGGCTAATGCGAGCGTACGTAGTTTTTCATAACCAGTATCTTCTATGTAAGCATTGACTACATTGTGACAGTATGACCATCTAAATGCCAGAGAATTTTCGCTCAACCAAAATCTATATCCTGGCCAACCTGCTACATTGGGAGGATTGAAAAGGTCTTGGCCCATTTCATCATTAATATATTCGATATATTGGAATATATTTTGATTGAGGTCAGTATCTAAATCTAATCCTAGCGCCGTTATTAATTGGGTAGTCAAGGCTACAGGTGATTTTATTTTCGCCCCTCTGAAAGTCTCTTCATAGAAGTGTTCACTGCTCAATAATTGTCTGAGGACAGGTACTATCTCCCAATCGGAATTCATAAAAGTTTGTGCCAATTCAGCAACTATATCCTCGTCCGCGTCTCTATAAACAAACTGTTGGTATAGCTTCATGCATATGTACTTGGCGACTTGTGTTTTTCGCAGCGTAAAAATAAGCTCATGTACATCATCATATCCAAAATTACCTGACTGGCCAAAGATTGTTTTTATTGATTCATCATGTCTGTTTTCTTGGAAATATGCTTCAGTGCACTCATTCCTTATAACTCTCCATCCTGTTAATGCTTTGGCTACTTCTTCTATATCAGTCTGGGAATAGCCATTATTTTCACCCATGGTGAATAGCTCCATGAGCTCTCTTGCATAGTTCTCATTAGGCGCACCTACTCGATTGTCATTTCCATCGAGATAAACTAGCATCGCTTCGGTAACTCCCATTTGTTCTACGAAACTTCTGAAATTCCCAAAGGCCATCTCATGTAAGAGTTTGTAATACCTCCATACATATCTATTACAGCGATATACATCTTCTTCAGTAGCAAAATGATCATGCCAAAATATGGTCATTTTTTGCTGAAAGGGGGAAGTGAATCCTCTCTGGGTCCAATCGTATTTTAATTGTCTAAAATTATCCCGTTGCTCATCATTGCTATCTTCTCCATAATCTTCAGATGTATATTCTGACCAATAATATGGATCGGGCTGGGGACTATTTACAGCTTCATTGATCAATTGATTGACCAAATCTGTAGGTGACATCAATAGGCCAGATTGGATAGTATCATAGTCCGCACCATATCCGAAGCTTCTATATAGATGAGCTACCTTGGCGCTTGTCCAATCACCTGCGGCCGGTAAGTATGGAGCTAAGGTAGAAGTGACACAGTTATTTGCGATCATAGCGAGTATTGATAATGATTCGATCTAAGTTAGTAATAATTTGAAATATACGAAAAAGTCATTTGGAATGGCGGTGAAAGTGTACCTATATATTTGTGGTAATCCAAGAAATGGGTGTTTATTTTTAATTGATGTTAGGGTTAACCCTGATTGGTATTAGGTTATTTTTTTGAATATTGAAAATCTAATTTCTATGTAGAAAGAATGTTTTACACTATGAAGATCTCTGTTCTAACTAGTAATTAACTTTTTCTCAGTATATTGAATACTATTATCCAATTTATTACCTCAATTATTTTTGATCATGACTAGATATTTATCGCTATTTACTTTTATAATATTGATGAATCTTGTTTCAGCTCAAGAGATTCTCTTTCAAGAAGATTTCAATGATTGTGCTTTACCTAGTGGATGGAATCTCAGTGTTACCAATGGGCAAGATGCGGGAGTAACATTTGCCTATCCACTTAATACTAAAAGTGATTCGTTATCTATTGATGGTACATGTATGGTTATCTTTGATGATGATATACTGGGAAATAATATGCCAGACTTTAGAGCAGAGTTGCAATCACCGTTGATTCAAGTTGGAGATTATCAAACGATATATCTACGTACGGATGTACATTTTAGAGCATATGATACTTCTTCTTTTACAGTGTACTTGCAAGAGGAAGATGGTACGCGAATAGAGTTGAGGAAATTTGATGCTGATGATCAGACAGGAACTAGGTTTAGTCAGATAACTCCAATGTCTATTGACATAAGATTTGTGACGGAGAGCACTTCTTTTTCGATCGTGTACGTATATGATGACGCTGGAATGTACGCATGGTGGGCAGGCATAGATAATATAGAAGTCATAGGATCCGGTACAGGTACAACAGTGGTCAAAGAGCAATTTAATGATTGCAGCATGCCTGCTGGATGGAGCATTAATACACTCGAAGGACAAGATGATTGGCAGTTTGGCGAAGTGGACAATAATAAGGCTAGTGCAACCACAATGGATGGCTCATGCTTTGCGTATTTTGATGACGATGGATTAGGAGGAGATGCAGCATTTAGTACATCGGAGTTGCTATCACCAGTATTTGATGGATCAGCTTTCGCTAATTTTCATGCAGAATTTGATCTCATATTTAGACCTTATACCGATATCGAAAATATTGCGGTTTTAGTTTTTGACGGAACGAATTATTCTATAGTTGAAGAATTTTCAGATCCAGTAGGTGGCCCACAATTTAATGTGTATGAGTCTATCAGTTTAGATTTATCTACTTTTCGATCTAATAGTATGCAGCTAGTTTTTCGTTATGATGATGGGAATACTTATGGCTGGTGGGTAGGTATAGACAATGTAAAGATTATAGCAGAAGGAGAAATAAATGATATATGTACTAATGCCGATCCATTAGAAATAGGAAAGGCCTGTATTTACTCCAATAATACTAATGCAGTATTCGATGGCCCGGAGGGAAGTTGTGGATCTCAGTTGGTAGGTGGACTATGGTATGAACTCATAGCTCCTGCAGATGGCATTATCAAAATAGAAAACACGAGTACTTATAATGATGTGATCACAGTGTTTTCAGGTAACTGTGCATCATTGTCTGAGCATTTGTGTGGTAATGATGATGAACATGGATTTAATGGGGAGACAGTCTATCTTGACGTGATCGTTAATCAAATGTATTATGTAAGAGTGAGTGGAACCGAGAGTAAATATGGTAAATCCGGAGGTGCTAACTGTCTGTCTGCCGAATATGTAACTACTAAACCAATAGCCGAATCAGAAGATGAAATTGCAAACGCGATTCCCATTATACTTGGAGCAGAATGTACGCAGGCGATAAATGAAAATGCTACTATAGATGAAATACTGCCAGTAAACAATATGCTGATGAGATCGGATATTTGGTATACATTCAACACTGGAGCTAGTACATCGATAGATGTAAAAGTAGAATCTGCTTTCGCCGAAAATATTACAGTTTTAGATAGTGCAAGTGCAGAAGTATTTTCGCAATTGAGTGGAGGTAATTTTTCTGTAAGCGAATTGACCGCCAATACAGATTATTTAATTCAAGTAGGTGGTGTATTCTCTCAAATAGAGGGTGATGTATGTGTCCAAGTAATTTCGAAAGAGGAAGAGGAAGCTATTGCTGATGATTGTATAGAAGCTATGAGTATTGGAATGGATACAGCAATAGAGTTGGGTAATAATGCTCAAACATTCTCAGGTGTGCAACCAAGTTGTGAAATCTATGTCAGCAGCGATTATTGGCTTGAATTTAGCATTTTAGATAATCCGGAGATCTACCTTACTACAGAGAGCGAGTATGTACAAACTATTTCTGTTTACACAGGCACTTGCTCAGAACTAACCGAAGTTTGGTGTACTCAGCAAAGAGATCGTTGTGATGGTGCGATACGTATAGAAGGATTGCAGCCACAAACTATTTATTATATGCAATTGTCGTCTGCATTTACGGATAATACTGAAGGGTATGGAAATGCAATGATCACTTTATCGGAGACTATACCTATCGAAGAAAGCTTAAGTCTCAATGTCTCGGTCACTTGTGATGAAGATGAAATAGCACAGCTAAGCGTCAATATAATAACAGATGCTGACTATATATTACTAGGCAATACTCCGCAAGATGTTCTCTACCATGGAGACAATTATACGGTAGTAGCACAATACAATGACGGCTGTGAAAAAAGTGTGCAAGGTATCGTCAATTGTCAGTCCGATGATTGTAATCTAGAAGTAATACCATTTACAGAATATGTAACATGTGCTAGTGCAGATGATGGAAGTATTTCATTGGATATTCTTGGAGGTGTGGCGCCATATACCTACGAGTGGTCGCATACTACTAATAGTGCGGCAGAGCAAACAGCACTTTCTGCGGGTACTTATACTGTGAAAATTACTGACGCTAGAGCTTGTTATATATATCAAGAAATAGAAGTCTTGGCACCTAATCAACTCAAAACAATAATAGATGCTACAGATGAAACAATAGCGGATACTGATGATGGTACAGCTAGCATATCAGCTTCCGGGGGTACTCAACCCTACAGTATTTTATGGTCTACAGGTGACAGCGGAAATTCATTGTCTAATCTCAGCCCAGGCGATTATAGCGTTACTGTTACAGACTTCAATGGTTGTACGAGTATGAAGACATTTAGTGTATCTGAGGTGGATTGTGTATTTGCTATTTTAACTGAGCAAAGTGAGGTCACTTGCTATGGGTCAGCAGATGCTACACTCTCAATAGGAAGCAATGATATCAATATAGAGTCTGTTGAATGGAGTACCGGGGAAGAGACGTTAACGATCACAGATCTAGCAGCTGGAGAATATAGCGTCACAGTATATGCAACTAATGGTTGTAATAAGATTCAGCAGTATTCCATCAACGAACCTCAGGAAATTACTATCATGGAAGATATAATCACAGTAAGCTGCTATGGAGAATCAGATGGAACCATTACTTTGGAAACTTCAGGTGGAACAGGAACGATCAATTACTTATGGGAAGATGGATCTACAGTATCGATGAGAACCGATCTTGTTGCAGGTAATTATCAAGTCACCGCAACAGATGAAAATGGGTGTATAAAGGAAGGTGAGATCATAGTTACTAGCCCTGAGGCATTAGATATTGCATCTTCTATGGCTAGTGATTTATCTTGCTATGATAGTCAAGACGGGATACTATGTGCTTTTGTGAATGGTGGTACAGAGCCATATATATTTGTATGGGATGGAACTACAGAGCCACTATCCAAAATTACAGATTTAAATGCAGGCGACTATGCTCTTACAGTAACGGATGTCAACGGCTGTAGCATAGAGACATCACTATCTATTAATGCTCCGGAAGCTATCGCAGTACAAGTGAAAATTATGAGTATTGATGATGTCGGTAATGGTCTGATAGATATTACTATTGATGGTGGCACAGCTCCATATAGTGTAGCTTGGTATCTTGGTCTCGATATAATATCAGAAACTGAAGATATTGACAACCTTGCTGAAGGCGTTTATCATGCTGTTATTACCGATGCCAATGGTTGTAAATTTACATCGGTAGATTATATATTGTCATTGACTGCTGAGGCAGAATTAGAATCTTCTGAGATTGATGTTTTTCCTAATCCAATGAAAGATAAATGTACCATTGTAGCAGAGATTGATGATTGGAGTATGTATGCAATACGACTTGTTAATCTGCAAGGCCAGATATTAGATAATGCTCTTCAGATGACCAATGTTGCAAAGGGTAGTGTAAGTTGTGAAATTAATAATGTAGTATCAGGTATTTATTATTTAGAAGTGGAGAATAAAGCTGATGCGAGGATATCTTATCGTCATGCAGTTATGATTGTGGGCGATGATGAATAGTTATTACTCAAAGAATAGAGAAATTGGCTAGAGTTTAATCATGAGAACTTGAGTAACTTCAACAATAAAATTTTACTTTATTGGATTGCGAGTGTCAAAAGAACTGTAACTAGAGAGTGCTGAAAACACTTACCACTATATGATAGCTTAGCAATTTAGATAGAAAATTGGAAACATTTTTAAAAGAAAATTGA
>TARA_B110000483_G_scaffold50430_1_pt1 | contig 10222 bp, 10 predicted proteins | sample TARA_B110000483 | Tara Oceans TARA_B110000483 (sample SAMEA4398176) | marine metagenome | biome: Polar Biome; feature: [SRF] surface water layer (ENVO:00010504); material: water (ENVO:00002006), including particulate matter (ENVO:01000060) such as... | depth 5 m
CCTTCTGGGCGAATCGCCTTCGTTCTTCCGTGTCCAGGTAGATGTAGTTGGCCCACACCTTGAAGGTCTTCGTGGTGTCCATGTACATTTCGAACTCAGCCGACAGGTCGAAATCCAAACGGACTTCGTGGTACTGGAGGGCGATGAGGGGAAGCGCCAAACCGGGGTTGCGGTTGAAGAAGAAGATCAGGGGAAGGAACACTTGTCCTTCAGCACCGGTCGTGGTGTTCACCGAACCCGTGGTCATCTTACCCCACGCAGCCTTCTTAGAGGCGTCGAGGTACAGTTCGGAGTACATGCGCCACCACTTCTGGTAGTGCTTGTCGATGCGCTGACCACCGATGGACAGCTCAACATCCTTGATCGCACGCTCGGCAACCCACGCGTTGTCGAGGGCACCGGCGGCGGTGGAGATGGTCGCGAGACCGGTAGCGGCCTTCATTTCAACGTACATGTCAGCGACGAGATCACCGTTACGGGCGACGGTCACGGACACGCGACCGGAGTTACCGGCGGTACCGTTGACAGTTTGTTCGATGTTTTCCATCGCGAAGTTTGTGTGGCGACGGTAAACCGCCTGGAAGAAAGTAACTTTGGGGTTACCGGTAAGGTAGACATCCTGGGCACCGTAAGCGACGAGTTGCATGAGACCACCGGCCATTTTGAGAGTATTGTATTATATACCAACATTTTATTTCACCCGCGAAAAACACGGCACTATTTTTCCTCATCATACATAAATGTCCACCTCCGAAACAACAGTACCTCACCCCAGTGCCGAATCTGAATCTGGATCCGGATCCGGATCCGAATATGAAAACGAATCTCAAACAGGTTCTCAGCCTGAGAATGTTGACGATATTGATCTGTCACAATATGAAGATGAGGATGAAAATTATAGCGCCCCGATGGAGGCTATTCTTGGTTCGACCCTCACAACACCCGAAGGTGATACCGTGTGTAGTGCCCTCGTGAATTTGGGACATCAAATGGAAATTCAAAACAAAATCCTAGTAAAACTTTTGTCAACTCTCCAGAAGAGATAACGCCGCTTAAAAAATGAATTCTATAAATAGAAAATGACAGACTCCGTTACACATTTTATCGACGAGACGGCGAATCGAGACGATGCGAATAGTGCTATGTGGACGAACCAAATACAAACTTTTTCTCATGACGATGTCATGAATTTTCTCGTGCAACTGGAAGATATGTGGAAAATTAACAACCGTGATGATATATACCTATCCTATCGTATCGGATACGAAAACTTTTTTACGAAAGAAGAATTAACCGATGATGGACTCCCTGTATCTATTGACATTACACGTGTAGAATCTAAAGTCAAGCGTATGAACGAACGCCTATGTGAATTGTACCATCGATCCGATACACTTAACATGATGGATATCGAGGATGATAACGATATGAAAATTTCAGTTCGTATCAACCGCCTGATTGATCAGGTCGATGACGCCTGGCAAATCGTATTCCGCAACGCTCGTATAAGTGAACGCATTAACAATCCCACATATGTTCCAATTAACCCCGAAACCGACCCGTCAATTTTTCGAATGTCCACTATTACAAATGTAGACGAATTAAACCCGTTCCAACAGGCTTTATTACAAACTCTCAAGGACTTATACCGACGTCAAATTAGACGATACAAGGGACAGTGTTGTACTCAGATTAAGAGCCCTGAAGGTGCGCTAACCCGTGCATGGAAACCGATCGAAACGATTGAAGACTATGTCTACGGTGTAGCAAAGAAGGAGGTACAGTTTGAATTATGGAAGAATCTAACAGCTCGCGCCCCTGGTCACGGAGATCTCATCAGACACTTAAAAAATACAAAAGATATGCAATTTCCCGAGATTCAAAAGAACCGCCACGTATGGTCGTTTAAGAACGGGATCTTCATCGGTAAAGAATTCGACGATGCAAACTCTGCGATTGATAACCCTCATTGGCGTGCGAGTTTCTACACATATGAATCAAACGAGTTTAAGAATCTCGATCAAACTATCGTGAGTAGTAAATACTTTGATCTCGATTTTGAAGACTACAGCAATAAAGATTGGCGAGAAATCCCAACCCCGTTTTTCGACTCTATCCTGAAGTATCAACAGCTTAATAAAGATGTATGTGAGTGGGTATTTGCATTGGGTGGTCGTCTATGCTTCGATGTGAACGAGATTGATAAGTGGCAATGTATCCCTTTCCTGAAAGGTGTTGCACGCTCAGGTAAATCTACACTGATCACAAAAGTGTTCCGAAAATTCTACTGCACGGAAGATGTTAAAACGTTGTCGAACAATGTAGAACGAAAGTTTGGATTATCCGCTATTATGGATGGGTTTATGTTTATCGCACCCGAAATCAAAGGTGATTTAGCACTGGAACAGGCAGAATTCCAGTCGATCGTGAGTGGTGAAGATGTGTCTATTGCGGTGAAGCACGAGAAGGCGCAATCTTTCGAGTGGACTGTACCAGGTATTCTTGGGGGTAACGAAGTACCGAATTGGCGCGATAATTCTGGGAGTATCTTACGACGCGTGCTTACAGTTGATTTTACCAAACAGGTAAGGGAAGCAGATCCCACTCTCGATAGCAAACTTGAACGCGAGATTCCTTCGATTTTACAAAAATGTGTTCGCGCATATCTCGAATTCGCACAAAAATGGCCCGATAAAGATGTATGGAACGTCGTACCCCGTTATTTCACTGATATTCAGCGTCAACTAGCGACTGCGTGTAGCCCCCTCGAATCGTTCTTATCTGAACCGTGCGTCGAATTCGATGTTACTAAAAAGTGTCCCCTTAAATTTTTCAAGAAAAAGTATTCAGAGTTCCACGGTGTATTGAACAAGTCACTGAATCAAGATATCTGGGCAGGTCCATTCGGTACGAGAGATATCAAGGTCAAGCGAATCACTGAACCAATGAAGTACCAGAGCTGTGACGATACTTTCCCGGCTATGGAGCAGAACGGTACTGAGTTTATATTCGGACTCGATATCACGGATATGTCAGCGAAACCTGTAATGTCGGTGGGAACTGATTAAAAATGTAGGGGTAATATATGGGTTTATTTAACGAATTTGAAAATTCAAATTCGAATTCGAACACCCCTCTCACGTCTCAGAACATGATAAGGCGTGCACCTTATCTCACGAACCAGGAACGCGGAGCGTTGATGGAGAACGCTATGCAATTACCAGTAAATAATATAAACAGACGGATTGGTGCAATTGCAGGTGCTAAATTATCCGGTACAAATTTTACGCAATTGAGAATCTCGCCTTTACAGTTGTCTATCTTTAACGGGATAGTAAACCAAAATGCCATGGACGGTAATTATGCAGTTGACGTAAATTCTATTCTGTATAAAAAACCACATAAACGAAAACCCATCGCACCGGGTTCTACGTTAGGGGTAGAAGTAAATAGTATATTATTGCGATACGGGCGAATGGCCATAGGTGCTAAACACACGTTTACAGTCAAACCTAACGCTAACGCTAAAAATAAACATGCACATTTCTTAGCGGAAATAAATGGACGTATATTTGAAAATGGGTTGGAGAGTAAGTTTATGGTTAAGATTTATAAAAACGGGAAGATGCAGTTTTCCGGTGGTATTTTAAACAACAATATCCGACACCCAGAAATGATTCGGAAATATATCATAGACACGTATACACCTAATTCTAAATTTCTATACAATCCGATAAAATACGTTGTATTGGTTGGTACGTTTCAAGCAAACGGTGTTATGGATTTAGCTAATATAGCGCGTGCATTTTCTAGATCGAGGAACGCTTCATACGAACCGGAACTAAGACCATCTTTAAAAATGGTACACAAGAATTACGGATTTCAATTGTTTAGATCGGGGAAAATACAAATTATGGGTGCTAAAACCACGAATGATTTAAATAATGCATACAACGTTGGCAGTGATCTCGTAAAGGAGCTAAATGTTATGGGATTGATTAGTAATTTTAAAAATATAAACTTTAAACCAACTGCTAAGAAGTTGCGTGTAGTTAAAAATAAAACTATCAAAAACACAGGTAATACCGTGAGCTATTTTAATAAAAATGGTTCGAAAAATGGTGAAAACGGTGTACGCATCGGATCTAAGAAGTGTGCGACCATACCTCGTCCCAAATTAGTAGCAGTCGCTGAGAAAATAGGGATTGTTGACATTACAGGTAGAACGACAAAACCTGAAATATGCGCCAAAATTAAGAGTAAGGTTTACGGTAAATTTACTATTAAAAACAAACCATGTATGGCGTATACTAAGGAACAACTCATGCCCATCGCGATAACCAAGGGTGTACCTATTTCAGATATCGACACGGTCGAGACTATATGTAAGAAATTGAACATTCCCACACCGTTGCCGGTCAATGTTAAAAGGGTTGAAAAGGTTGCGAAAGCTGTAAACAAGAAAGTTAAAGCTAAAGGAAAGGTGTTGGAAACACGGGGTCTCACGAACATGGGAATTAAAAAAGATATTGAAAAATTATACGGTAAGAAGTGGATGAACACATACAGGAATGTGATGCCTTCTATCAATTCAGACGTGACTGAGCTTAAAAAACGTATAAACACGGTGAATATAAAGAAAAATAAGGCGGGTGTCCCGTTTAAATTAGGTGTCAATGATATCAAACGCCGAACAGTTTCTGAGTGGAAAATGCAGAGAAAAAAGAACTTGAATAACAAGCTTAACGCAATGAATAATAATTTAGCAAAAGATCTCGAAAATGTCATGAATAAAAACAAGACACCTTCACCCCCTAAGAAGAAAAACAGATTTCCGAAAGGTACAAAAGTTGAACAGTTATAAAGAAAACGAGAGATATATAACAAATGGACGACGCACGTGAAAAGTTTGTACATTTCATGTGGGATAGAAGTGCTATTCGTGTAGATGACGGACCTTCTAGTTGGTCACCTCATATATATGAGTCTCTTATAGATACGGCGTATTACATTATATGCTCATATATACGAAAGGAACGAGACGATGATAAGGAGTTCGGTATGGGGCGTCTAGAACGTTCGTATCTCTGCACAGATGAGTTCATGATAGCGGCCGATGCCCATAGATGGATAGATGAAAATAGAGAATCAACTGACATGGGACTGATAATTCATATATATGATAATGTCTATAATATGACACCCGGTAAACACAGACGCGCTCTATTGTACACTCTTAACATGTTATACTTCGATTTATAACTTTATGAGGTTCAGCCATTTGTTTTAAATGTGTAGCGTGGTATGAAAAATCGTACGCGTAAAACTCCTCCTTTATTTGATCACATAACCCATACCCTTCAATTCGTTTTGAAATTCCGGAGCATGCTGATATATGTTCCAATTTAAGAAACCTATCCTCCATGTGTAAAAATTTCAATAGCGATTCCGGTGAGAGTCTATCTTTCTTCATATTTTCGAACATACGCTTAGAAGCCCCGTCGGAAATATGAAAATATTTTGTCTTGTATCCTAGAATACTAACCTCTTCACTAGTGTTTTGACTCGAATTCTGAACCAAAATGAAAATCAATAACACGAGTAGAAGTAGTTCTATCATTTACTAGTATTCAACATAATAAAAACATCGTTAATTTTGTGAATAATCTTAAATAGATCATCCTTTGTATTCACACGAGAAGCATCCATAATTTCAAACTCAACCTGATATGTCACTGGATCTTCGGCGTCCATGTCATGTGTATCACCCGTGATGATAGTAAGGTCAATTGATAGGTTTTTACGAATGTATGACACGCGCTGCTTCGTTTTTTTCTTATCCATTTCCCGATCGACATCCTCTGGCATTGGAGTTTCCATAGATACGCTGTATCGAAGATCGAATGGTGCATCTGACATGCGCTTGAAATCGTGATTCATGACACGATCCTTCTTAATCACCTCTTCTTCACCAGAAGCCTGATCTGTCGAAATACGCACGTTATCGGAATCCCTATAAAAAACATCATGTTCAGAACCAATCATTTTTTCCCATCCGGTATACTTATTCAACCCTTTCATGATCGTATCGAAAGTTACTTTACCCACGTTAGTGTCGAACATTGTACCGTTGAATTTACCTAACCGAAGTTCAATCTCAATATATTTATCATCTTTATACTTTTGAATCGTCGGGAAAAGGGTTTCGGTTATAGCTCGAACGTCCATATCAAGATTAGAAAGTGTATACTCTTTAAACAACTTAGGTTTGATTTTAAATGTTATTGAGGGTGTAAAAGGGTTTCGCTTTTTTATTTACCATTTCTATAAATTTATCGTTCTTGTTTACATCGTTTCCGTACAATCCAGATGGCCAATTCCCTTCGAGGACATACACGTCGGTGTATGTGGGATCTTTATCTTCACAATCAACCATCAAGTCCCACCCAATCGAAAAACAGAAGTTGAAGTCACGGGTATGGAGTTTACAAAGTTCCTCCACAGTCTGCTCAATTTCCGGAACATCGACGCGTTCCACTACTGTTGCACCTTTCATTACATTTGATGTAATTTTTTCACCATTCTTAAATTCGTAAATGACGAGAACCTCTCCGTCGTATGTCGTGACGACGCGATACGTGCGTGCCCCATTATATTCACAACTTCCAATCTTATCTTGAATGAGATGATTTAAATCCGTCGGTTTAATATCCTTACCTCGTATTAATTTGATTCCATCCCCACCAGTTCCATATTCAGGTTTGGAAATGTATTCTTTATCTGGATTAATATGATGGTATATCACGTGAGGATTTGTGGTTGCGCTCAACTTGGGAACATTGATACCATTTTTGGGTAGATACTCATTCCAAAACATTTTACTTTGTAACTGTCGCTGTATTTTAGCGTATGGTTTCGTGAAACAGTATGCGTTAACTATTTCTCCATCGGAAACCTTGGTGAGACGATTTTTATCGAAGTATAAAGGTGCTGTGAGGTACTTGGATATACCGATATCGTACTCGACTGGGTGATGTGTTACAGTCCAAAAGTCCACATTTTTTAACAGTCCGTATAATATCTTCTTTTCCGTGCTACTTGTATTCAGTAATATTAATAAAATGTATATAAGTATCACACAAAATAGAATCCGTGGTATATACTTTACCATTTATATATACAAATAAAAAAATACAATTAAAGTTATACCTTCAGATAATTATAAGATGCGCGGCTTCGTAAACGAGGGAACGGTCTGTTATTTTAATACAGCTCTTCAATGCTTATTCAACATACCTATACTAACGAATCACTTCTTACGAGAACCCTATAAAGGTAAGTGTATGTTTACACTTATTTACCAAATACTACTGAAAAAATATTGGACAGCGGATAAAACACCACTCGACTTGGCAGCTCTACAATACGCCTTTCAGAAAGAGTTTCCCCGATTTAGAACTAACGAGCAACACGATGTACAAGAAACGGTTCTATGTATTATCGATATATTAGAACGCAGTCAACCTATTGTCAAGGAGTGGTTCTACGGTAAAAAGATACAGGAAACGATATGGCCTAAGGGTAAAGCAGTGAATGAAGAAGATTTTAGCGTTCATTTAATGAGTTACAAGGGTCAAAATGACATGGAGAAAATGATTAAGGAGAGTACGGATTGGAATGTATTAGAGAATTTTCAAGATACAGATGGGATTACATATAACGCTGCTACTACACGTATGCTTTTTTCTAAACTCCCACCCATATTCATGTTATCGTTTGATACCAAAAGTAATATTAAAATAGTAGAACAGATGACACTAGACGGTCACGTGTATAATTTGAGCGCATGTGCTATGCATCTCGGAAATCAACATGATGGACACTACGTAACGTATATACGTCGGAAAACCAACTGGTATTTCATCAACGATGAACGTGTAGAAGAAAGATCGCCACCTCCTGAAGGTAGTTACTACTTCATGATATACAGTTCATGAAATCGTCGATAGATATATTTTCTTTTATGTTTACCAGTGTCCTATAAAACGTACGACGCCCATTTGGAAACGTTTTATCGTACCTACGTATAACGGGTTTCCACCACATCGGTTCATCCATAAACATATATTGACACTCAATAATTGCATCTTCTTCCATCCATTCTCGAGCGTGTGGGGGCACTTGATTTACATGAATTTCAGATTCAAACATCAATTTACCCCTTTCTTGTACATACATTTTCCATATATCCCCCCGCCTCTTTATCTGGAAATCGATCGTGTTTTTATCACGGGGTTTCCATTTAAACATCGTCTCATGTGTTCCAGTTTTCACAGTGTCTCGTATAGGTGTAAAAATAAGCCCATCGACATCTTGCGTCACAGATGGTAAATACACATCCTTGAACTGTTTGTAATCTGACATGAGATGAAATGTTTTTATTTTAAGTTTGATAGGATCATACTTGAGACTTATGAGCATTTTTTTCACACCTTCAATGCATTCAAGTCTCGATAAAAAGTCTCGATTACCGACAACATCTCCACACGCAATTAGTATATCGTAGATCATAAACGTATCTTCATACATTTCACCTTCCACGATGGTACCATCGTACACGGACTTTCTGAAATTAAGTGGACATGAAAACATTTCAAGTGCACGGTTTAAGAAAACGCAATGCTTTTTATTCTCAAACATAAATGCAAGCATCATAAAACGTACACCATCCGTCTTTTCACATACAACATATGGGGTATCAGATAACATTTTGAAATGGCGGTATTCGATGGAGATTGGTTGACTTCCCGGAAATATGTTTTTACCAGTCGTTCCCCATGAGTGTTCCATATAGGTAATCGCATATTTGTAAAGAGGATCGTCCCTATTTACAGATAGACGTTGCATTGTACAGAAACTTTTACTGTTATCTTTAACTAGATTTAATACCAGCTGAATTTAATATGTTTCCCACACACTCGTGTGTATAGGTAATTAATATGTTAGCTGCGGTATATGCCGCAATTTTCACACCGCTTTCTTTGAATTTTTCAAACATCACTTTCGACTTAGGATGTATTTTCACATCACCTGTACGTCTACATTTCAAGTGTTTGAGCGTTGGCTTGCACATCATCACCCACGTCTTTGCACATGTAGATTTCACGTTATAATAACTATCATTGATACACGACGAAACATCTGTATCGAAGTGCATTCCCATTTGATTCGTAGGCTCTTTTGACCCACTCTTAACCTTTTCCTTGAACATTACCCAGTCTATACCATCCATAACCGCGGGGAAAACGATTACGTTCATGTTTTCATTCGGTTCAAAAACCACTGATAAACTTTTATCATCCACATGTATACCAAAATCAAGGAAGAATATGCGATCGTGCGTTTTCATACTCTTTTCGATACATTCCGATTTTTCGTATGGGTCATCATTCACGAATGCAATCTCGTGTTGAACGCCTTCAGTTTGCAGACTTTTTATGTTACATCTCAGTATTGTATGCAACGTCTTAACGTGGCACGCACCACTTCGTGTCACGACGATCGTTCGAAGTTTCATTTCTTATCATAACACCCTAAGCCTTAAGCCTGTCATCTAAGCAACCGGAGAAGGGTAAGTTTCCAACGTGACCGAGTGTTGTAGTGACGTCAGCGTAAATCTTTCCATCCATTTGCTGCCACCTTCTACAAAACGCGTAATCTTCCGATAGGTATCTTTTTGAGTCTGGATCAATCATACAATCGAAAATAGCACAATATTCATCGAAATCTCGACCCTGGTGATCATTCTTACACGTTAGTGTATCTTTATAATGTTCGTGCATTTTTTCAAGCGCCGATCGAGAAATCATCATAAACCCAGTGGGTCCATCGAGCACTTCAACGAAACCGTCTACTACCGAACGTTTATGAGCTCCAATGTTCGCGACTAAACTGGATGACAACAGGGACATGTCTCGCTCGTCGCCGCCTTCTACAGCCGTGCGAGCCTGATCCCACATCACAACCTTTTTAGGATAAACAGCGACAGAAATGTCATGACCGGACTTTAAAAGACGCACGACTGCTTTCGGGTCAAATTCGACATCCGCATCAATGAACATAAAAAAATCCGCATCAGTCTTTTGCATGAATCGACCGATTGATACGTTTCGGGCGCGGTGTACTAAACTCTCATTCTCTGTAGTGTCCAACATGAGTTGAA
>TARA_B110000483_G_scaffold105485_1_pt1 | contig 10221 bp, 9 predicted proteins | sample TARA_B110000483 | Tara Oceans TARA_B110000483 (sample SAMEA4398176) | marine metagenome | biome: Polar Biome; feature: [SRF] surface water layer (ENVO:00010504); material: water (ENVO:00002006), including particulate matter (ENVO:01000060) such as... | depth 5 m
ATCTGATGTTGATATTGATATTTTTATTAATATTGATCCTTCGAGTGATAGATCAGAAGAAATTGTAGAAAACTTCGTAAGCGTAAGAGAAAATATTTATCTAGTACAAAAAGATATCAAATATGGTTCTGCAGCAAAGAATTTTTTTAATCTAATTAAAAATTTTAATTCTTTATCGTATGACTACATTAGTCTTGCAGACCAAGATGATATATGGTTACCAAATAAAACTATAAAAGCTATTAATTTGTTGAAAAAAAATTGTACTAGTGGATACTCATCAAATGTTTTGGCATTTTGGAAGTCAGGAAAAGAAATAATTTCAAACAAAAGCCAAAGTCAAAAAAAATATGATCATTTTTTTGAGTCTTCTGGACCAGGCTGTACATTTGTTATTACACAAAAATTATTTATTTCATTGCAAAAATTTATTAAGTTAAATTATAAAAAAGTATATGAATTTAAGCATCACGATTGGTTTATTTATGCATTTGCTAGAGAGAATGGCAATACATGGACCATAGATAGCAATCATTACATAAGATATAGACAGCATGAAAGTAATGAACTAGGTCTCAACCAGGGTTTTAAAGCTTTTATATCAAGGTTTAAAGATGTAATTGGAGGCAGTGCCTTAAGTAAGGCATTAAGTTTAATTAAATTGCTAAGCCCCAATCATATTCTATTGCCTAAAAATGGAATAAATAGATCTTATTTATACAAACTCTTTTTAAAAAGCTCTTTATTTAGAAGGAATAATTTTGAAATGCTTTACTTAAAACTATATCTTTTATTTATACTTATTCTTGGTGTTAAAAATTCAAATGAGGCCACGCCTAAATATAAGAATATAATTACAGTAAGTATATTTATATCCTCTTCTTATTTATTGTCCCGCATATTGTTTGCAGATAGTAGTTTTGTTAATTTAATGTCTGAAATAAATCTAAAGAGTATGTTTTATCTCTTCGCTTTTTCCATTATGTATAATTTAATATCATCAAGTAGAATTTATATTGCAATTACAATATTTTTAAACAAAGGCATATCATTTTTTAGGTGGAATAACCTCTTTATTGAAGGTCAAATATTGGGAAACTTAGTACCTCAATCAGGTGTAATTTATAGATCATTTATTTTAAAGAATGAATATAGATTAAGTTATACTAAATATCTAAATATATACTTAATATTAATAGCATTAGAATTAGTACTTTTGTCTCTTATAGTATTATTACTATTATTAAATTCTTATGAACAAAATATTCAAATTATTCAATTTCTTTCTGCAGCATTAATTTTATGTATGCTTATTATGTTTTTAATTTTTTATTTCAGTAGATATATACTCAGTAAATTTAAAAAAATATCAATAAAGCATATTAAAAGAGTAATGATAAACTTATTCATTGCTTTTATTAGAATTTTACTCTTCAATAATATTATAAAAATATTGCTAGCCAGCTTAATAAAAATACTAATTGGTTTTGGGGTATTTTATATTTCTGCAAAAACTTTAAATATAGAAATTAGTATGTTATCAATTTTTATATTATTTTTTATTAATCAAATTATAGAACCTCTTAAGATTACCCCTCAAAATTTAGTAATAGGTGAATTAGTTTTGGGGTTAACAGCATTCCAACTCAATTTATCATTTGTAAGTGGCAGTGCGATAAAGTTAATAATTAGAGTATTTGATATATTTTCTATTTTAACACTATACTTGCTTCAAATAACCCTCAATTCAAGTTTATTATCTAAGAATTATCATCAATAAAACTTTTGATTAATAATAAATCAATGATATTAATGGTACCGACAATACAACAATTTTTTTTAATCTATATGAAGAATATTTTAATTACTGGTGCCGCAGGTTTTATTGGTGCCCAGCTTTCCAAAGCATTAACTCTAAGTAATTACAATATAACTCAAATTGATAATTTGAGTGTCAAACCTATATTGCTTGAAGATAGTAGTTTAATTAAAATAGATGTTCAGTCGATTGACTCAAACTTTTTAAAAAAAAATAATATAGATCAAGTCGTACATCTTGCTGCTAAAAAAAATGTAAAAGAATCATTTTATAATTTAAATCATGCGGTGGAAAATTTTGATATGACGCTTAGATTATTTGATGCCTGTGCCCATTCAAATGTTAAAAGAGTTTTTTTAGCGTCAACATGTGAAATCTTTGGCTTTCAAGAAAATATTTTAGATGAAAAAAGTGAATTCAATCCTTTTTCACCTTATGCAGTTTCAAAAGTTGCAAATGAATATTTGGCAAATGTATATATGCGATATGAAAAAAAAATGAAAATTACTTCACTTAATTTTTTTAATACATATGGTCCAACAGAAGGTACAGATGCTGTAATCCCGAATTTTGTCTTAAAGGCTATAAGAAATCAAGATATTATAATTGAAGGAGATGGATCTCAGGCTAGAGATTTTACATATATAGACGATACAATAAGATCTTTAGCTTCAATTATAAAAAACGAAATAGATTACTTTAGATATCTTAATATTGGAAGTGGGTTTGATCATAAAATAATTGATATAGCAAATATTATTAAATCTAACTTTGAAAATTTGAATATTAAATACATTGAGCCTAGACCAAATGAAGTTCAAACATTCATAGCTGATAATACTATTATGAAACAAAATTATGGATTTACTCAAAAAATACAACTTAAAGAAGGAATTAAAAAGGTAATAGATTTCCATATCCAAAGAGAAAATTAACATGCTTTCTTATTACATTGCTAATAACTTTTTTATTTTTACAATTTTATCTTTTTTTTTATCAGTTTTAGTAATTAAATATTTTTTAATAGATTTTAAAAATTTTACATTTAAAAAAAATCAAAATAGGTGGGGAGATTCTAATAAGTCTCATTTTGGTGGAGTAGTCTTTACTATATGCTCAATTAGTTGCTTAATTTATTTGTTTATAGGTAGTAAATTTTATTTTTTAATATCAAATCCAAACCTTAATTATATTTTAGGTCTTCTTATAGTAATATTCTTTACATCGGCAGTAGGCATCTTAGATGAGAGAAGAAATCTAAAACCATTAACAAAGTTACTTCTTCAAATTGTAACTTCATTAATAATAATAAGCTTCGATTATATTATACCAGTTACAAATAATTTATTAATCGATTCTTTGATAACAATTTTTTGGTTAACATTCTTAATTAATGCTATTAATATGTTTGACAATGTAGATCTTGCTGCAGGTTTATTTTGTTTAATTAATTTTATATTATTAATTATCATTTCTTTAAAACAACCTTCTAATTATGAATTTACTATTATTTGTTCAGTATATATTGGATCGATAATAGCATTTTTAAGTTATAACTATTATCCATCAAAAATATTTATGGGTGATATTGGGTCATTTCAACTTGCTTCAGTGCTAGGCGCGTTATCAATAAAATTGATATGGATTGATCAGGCAGTTGATTATGAAATTATAAGCTATAAATTTATTTATAATATATTAGCTAACAATTTAATGTTTATACTTGTATTCTTAGATGTATTATTTGTTTTTACATTAAGAATTAATAGTGGCGTTAGTCCATTTAGTGGAGATACAAATCATTTTTCTCATTCACTAATTAAGCAGTTAAACAGCCCTAATAAATCAGCATTAGTAATAGCTATTATTACAATTATTTGTTGCTCAATTTACTTATACATGTCTAATCAATTAAGTGATAACTATGTAAATAAATTTGCTATTATCTCTTTGTTTTACATAAGTATTACAACTATTATATTAAAAATATATTTGAATGGTATCAATTTGAAAAATAAATAAAACAATGTTACAATAATTTATATATGAACGATATTTCAATCAAAAAAAACGAATTTACTGCGAAAGAGTTTATTTCTCTTTTTACAAAAAGAAATAATGTATTATTAGTGGTTATTTTATGCACTGTGAGCGTGATAGGCGCCAAAACATACTGGGAAAGACTGCCCTCATTGATTAGTGGATCACAAATGATTTATCCATTAGCCAATACTTTTATAGATACTAATTATGCAAGATCTGAACTAAGTAAGGGAGAAAAGTACAATCATTCAAGTGAAGCGATAAATGATTACTATTTGCAAACTAGAGTATTTAATAATTATAAAATAGTTTATGATAAATTAGATTTAGATAATTCGATTTATTACAAAAATTCAACTTCTAGTAAAATGTCAAAGTATGAAAACTTTTATAAAAAATTTACTATTAAAATACCAAGAGAAGGGCCAACAGTTCCAAAGGGATCTTTAGAATTAAACTTTGAGCATTATCATGATAGTGATAATTTAGATGAATTAAGAATAACTGAAATCATACAACAATTAAATCTTCAATTACAAGCAGGTATAAGAGCGAGTTATAGAAATTCAAAAGCTTTAGAATTTTCATTATCAAATTTAATTAATCAAACTCAGGGTAAATATGAAATAATTCTTAAAACAAATCTGTTATATGAAAAATCTAAGTTTGGATCTTTAAAAAATCAGTCTTCCGATAATCAGTCAACAGCAGTTATCAAATTGAAACAATTATTATCTGATACCAAATTAAATCTAAAAATTGCACGTCAATTAAATTTTATTAAACCATCAATAGATGGTTTAATTTCTATAAAACCAAATGATTTAAAAAGAAATAGAATGGATGACTCTTACCTTAATGGACAAATATATTTAGAGGCGTTGGAAAAAAGTTATCAAGATCAGATAGATAGTTATAACGCAATAAATCAAGAATCTTTAAAAGATAGGAAAAAATATATTTCAAATAGTATTATTGAGATAGAAGAAGCAATTAAAATTAATGAAAATCTAACAGGTCTAATGGACTTAGAGAAGGTGTTTGGTCTTATTGATGATACATCTACTTTACAAAAATTAACAAAAGTATTTAACAATGCAATGGTAAGATATAATGAGATCAATTCTCAAATTAAAATACTTGAAAATTTAAGCAATAATCAATTGCCACTTGTAGATTATGAAATTATGAACACCCAAGTAATAAATAAAAAAAGACATAAAGCAACTACTATGTTGTTAGGATTTCTGGTTGGTATATTTTTAAGTGCTACAATTGTTTTATCTAAAAAGTTTTTTGACCCAATTAAAGAATAGTAATCTAAAAAGTTATGGTTAGCCAATCAAAGCTTATAAGTCTTTCTAGTATAATAATATATTTTTTACCTTTAGCCATCTTAACAGGACCATTTATACCAGATCTTTTTATATCTATTGTTGCGCTAATATTTATTTTTCTAACTATAAGAAATAGAAATTTTTTTTACTTTAAGAATCAATTTTTTTGCGCATTCATTCTTTTTTATTTTTATATATTATTGAGATCTATTTTATCTGAGGCACCATATCTTTCACTAGAAAGTTCACTTTTTTATTTTAGGTTTATTTTTTTTTCATTGGCCATATGGTTTTTAGCTAACAATAACTCTAATTTTATTAAATATTTTAGCTATGCTTTTTTAACAACTATGTTATTGGCTTTGTTTGAAGGATTTTTACAATATTTATTTGACTTAAGTATAATTGGCTTGCCTTCACAAGGGTATAGATTGCATTTAACCTTAAATGATAAATTATTATTAGGAAATTACCTTGCAAGATTATTTCCATTGCTATTTGCATTTGTGATTTATCTATTTTCTAATCAAAAATATTTTGTTTATTTATCATTTATAATGCTAATACTAACAGATGTTTTAATATATCTTTCAGGAGAAAGAACTGCATTTGGTCTATTAACAGTCTCAACAGTTTTTATTATTATATTTATATCTAAATATAAAAAAATTAGATTTGTAACATTTATAATTTCATTAATTATAATAGCTATAATTACATTAGTTAATAGCGATGTTAAAAAAAGAAATATAGACCATACTATTAATCAATTATCTGGAGATTTGATTGTTGATAAATCCCCAGAACACAAGGAAGCTCTAGACAAAAGTATAGAGGATGTTGGTATTATTATCTTTAGCAATGAGCATCATGGGTTTTTTATAACTGCTCTTAACATTTTTAAAGATAACCCTATTTTTGGCATAGGCCCAAAACTCTTCAGGCTAAAGTGTTATGATGAAAAATACAGTTTAAGTAATTCAAGTTGTAATACTCACCCACATAACAATTTAATACAACTATTAGCCGAAACAGGTGTTGTAGGATTTCTGTTCTACATATTAATTGTTATTAAGATTCTTTATAACTTATTTATCCATACAATTTCAGTTCTTAGAAAAAATAAGTACATATATAATGACTATCAAGTATGCTTGCTGGCATGTTTTGTAATTTCTCTTTGGCCATTTTTCCCAACTTTAAGTTTATTTAATAATTGGATTAATATTATTTATTTTTTACCTATTGGATTCTACTTGCATTCTATATATGGTAATGGATCTTCAGCTAATTAATCATCAAAAAATAATAAAACTATGTGGCAAATAAAAAAATCAAATGTGCATGGAACTGGAATAGTTGCTACTGTAAATATTAAAAAAAACACTCAGATCATTGAATATATTGGAGAAAAAGTAACAAAAAAAGAAGGAGATAAGAGATCTTCTGAAAGAATTAAGAAATTCTTAAATAAGAAAAATTCTGGATCGGTGTATATTTTTGAATTAAATAAAAAATATGATATCGATGGTTCAATGTTATACAATAAGGCAAGATATATTAATCATTCTTGCAATCCAAATTGTGAAGTTGATATTATTAAAAATAAAATTTGGATAAGCTCCATAAAAAAGATTAATAAAGGTGAAGAGTTAAATTATGATTATGGATATCCATTCAATGAAGATGATTTTAATGACCATATTTGTAAATGTGGGTCAGATAATTGTGTTGGCTATATAATTTCACAAGATGATTGGGTAAAATATAAGAAATTTATAAAAAAAATAAAAAAAGATGTTAAATAAAAACTTAGTTAGTTTTTTAAAAAAAAATAAAAAAAATATCTCAAAATATAAGATTATTTGTATTGGTGATATAATTTTAGACCATTATATTATTGGAAAAGTTGAGAGGGTATCACCTGAAGCACCTGTCCCAATCTTAATGATGGAAAGTCAAAATTATGAAATAGGTGGTGCTGGAAATGTTGCAAGAAACCTTTCTAATATGGGTGCAAAAACTACACTTGTATATTTATCGGGAAATGATTCATACTCCTCTATAATTAAAAATTTATTACAAAAAGATAAAAATATTAAGAGTTTTAGAATTAATATTCCAAATTTTATAACACCAATAAAAACTAGGTTTATTAAAAAAAATGAGCATTTATTAAGACTAGACAATGAAAAAACTAATTTTAAATTAATTAATAAATATAAAACGTTAATTATTGAAAGGCTCAAAAAAGAAATTAAGAAAAATGATTTAATTGTCTTATCAGATTATGATAAAGGAATGTTAGATAAAGATTTAATAAAAAAAATAATAAAGATATCAAAACAGTATAATAAAATAATAATTGCTGATCCAAAAAAAATTGACTTAAGTTCTTATAGTAATATTGATATTCTTACACCTAATCAAAAAGAAATAAATGATTCGGCAAATATAAAATTTGTAGATGAAAAAAAATTAATTAAGTATGCAAAACTTATAATTAAAAAGTATAATATCAAAAATCTTTTAATTACTAGGTCTGAAAAGGGAATGCTTTTGGTCAATAATGAATCGATAATTAAAATTAAAGCAGATGCTAATAAAGTAGTTGATGTAACTGGAGCAGGGGACACTGTTATAGCTACACTTGCGTTAATGTTAACAATGGGCTTGTCAGTTAAAGATAGTATTAATATTTCTAATTATGCAGCTGGCTTAGTAATTGGAAAGAGTGGAACTGCTAGAATAAATTATTTAGATTTAATAATTCAATAATGAAAAATCGAAATAAAGAATATAGCCTCAAGGATCTTTTAAAAAAAATAAATCAACTAAAAAATAATAACAAAGTTATTGGATTTACTAATGGTTGCTTTGACTTATTGCACAAAGGGCATCTACATTCAATATCGACGGCAAAAAATAATTGTGATTATTTAATTATTGGTCTTAATTCTGATATTTCTATAAATATAATTAAGGGTCAAAATCGACCAATTGATAGCCAAAAAAACAGAGTAACAAAATTATCCACTTTAAAAGATGTTGATGCTATAATTATTTTTAATGATAATACTCCACTTAAATTAATAAAAAATATTAATCCAGATATTTTATTTAAAGGAGCTGATTATAAAGATAAGGAAATTGTTGGCAGTAAATATATTGAAAAAATTGGTGGTAAGGTTGTACTTATTGATATTTTGAGTGGATATAGTACAACAAATATAATTAAGAATCATAGTATTTAAAGTTAAATTTAATTAAGGTAAAATTATGAGAGCTATTAAAGAAACATTGAATGAAATTTCAAAAAACTTCATTCAACTGGCTGACATGTCCTCAACAGAAATTGATAAGGCTTCAAATTTAATTATAGATAGTCTCTCAAATGGTGGAAAAATAATGTTTTGTGGTAATGGGGGTTCAGCAGCTGATGCACAACACCTTTCTGCAGAGTTAGTTGGAAGGTATATGAAAAACAGAAAACCACTAGCATCAATTGCATTATCTACTGACACTTCTGTAATAACTGCAATAAGTAATGATTTTTCATTTAATGATATTTTTTCAAGACAAGTAGAATCAATTGGGAATGAAGGTGATATTCTGTATGCCATTTCAACTAGTAGTAAAAGCAAAAATGTTATTGCAGCACTTGTAAAGGCGAGAAGTCTTAATATTAAAACAATAGGAATAACTGGTAATATTGATACAGGCTTTAAAGGGCTATGTGATATAGTAATTTGCACACCAGCTTCTAGGCCTGATAGAATACAAGAAATGCATATTGCTATTGGCCAAATTATTTGTGAGATATTAGAATCAGAACTATGCTAAAGCCAGCTGCTTTTCTTGATAGAGATGGCGTTATCAATAAAGAAAAAGGTTACCTTTATAAAGTTGATGATTTTGAGTGGATAGAAGGTGCAAGAGAGTCGATTAAGTATTTAAATGATATTGGTTATTACGTTTTTATTGTCACCAACCAATCAGGAATAGCAAAAGGATATTACAGCGAAATAGATGTTATTTCTCTTCATGCATATATAACTGAAGAGCTTAAAATTATAGACGCACATATCGATGAATTTTTTATTTCACCATATCATCCAGATAATACTATAGATTATCTACACTTATCACATATGAGAAAGCCGGATATTGGAATGTTAAATCTTGCTGCTAGTAAGTGGCCAATCGATAAGTCTAAAAGCTTTTTGATAGGAGACAAGGATACAGATATTAAAAGTGCAGAAAAATTTTCAATTAGAGGCCACCTATATAAGAATGGTAATCTTCTAGAATTTATTAAATTATCTGAAAATATATAAAAATTTATATTTTATTTATTTGAGTAAATTTTTCTAAATGAATGCTTAGCATTGTTTTTTTCAGCAATATCAATTTGGCTTTGACGTGTAGATGAAGATTGTATTTTTGTTTTAGATTTAATATTTATGCAATATTTACAGGTAGCACCTTTTTTATAAGATTTTAGTTTCATATCTTGGTTAGTAATGGGGTGTCTACAGCCATAACATTGCTCATATGATCCTTTTTTTAATCTTTTATTAACAGCTACCCTATTATCAAAAACAAAACATTCACCTTCCCAGTTAGATGATTTATGATTTTTTTTTATTTCTAAATAATTTAATATTCCTCCATCAAGTTGAGATATATCTTTGTAACCATTTTTTAACAGATAAGATGAAGCTTTCTCACATCTAATTCCCCCTGTACAAAACATTGCGATAGGTTGATCTTTTTTAATATTTAATTTTTCTATAAATTTAGGAAACTCTCTAAAAGATCTAGTTTTTGGATTGATGGCATTTTTAAAAGATCCTATGCTGACTTCGTATTCATTTCTAGTATCTATAATGAGGTATTTTTTATTATCAATTACTTTGTCCCATTTTTTAGGATCAATATGTTTACCAGAAATTTTTTCTGGCCTTATTGTTTTATCACCAATTGTAACAATTTCTTTTTTTAATCGAATTTTTAACCTAT
>TARA_B110000483_G_scaffold243592_1_pt1 | contig 10209 bp, 10 predicted proteins | sample TARA_B110000483 | Tara Oceans TARA_B110000483 (sample SAMEA4398176) | marine metagenome | biome: Polar Biome; feature: [SRF] surface water layer (ENVO:00010504); material: water (ENVO:00002006), including particulate matter (ENVO:01000060) such as... | depth 5 m
CAAAGCTAAAGGTGAAATTATTATGCAGTTGGATGGAGACTTAGCACACGAACCAAAAGATCTAATTTTAATGTATGAACACATGATCTTAAATAATTTAGATATGGTTATAGGATCCAGGTATATAAAAAATGGAAAACAAGAAGGCAAATCACTTATAAGAGACCTAGGATCACGTTTAATGAATATTTTAGGAGGCTATTTATTGAACATAAAATTAAAGGACTTTACGCATACATTTCGTATATTTAAGAAGAATCTATATGATGCAATTAAAGAGCGTTTAACTGAAAAGGGTCATCCAAGCTATTTTATTGAATTGACTCACCTATCTTTAAGTAAAAATTTTAAAATTTCAGAATTTCCAGTAACTTATTCAGATAAAGATGATGGTTCTGATTCTAAAATTCCAATAATTAAAGAGAGTTTAAGATATATTTTGACTATATTAAGAATATATTTAAAAAAAATATAATAATTTATATAAGAAAAATTTTAATAGTTGTTAGCATCAGTTACGTTAAATTGTCTTTCTTCTGTAAACTTAATCATAGTGCCCATTTGAAAAAATATCAGAGTATTTTTTTCAATTCATTTTTTTTGGTTTTGTATTAATATTTTTGTTGTACGTTAGATTTTTTTATAATCTATTTTATAATTAGATTTTAAAGCATCTTCATAGAATATTTTAACAGTTTCTAGCGAGTAAGATGTTAAATTTTTATCTAGTAAATTAATTTTTGAGAAAAGCTCATAGGGTACAGTAATAATTTGGCAGCCAACTCTATTTGCCTGAATAATATTCAGTATTTCTCTTGTGCTTGCCCATAGTATTTTAAAATTTTTTCTTCTTTTTAATTTAGAAACCATTTTTTTTAGCATAATTTCTGGATCTACCCCTGTATCTGCTATCCTTCCAGCAAATACTGATAGAATATTTTCCGTTTTTGTATTATTATTTTTTATAACTTGATCGAATTGCTTTAATGTAAATATCGCTGTCACATTACATTTTATTTTTTTTTTATTTAATTCTTTAATTAAATTAGCAGTGCTTTCTCCTTTAGTATTTGTTATAGGTATTTTTACATAAACATTTTCTCCCCAAGATGAAATTTCTTCTGCTTGTAATTTCATTTCTGAAATTTTATCTGCAAAAACCTCAAATGATATTGGTTTTTTTTTCTCTATTTTTAATATTGAGTTTGCAAATTTTTTATAATCTTTGATATTTTCTTTTCTCATAAGGCTAGGATTTGTTGTAAAGCCTTTGATATATTTAGAAGACTGATATTTTTTGATCGCACTAAGGCTAGCACCATCCAGATAGATATTAACTTTAAGTTTAGATTTTATCATAATTTAATAATATTTAAAATTTCTCCTAGATTACTAACTATATAATTTGGATTACATTTAGCAACCTCTGAATATTTTCTTTTTATTAAAATTGTTTTACATCTTGCTTTATTTCCAGAGGATATGTCTTTCCATCTATCGCCAATCATGTAGCTTTTTTTTAAGTCTATATTAAATTCTTTTGCAGCTTTTGTGATCATGCCTGAATTTGGTTTTCTAAATTTACAACTATTCGAAGTGCAATAGCAATTGTAAACTTTTGTTATATCTAATTCTTTTCTTATTTTATTATTTATAAAAACAACATCTTTTTTTTTTACTTTTTTTTTCTCAACATCGGGTTGATTTGTTATTATAAAAATTTTATATTTTTCTTTTAATAAATTACATATTTTGTAGCTTTTTTTAAATATATGTAATTTATCTATATTATTTATTGCAAGAGGTTTGTTATTTTTAACATTTGTCTTAACTAAAGTTCCATCCCTATCAAAAAAAATGGCTGGTTTTTTTACCACTTCGTTTTGTTAATTTTTAATAATGAGTGAGATACCACATAGTGCCATAGTACCACTTGAAATGCTTCCACTATAGGTGTTACTAATTCCTTTTTATCAACTTTAATAACCACAACATTATTACCTACTTTTTTAGTATATCCACCATCTCTACCTACTAGGCCTACTATTTTACAATTTCTTTTTTTTCCCAATCTTAAAGACTCAACAATATTCATACTTATTTTTTTTTCAATACTGCCTCCACCAACTGATAGTACAAATAGTGCATCTTTACTATTAAGGTTGGAAACTTTTAGCCAATTTGAGTATGAACTATCCCATCCCTCATCATTTATTCTTGCAGTTAATTCTGAAACATTATCTGAAGCAGAGTAAGCCTCAATGTTGCAGAGTTTTCTTAAATCATTTACCAGGTGTCCTGCATTAGCTGCGCTTCCACCAACGCCTAAGCAGAAAACTCTCCCTTTTCTTTTTCTTATAAGTGCCAAATCTTTTATTAATCCTAGAAGACTTTTTTCATCAACTTCGTCAAGTGATTCTGAAAATGTATTTTTAAAAAATTTAAAATTCATTGATTTTAGTATTATAGATATTACTTAAAACTATTTATTATACATTATCAATACATATAATATATATGATTTATTTCAAGTAAGATTTTTTTCGATTAGATAATTTGTAAATTTAATTAATTCTTTCTTTTTTGAATTATAATAAAGATCGTACCATTTTACAGTTTGAGATAAGGTTGAGTCAATAGTATTACCGTTGCTCCATCCAATTTTCTTAATCTTTTTATTATCAAGTCTGAGAAAAAAACTTTCCTTAAATTTTTTTTTTGTAATTTTAAATTTAAATTTTTTTTTATTAAATATTTTTAGTTTATTAATTATATCTAACACTCTAATAAACGACTCATTTTTATCTGGTCCAACATTCCACACATCATATTTATAAGATCTTTTTTTTTGATTTATAGGTATTAATAAATAAGCTGTAATCACATCTAAGACATTTTGCCATGGCCTAATAGAAAAAGGCGATCTTACCTGAAGAATTTTATTTGAGTGAGCACTTTTAAAAATATCAGGTAACAGTCTTTTACTACCAAAATCTCCACCACCTATTATATTTCCAGCTCTTACTGTATCTATAAAAGAATACTTATCTTTAAAAGATAAATAAAAAGATCTTGTAATAATTTCAGCGCAAGCTTTGCTAGCACTATAAACGTCATCACCACCAATTTCACTGTCTTCTTTAAAGAGTTTTTTGTTTTCTTTATTTAAATAGCACTTATCAGAGGTGATTATGACACTATGTTTAATCTTGTTCCTTTTTATCGACTCTAAAATATTAGCAGTTCCTAAAATATTAGTTTTGATTGTTTCTAATGGCCTTTGATATCCAATGTTTACAATTGGTTGCGCTGCAAGATGAAAAATAAAATCTGGATTAATTTTTTTAATTAGAAAGTTAATCTTATCATAATCATTAATATCTTGAATAAATTCTTTAAGTTGACTTTTTTCATTAACAACAAATTTAAAACCTTTATTTTTATTTTTTAAAGAAACTCCATAAACTTTACTTTTGAGTTTTATTAATGATGATGTGAGCCAAGAACCAACAAAACCATTGTGGCCAGTTATTAATACTTTTTTATTTTTGTATATAGATAGACTTTTATTTAAAAACATTTAAAAAAGTTTATATACTAATATTTCTTATGTATGAAAAAAATATTGATTTTTACAAGATGTACTTGGACTTTAGTTAATTTTAGGCATGATTATATAAAATTTTTAGAAAATAAAAAATGCAATATAACGATTGCTTGTGATTACCGGAAACTAGAATTAAAAAACCTTAAAGAAAAATTTCCATCTGTAAGTTTTAAAAAGATTAACTTTTTAAATAAAAATAGAAGCATATTTAGAGAATTTAAAATTTGCTATCAAATAATTAAGTTATTAATTACTGAGAAGTTTAATTATATTCATAATTTTACAATTAGACCAGTTATATACTCAACATTAATTGGTAAAATTTTAACAAATGCAAAAATAGTAAATTCTATAACGGGGCTAGGCCATGTCTTTAATAACAAAGAAAGTTTTTTTTTTAAAAGTTTAATAAATATAATATATATAATTTCTAATCGTATAATTTTTCAAAATAAAGATGATTTAGATATTTCTTCGTATCGTTTTTTAAGAAAGTATATTTCATATAGTATTATATTTCCCAGTATTAAAGAGAGTATTAAAAAAGATTATTCAAAAATTAAAAAAAAATCATATAAAAATAAGAAAATAATTTTTTTAATGTTTTGTAGGCTGATAAAACAAAAAGGGGTTAGAGAGTTTTTGAATGCAGCACAATATGTTTGTGAAAATTATAAAATGAACAAAGTTCAATTCAGGCTAATTGGTGAAATTGACCAGAACAATCCATCGGCTTTAAGCAGAAAAGAATTAGACCAATGGAAAAAAAAAAATTATATAAAAATTCTGAATCATAAAAAAAATATATTAAGTGAAATTCTTAAATCTAATATTGTTTGTTTGCCTTCTTATGGTGAGGGTATGCCAGCATCATTATTAGAAGCCCTATATCTTGAAAAGGCGATCATAACCACAAATGTGAATGGGTGTAGAGAGATAGTAAAAAATAATTTTAATGGTTATCTGGTTAAAAAAAAAGATTACCTTTCTCTTGCTAACAGATTTTTAGATATTATAAATAATCCTAGATTAATTAAAATTTTTGGAAAGAATAGTAAAAAATATTTTGAAAAAAAATTTTCTAAAAACCCTTATAGCAGAATGTATACAATTATAAATTCATTATGAAAAAAAAACTTTTAATTATTCAAATGAATGAAATTAATTTTGATTTAGTAAAGCAGTACTCCAAAGAATTAAACCTATCAAATTTTCAGTATATGATAGATAATTTTAATAATATTGAAACATCTTCAGAAAAAAATTACGAGTATCTTGAACCTTGGATTCAATGGGTCTCATTTTATACAGGAAAAAGTTATGAAGAGCATAAAGTTTTTTTTCTAAATGAGCTTAAAAACGATGCAGATACCATTTTTAAATACTTTGATGAGAAATTAAATGCCAAACAATGCCTTATGTTGCCAATGAACCTAAAAAACAACTTAAATAACAGTCAAAATATATTTATACCTGACCCATGGACAGAAACACAGATTCAATGTGATAAAAAGCTTAAAGAATTTTATACAATAATAAAAAAAATAATATTAAATAATAAAAATGTTAATTTAACAATAAGTGAAATTTATTATTTATTTTATTATATCCTCATAAATTCCTCATTTAAATTTAAATTATTTGTTTTTAAAAATTTGTTAAATTTATTTAATAAAAAATATTTTAAAGCAATTTTATTTGATAAATTAATATCTGATATTTTTTTAAAAAAAATCAAATCAGTCGATTATGATATAAGTTCAATTTTTTTAAATGCAGGTGCCCACATTCAGCACCACTACTTGCTAAGTTCACGCTTTGTAAAAAATACTAATAATCCCAAATGGTATTTAAAAGAAAAATATGATCCAATTCAAGATTATTTGCTTGCCTACGATAAGATACTAGGTAATTTTTTGAAATTAAAGAACTACGAAATTTTATTGATGACTGGTTTAAGTCAATCTCAAATAAATGAACCTATATTCTATTACAACTTAAAAAACCCAAATACTTTTTTTTCTAAAATAAATATTTATCCAAGAAAAATAATAAAAAGAATGTCTAGAGATTATACATTAGAGTTTAATGATTTAAATATTATGTCCCAATCTATAAATATTTTAAAAAATTTAAAAATTGGAGATCTAAATTTTTTTTCAATAAAATCTAAAGAAAATAAAATATTTTTAGAGATAATCTATCCCAAAGAAGTAATAGATACTGATCGAATTATTATAAATAATATTAAAATTAATGTTAAAGAAGAGTTAGTTTTTTTAGCAATTAAAAATAGTATTCACAATCAGAAAGGTTACTGTTTTACAAATTTACGGTCTTTGCCACAGGCCATGAATGTAAAAGATTTTTATAGCTTTTTAAAAAATAAGAAATTTTTACATGCAAATTAAAAAAGATAGTATTAATTTATTATTAATAATATCGCCATTAATATTTGTATTTGGTTCTTTTATTACAAATTCGTATATTGTTTTGGTATTTCTTCTTATTTTTGCTTTAAAAAAGAATGATTTAAGACTTTATGCTCATGAAAAAGTTTTAATATTATTTTTAATATATATTTTCTTGCAAAGTCTATACTTAAAAAATTACGATGCGTTACCAAGGGTGCTTTTTATATCCCTTTTTTCTTATATATTTATTTCTTCTAAGTATTTTAATTTAAAACTTCATAAAGAAAAAGATTATAGTTTTCTTTTTTATATTTTCTTAATTTTGTTATTTTTATTTTTTTTTTATTATATTATTTTTCAATTTGACATTAATTTGTTAAATAGGTTTTCTGGTTTTTTCGGTGATGAAAAGATATTAGGTTCATTTTTATCTAAGTTTTTTATATTAATTTTTAATTTATATTTATTTTCTAAAAACAAAAAATTTACAAATAAATTATTTATTTTTTATACTTTCTCATGTTTATTGTTTACAATTTTTTCTATTGAGAGGATGGCTTTAATCATTTTTGTACTCAACATTTTATTGTATTTGATATTCCAAAAAAAATATTTATCAATTTTACTTACTGTGTCATCAATATTTATTGTAATTTTCACTACATATAATTTAGCCCCAGTAATTAAGAAACATTATTTTACACTTTTAGGAGATACAGGAATATTTCAAAGTTTTTCTCACAAATATTCTACCACAGCAATAAGAAATCAAACTTATTTAGATAATCGTTCCATATATATTGATGGCTATCCACCTGAAAATTTTTTTAAAGCACTTAATGTTACAAATAAAAGATTAGATGATAGGTCTAATAACATAAATCAAAAAAATATTATTTATTTTTTTGATAATTTTCATGGTGCGATAATTCTTAGTGCACTAGATCTATTAAAAAATAATTATCTGTTTGGTGTTGGAATTAAGGAATTTAGAAATTTGTGCAAAACTAAGGTTTTAACAATTAATAAAGTTGACTATGTGTTGCAATGTTCAACACATCCACACAATGCATATGTTGAAATTTTGGTTGAGACAGGTGTGGTTGGATTAGCTTTAATAACAATATTTTTATTAATATTTTTAATAAAAATTATTAAAAATTTCGATAACAAGTCTAATATAAGTTGTTCTCTTTTTTCTTTATTTTTGATAGTTATTTTACCATTTCAATCGACAGGTAGTTTTTTTTCAAGTAGATATATTTTTTTTTATTTTATAACTTTTATTTTAATTAATCTTTTTATTACAAGTGATGAACAATAGTATTTTAATTATTTCTCTATCAATAATAATATTGATATCTTTAAATTTTATTTTAAAAAAATTTCATTTTCTAATAGATATAAACACTATTAGTGCTCATAAAATTTCATTAATAAAGACACCTCTTTCAGGGGGGGTCTATTTCTTTTTTTCATTTATTGTCATAGATTATTATTACCAAATTAGAGATATTTATTTTTATGTATTCTTTTTTTGTTTTCTACTGTTGGGTTTATTGGCAGATAATAAAATTACAAATAATCCTAAAATTAGATTTATTTTACAATTATTAATAACTATTTTTTTTGTATATTTTACCGAACTATCTTTAGAAGAAACAAGATTATTATTTTTGGACAGTTTTCTTCATAATCATTTTTTTAATCAATTTTTTTTGATATTTTGTTTTATGACATTATTAAATGGATCTAATTTTATAGATGGCTTAAATGGTTTTTTAACTAGCTATTTTGTTTTAGTTATTTTGGCAATAATTTTAATAGATCCTCTGCTTGATATTAAATTATTAAATTTTGAACATCTTAAATTATATCTGATACCCATGATATGTTTTATAATATTAAATTTATTTAATAAAAATTTTCTTGGTGATGGTGGTTCATATTTTATTTCGATATTCTTTGGTTTAAATTTAATTAATTTTATTAATGACAATAATAACCAGATTGCTCCTTTTTTGATAGTTAATCTTTTATGGTACCCTTGCTTTGAAAATTTGTTTACAATTTTTAGAAGGTCAAATTTAAGTAAAACAATTTATTTACCTGATCAAAACCATCTTCATACTTTATTATATATATTTGTATTAAATAAATTTAATAAAAGAATTAAAAGTCATGTTGCAAACTCACTATCATCTATATTATTGCTCTTGTGTCTAATGCCAATGTTTATATTGTCATTCTTGTTTTATGATAGCTCTATAAAGTTATTTTATTGTTTGATAATCTACATTTTAGCTTATCTATATATATATCAAAAACTAACTAACAATGAAAAATCTAATTAAAAAAAAAATAATAGTTATTACAGGTGGGGCTGGATTTGTTGGATCAAATTTAATAGCAAAACTTTTATTAGAAAAAAATATAAATATCATAAGTATTGATAATTATTCAAGCGGCTTAAAAAAAAACCATATTAAAAATAAAAATATAAAATATATTAAAGGTGATAGCAAAAATATTAATAAAATCTTAAAACCAATCAGAAAAAAAATTAATGTTATTTTCCATTTTGGAGAATTTGCTAGGATTTATCAAAGTTTTATTAAGTTTAACCAATGTTTTGATTCAAATACAATTGGTACTAAGGCCGTATTCAAGTTTTGCTTGGATAATAAAATAAAGTTAGTTTATTCAGCAACATCTGCAAATTTAGGAAATCATGGTAGCGATAAAAATCTGTCACCATATGCATTCACTAAAGCAAAAAATTTAGAGTTACTTGAAAATCTTAAAATCTGGTTTAATTTTAAATATGAAGTTATATATTTTTACAATGTATATGGGGCAAATCAAATTAGTGTTGGGGATATGGCAACTGTAATAGGAATTTTTGAAGAACAATTTAGATTAAACAAAGCGCTGACAATTGTAAAACCTGGAAATCAAACTCGAAGATTTACACATATAGATGATACAATTGAATGTTGTATATATGCATGGAAAAAAAATAGATGTTTGCATTATAGCATTTCCAGTAAAAAAAGCTTTTCAATTTTGCAAGTAGCTAAAATTTTTAGTGATAAAATAAGATATTTACCAGAAAGACGTGGTGAAAGATATGCTTCTGCTCTAACAGATATGCATTTAACCAATAAAGTTCACAAACGTTATGGTAAAAAAGATTTATTAAAATATATTCAAAATTTCAAAAAAAAAATTGTCCGATCATAATAAAAATAAATTAGAAGAAAAAGTTATCAAAGATTTTGGTAATGAGTGGAATGAATTTAACCAATTAGGATTAAAAACAGAAGAACTTGAGAGTAATTTTTTACAATACTTTAATATATTTCCACTTAATGAATTAGACCCAAGTAAAACAGGATTTGACCTTGGATGCGGAAGTGGAAGATGGGCTAAATTAATTGCACCTAAGGTAAAAACGCTAAACTGTATTGACCCAAGTCAAAAAGCTTTAGAAGTTGCAAAATTAAATCTACAGAACTTTAATAATATAAACTTTATTGCAAAACAAATTTCTGAAATAGAAATTAATAGTAACACCCAAGATTTTGGTTATTGTTTGGGAGTACTTCATCATACTAATCAATTAAATCTTGGATTAAAATTTTGTAATAGAGTTTTAAAAAAAAATAGCCCATTTTTGATTTACCTTTATTATGATTTAGAGAATAGACCATTATATTATAAATTGTTGTGGAAGTTTTCTAATTTTTTAAGAAAAATAATTTCATTATTACCGTTTAAATTTAAAAAGATAATAACTGATGTTATAGCTATTTTAGTATATTTCCCTTGTGCACGAATTTCATTATTATTTAATTTAATGGGATTCAACGTCTTTAACATTCCCTTATCTGATTATAAAAATAAAAGCCTCTATACTATGCGAACAGATGCACTTGATCGATTTGGAACTAAGCTTGAAAGAAGATTTTCAAAAAAAGATATAAAAGAATTATTACTCAATAATGGTTTTAAAGAGGTGGTTTTTAGCTCGAATATGCCATATTGGGTAGCTTTTTGTAGAAAAGTTTAAAATTTTGCTAAAAGTAAAATATTAATTTTAAAGTTTACAAATAATAAAATCTTGATAAAACACTTTTGCCGGTGATTATTGCGAAGGAGTTATACCCGATCCCATTCCGAACTCGG
>TARA_B110000483_G_scaffold18841_1_pt1 | contig 10207 bp, 5 predicted proteins | sample TARA_B110000483 | Tara Oceans TARA_B110000483 (sample SAMEA4398176) | marine metagenome | biome: Polar Biome; feature: [SRF] surface water layer (ENVO:00010504); material: water (ENVO:00002006), including particulate matter (ENVO:01000060) such as... | depth 5 m
TTTTTATGTGGTCTTACATCAATGGTGTAATTACCCCGATTGTTGTTAGCTCAAATGATTTAAAAAATATCTACCTGTAATTATATGGCAAGTATCGGAATTGATCTTGGAACAACATACTCATGTGTTGGTGTATGGCAAAATGATAGAGTAGAAATAGTAGCAAACGACCAAGGTAATCGAACTACACCCTCTTATGTGGCTTTTACGAATGAAGAAAGATTAATCGGAGATGCAGCAAAAAACCAGAGCTCAAGCAACCCAACAAACACAGTCTTTGATGCAAAGAGGCTAATCGGGAGAAAGTTCACATCAGAAACAGTGCAGAGTGATATAAAATCCTTACCATACAAGATTATAGCAAAAGACGATAAGCCATATATCAATGTTGAATTCAAACAAGAAATCAAAACGTTTTCACCAGAAGAAATTTCGTCAATGATATTGAAGAAAATGAAGGAGACTGCCGAAGCATACCTTGGAACTGCTGTTAAGTCCGCAGTAATCACAGTTCCCGCATATTTCAATGATTCTCAAAGACAGGCCACCAAAGATGCTGGTGTTATCGCAGGGCTTGAAGTTCTGCGTATAATCAATGAACCAACAGCTGCGGCCATATCTTATGGCATAGATAAAAAATCACAAGAGCAAAATGTTCTCATTTTTGATTTAGGCGGAGGGACATTCGATGTTTCATTATTGTCAATTGATGATGGTATTTTTGAAGTAAAGGCAACTGCGGGTGATACTCACCTGGGTGGAGAAGATTTTGACACTCGCCTGGTGGAACATTGTACAACCGAGATACAAAGAAAACTAAAAAAGGACATCCACGACAACCCAAGAGCAATGCGGCGTTTGAGAACTGCGTGTGAAAGAGCCAAACGAACTCTGTCATCTGCAGCACAAACCACCATTGAAATTGATTCTTTGATTGATGGTACTGATTTCAATACAGCCATCACACGGGCAAAATTTGAAGAGCTTTGTAATGATTTATTTAGCGGCTGTTTAGATCCAGTTCAAAAGGTACTTACTGATAGTAAGATTCCTAAATCAGATATCAATGAAGTGATTCTAGTTGGTGGTTCTACGCGGATACCAAAGGTTCAAGAAATGTTGAGATCTTTTTTTAACAATAAAGAGCTAAATCACAGCATCAACCCAGATGAAGCTGTGGCTTATGGCGCAACAGTGCAAGCAGCAATTTTGAGTGGCGAATCAAGTAGCTCACTTGATTCTCTTCTTTTACTTGACGTTGCCCCACTTTCCATGGGCATTGAGACTGCGGGTGGTGTCATGACAAAGATAATCGAAAGAAACACAACTATCCCAACAAAGAAAACACAAACATTTTCTACTTATGCAGACAACCAACCTGGAGTATCGATCCAGGTTTTTGAAGGGGAGCGGACCATGACAAGGGATAACAATTTATTAGGAAAGTTCGAACTATCGGGTATCCCGCCAGCCCCTAGGGGGGTTCCTAAGATTGAAGTATCTTTTGATTTGGATGCTAATGGAATCTTGAACGTTTCAGCCTTAGAAGAGGGAAGTGGAAAATCTGAAAAAATACAAATCAAAAATGATAAAGGTAGACTTTCAAAAGAAGATATAGAAAAAATGCTATCAGATGCTGAAAAATACCAAAAGGAAGATGAAATGTTAAAATCTAAAATAGACAAAAGAAATGAACTAGAAAACTCCCTGTATTCAGTCAAACCAATGGTTGAAAAAATGCCTGATGGTGAACAAAAAACAGCTGGTCTTGATTATATCACCAATACACTATCCTGGATTGATAACAATCACAATGCTACATATGAAGAATACGAAGAAAAATTGAAAGAATTACAAGAAAAGTCGCAGCAGCTAATGAGTGCCATGGGATCTACCGATGCACCTGATGCACCTGATGCACCTGATGTGGATGATACAACCAATCCACCAAACACTGCCCATGTCGAAGAAGTTGATTGACGATTTGTCCATCTTTCATACAAATCTTCTTCGAAAAAACGTTACATTATTTTATTCATCAAATAAATGAACAGTTCCAATCAGAGAGAAATGTCTTGTAGATGGAACAAAAAGACACCGACAAACAAATCAAAACGATGCTTTACTGATTCACCCCGCGAACACCACAGGTCAATGTTTCGAGTAAATGCCCCAAATGGGGTTTGCATAAGAGACAGAATGGTCGAAAGTGTTGATAAATGCGATGTACATTGGATCCTTGCTAATGAAGTGGTCTATGGCCAACATATCAATGACACATGGACACATGTTACTGTTGTATCAAATACAACAGTGCATGGATATATCAAGTCAAAGCATCTTGTTTCTCTCCAAAATGTAGAAAAACATGATGCCACAGGACTGCGGGGAGGGTCCACTCACACTGCACACCGAATGGTTGAAGATGAATTCCCATTAGAACCAACACCACACGATGGTTTTGCGTCCCTCCCACAAAACACAATTGCAAACATACACCATCACTTGGATTATTATCAAATTGTAAATCTTGGGAAGGTAAACAAAAATCTTGGTGCATTCTTGAAATCTGAACATGGGCAGCAATTTTTACGTGATAAGTTTTTTGAAATAAAAATCCACAAGGCCATTTACAAAATTATTAAAAACCAAATCAAATCAGATCTCACATATGGGTTTTATCATACATTTCCCGAGGAAATAACCGATGGTAAAGATCCAATCGCTTTTGTCAAGGAGTTTTTATCTGTTAATTTTGCACGCATACGAAAAGGGATTGAAGATGTCGTTCGCAATATTGAAAAGAACTACCCAGAAGGAGTAAATTTGGACGACGCGGGCAATCTTCATACTGAGGTAATGAGTACCATGTTCGGGTACCGTGTTTTGACTATACTCGCGGCCTTTGGAACAAGCAGAGACTGGGTATACTAACAGGCCACAATATGACACAATCACAATGCTACATATGAAGAATACGAAGAAAAATTGAATACCATGAATACCATGTTCGGGGCATTCATGAGAAGATCACATCTCTATCAATATTTATTCAATGATGAACATTGGGAGCTATCGAGAAATATCTATCGGGGTATACCGAATCAACTCTTGCTACCATTATACCACAAATAGATGTGGGCTGATAACAATCAAAAGGTATTCACATTTTAATGTCGGTAAAAATGTGAATACCTTTTGGTACTAACTTGAGTATGCGAATGCATCGTTGATGGTCTCCGAATGTTCTTCAGACTCCTTCTGGGTGATCTTGAGGTTTGTCTTCAGCATCTTGATCTACGCTTTGTTAGTGTCGAGCTCCTGCAACAACATGCAACATGAGATCATTCATGTCGGCGGCGTTCACCTTTTCGAATCTTTCCTCCAGCATATGTGTTTTGAACTGTTCAAAACATGAGCAAAACTCGCCTCCTTGTAGATGGGATAAAGGCACCTACAGATAAACCCAAACTATTCTTCACACCACCCCGTGAGCACCAACAGCCAATGTTTCGAGTAAATGTACCAAATGAAGTTTCCCTAAGAGACAGGATGCAAGAAATGTTGATGAATGCGATGCGCATTGGATCCTTGCTAATGAAGTGGTCTATGGCCAACATATAAATAACACATGGGCACATGTTGCTGTTGTATCAAATACAGCAGTGTATGGATATATCAAGTCAAAACACCTTGTTGACCAATTTTAGATATTCAGTTACATAAATCGAGCACTCCCCACTGTGTGTTGCCTCCATCTGTTTGACCCCTTTGTATTGAGAAATAAACATGTACAATGGATGCTCCGTTTTCATTGTTTAAACATGGTTTTTTCTACTTCTTGGAAGTTCATCGGTGTGTTTCAGAATACGACCATGGTTGCATGTGCTCAAAATGAACTAGATGGACACTATTATTTGTGATGTAGTTTACCACCACCCTTCCTGTGTTGATGTGGTTGTATCGGAAAATTAATCTGGAAATGGTATCTGAACTGAACCATCACTGTGGTCTTCTTCAGCAGACATTGGGAGGTATTGGTCACATGAGGCAAATAGAAATTGTTGGAAATTATGTGATCCTCTGCTTTTAACCTGAGCAAGAATAATACCTTTCAGAGAGTTGGTCAAGCTCTCGCTGAATATTCTCAAAACTATACCAATGACGCTTTCAAAATGTGCAAATGGAATGACACTGACCATCCCTGCAAATACAAGCTGTAACGGTCTCATCGTATTGAAAATTGCTTGTCCAAAATAATCACTTCCAATATACGCCAAAAAAGACTGTGTATTTTTGCTTTTTGACAAGCGCTTGAGTTCTTGATTGATGCAGTATTGACGTCTTACTTCAATGATAATTTCTGACATAATCAAACTCAAACGTGGACTGCGTAATAAAACAAAAATAATCATAAGCACCTTCTGCATTGTTGTTGCAAACATTTTCCCAGATTTCTTTAAAATAGATCTGAGCGAAAAATAATCATGTGATTCTGGTATTTCTTCATCTTCAGCCAGCAGACCTAGCTTGTTATGCATCCAATTCTCAATGGTATTTGTTGTTTTCAAAATTATTTTTTGAATAAAATCGTTATCGTTAAGATCGCTTCGTACTTTTGCATCATTATGTCCATTGAGTGTTGCAAATATACCAGAATAACTGTCGTCTTTTTTTGTTGTGTTCTTTGATGTTGTATTTTTTACACTGTGGTTTGTCATATCAGTTGTTATTCTTTTGACTTCTTTGATTAAAGTATTGATCTCTTCTTTTTTGGAAAGTGATTCAGGAACCAAAGAACCAATGTTTCCAGGGTATTCAGCTTCAAGATCCTTCAGTAAAAACTCAATTTCTTTATTTTTCAATTTTTTTTGCACAGTTTTCCACAGCTCTTTTCCTCTTGCATTTTTTGGATAATAACAACAATTTGTACCTTCAGATTCCACATACAAATGTGGACAGCCGTTATTCATATCATGAGCATTCATATGACTCTTCCTCCTGGGTGATCGTACTTGTTCAATATAATAGTTCTGATGTGTTGGGGGTAAACATAGCCCAGTCTGCTCATCATATCTTGATATATAATCAACTATTCCATTGGATATGTTCGGTTTACCAGATTCATCAACTCCATATTGGTTTGCATGTTCATTGATATCAAGTAGTGCAGTTTTCAGCCGAGTTCCATTCATATGATGTAAATGAAAAAACACTGAATCCCTGGGTTCTCTTGAAAATTCCTTACATCCACACAATACAGAATGCAAAGCAGATACATGCTTCGATTTTAATGTAGAAAATAAGGAATACGATTCTTCGTCATATTCAATCGCATCGGCAAACTCGGACATTTACTCTAGTTTTTACATTCTTGGTTTTTTTTACTCAACTGCCCATGCTGGCACGAATTTGCGCAACATGTTTGACACTTGAGTCACGCGGCAGATTGAAAAGATGATGAATGTTTCATGTTCAAAAATGTAATATAAAGAAGACCATGTGACTTACTCTACAGGCTGACTTGTAAGTTACCATAAGCGTACTAGCGATCTTATTTTTATTTCAAGATGAGTCATCAACACTGGCTGCAGCAACAACACCTGGATCGTCATTGCCTGGGTCAACACTGGCTGGATCAACACCAAGAACACCACAGGTAGCAACACTGTCTGGATCAACACCAGCAACACCACAGGCAGCAACACCACAGGAATCAGAATGTACTGATGAAACCAGATATGGGCAAAATCTCCTGAGTGGTGCTCGATAGAAGGTAATTGGACCGCACAGAATATGTGCCGCAAATCTTGTAACGCATGCTAATAATCAACAATATTCAAAAAACATGATCTATTTGTTTTACAATCCAATTGGGTCCCATGCAAATGAATCAAACGGCGCGAATTACTAAGCGTAACAGGCAAATAGACACCCAAACAAAATGTTACATCAGAAAATATTTCAAGTATAAATGAGCATGGCTAACTGCGACTCGTATAATGATCAAAATTGCCCAAAGGGGGTTGACATGTCCAATGTTATTGGTAGAGATGAGCTAAACTTTGTAACTTTTGGGTGTTGGGGGGTTTATTGTTTGGATGGAGAAGTAAGATTAAAAAAGAAAACACAAACATACGGTGGGTTGCGAGTTTCGCAAGGATTACAAAGATTTTCACATGACAAGCATCTCGATTTTGTAACACTGACAGGGGATAACATATACTCGCGGCCTTTGGAACAAGCAGAGACTGGGTATACTAACAGGCCACAATATGACATCGAAAGACAAATGCAAGATGGTTTTACCAAGTGTTTTGAAGATGTTAGAGTTGATGCATTTTATATCGGTGTTGGTAATCATGATATAGAGGACTGTGATATTCTCAATGCACAGCTGAGATATCATGATCCAAGGTGGAGAATGCCAGGCACGTATTATTCTGTTCTACATGAGCTTCAAAGTTATCGTGTACGAATGATATTTATGGATACAAATTTGTATTCAGATAAAAGCCCATTTTGCAAGCACAATGGACCAGATGCAATTCAAATTGCAAAAAAGGTACAACTTGACTGGTTACATAGCCAAATGGGTATTGCAAACATCAACAATGAGGTTATAATCCTGAGTGGTCATGTACCAATACAATGCAATAATCACAAATTCAAAAAAAAATCATTTTTTGATGGTTTAGAGCAAAAAGGTGGTGTAAGTCTAGATGGGCATTTGGTAGCAACGCTAAAAGATGAAGAAGAAGATCAAGGTCTCCTTGATTTCAGATGGGTAACTTATTCGGCTGAGCTTGAGAATGATATTACACTATTACATCAAAAATATTTTATAGATCTTTATATGTGTGCTGATACACACAACAAACAAATTATTGAAGGGACAGATGAAATACCCGTTCAGTTGGTATGTGGGACAGGTGGGACATCTCTCGATCCAGTATTGCTTGATAGTCGAACTGACATAGGGAAACGAACATTATTTGCCAAGAGTAGTTATGGTTTTGCCCATGTTTCAGTCAATAGGGACAGGGAAATTAAAATTGACATATACCTTACCACATTACACGATGTGACAAGAGAGTTTAGCGTAGTTATCAGCGACCACCCTATGAATTCAAACACACGGTCTCGGTCATCGGAATACACGCAAAATCCAAAACAACCCCCGCAACGTTCAAGTAGTGCAATTGTAGCACGACCCGCTTATCATGTACTACCAATCAGTATCAAATAATTGCTTCATTTGTGAATATCAAATCTTTCTCATGATTAACCCATATAGTCAATGTGCCAATCAAACCAAAGTGTAACTATCATACATTGGCGACCAAAAGTGTCTTATGGGCATTATATCAACCCATCGAGAAGATGCCCATGTGTGAGTATAAACCCCTAGGTGTACAAATGTTTGAGACTGTCTTGAATAGTTTGGTTGGGCTTAGTAAGTAAACTTTCAGTATATGCACCTGTCACAACGAAAGGGAATTGAATTTGCTGATCCAGTAGCATACCAGACATTTTGTATACATATAATTTTTCTACAATTGTCTGGATCATACCAGTAATTGGCCTTATACTGGATGTATCTGTTGACGAGTTGATAATGTGTAAAATTGCAGAATCATCAAATTTGATATCTTCGGCCATGTCATGCTTCCTCAGTGCTTTTGGTATGATAAACTCTGTTAAAATGTCTATTCTTTCTTTATCTGTATATTTTTCAATGTACACAATATTGAGCCGATCGCTCAAAGGCTTACATTTTGGGACATCATTCATTGAAAAAATAAACCACACAGAGCTCAGGTCAATATGCAAACTGTCAAAGTAGACATCCGTAAATTCATGATTTTGTTCGTTATCTGTGATGTGTAATAGTGCACTTGAAACATCTCGATTTTCATCGATTTTATCTAATTCGTCAAAAAATATGATTCCGTTTTTATATTTCATAAGCTGAAGCCCTTTTGCAATTTGACCACATTTAGAACCAACATAGGTGCTCTCAAACCCTTTCAAAAACTCTGCATTTGTAACCCCACCAAGTGATATTTGGTGAAAAGGTAGCGATAATATTTTTGAGACCGCCTTTGCAATTGCTGTTTTACCAACGCCTGGTGGGCCACAGAGTGCTAAGTTCTGGGTATTGATATCGGGCTTTGTTATTCTGATACACAGGTACCTCAGAATTGCATTTTTAACATCTTTCAATCCATACACTTCTTCGTCGAGAATTTTTTGTGCTGAACCTAAAAAGGATCCTATATCACTTATGTGACAATCAGTGGTGTGGACATTTGAATGTGGCAATTTCAAAGCTTCTTCTATCCAGGATTCCAATGATGATTTTTCAATTGGATCGTATTCTCGAAGCTTCTTGAGTTGGCCATACTTGTCCATCATGATGTTTTTATTGTGCTCCGATGTGTTCATTGAAAGAATCCTCTGTTTCAGACCGTGCTGTGGGTTTTTAATTTTTTGAATTTTGCCTTGAATTCTCTTTTTTAATTCAAAATATTCTTCTGTGTATTCATCTGACATTTCAAGCCGCGCAAAAAGTTCATATACTTTTTGTTTTTTGTGTTGTGTACAACCCAAATCGAGTAAATCAAGTACACTAGTTGTTTGTAAGACAACAGTGTCTTGGAGCTTCTTGAGCGATTTAGCTTTTGACATGCTTAAGTCAGGGTACATTTCAAGTAAATCTCCCAAAGTATTTTCATATACAATGTCGTGTTCTTCATGTATTTTAACTTTCTTCTTGTCACCAGATCGAAGATACATGCTTTACAGGTTTAATTTGTTTTAAATCATCCCAGTTGTTGAAATCTGGGAATCTACTTTTGTGGTTAAAGTTACATCAATAGGCAAATGACTTTTCACAGCCTTGTACCTGTAAAAATTGACATATCATCGAGCTTGCTCATTTACCAGAAATTCAAAAGCATCATGCTTGAGCATTGGTACCCTTCGTGGAAGATACACGACTAATCTTCATTTTTTTTAAAACAAAGTCAGATGTTTTATTAAAATCAAAATTTATCGTAGACAATAGTAACGATATAATTGCGGATGTGAAAATTGATTTGTATTCATTTTGGACAGCATCACTCACATGTATCAGGTATAGTGCCGCCAAGCATGTATATATCTTGAAGTAATACAAAACATAGGAAAAAACCATTTTTTCTGCACTTCTCCCAGTGAGCATTGAAGCTGCAAATGAAATGTTGTACACTAGCGAAAAGCAAACAAAGAACCATAATGTTATATCCATTTAGTATATTAAAAACAAAATTTCTAGAATTAATGGCTAGAGTGCGATTTTTACAAATGAAAGATGGGCACATATTCGGTGCATGCTTGCAGACTGTAACTAAGATCGCACATCAACAAAAAACAGATCCAGATTTTGCAAAATTTGTGCAAGTCAATAGAAAAATACTTCGGATCTCAACTAGAATATTCAAAAAGCAATTTATCAATCTTTTCTTTTTTATATCCAATTCACATTCAAAGAAAAAACTTCTGTCCATATATACATACAAAAGAACTCAGATCTTAACAAAGCACAAGCATCTTATTTTCTTCTTATTATACATGCAATTTGGTTTCACAATTAATTTGAAGTTTATACAAAAATATTTGCGACATTTGTCCCGAAATACCCGTAATTTCTCAGATTCTGATGGTGAATGTAAACTGATTCTCTGGTTATTTTATAATCATCACTTTAACATTTTGAAATTTGAATCGACGACAGGCAGTGTTGGTAGCAAATGTAAAAATAATTTCAGAAAATCCCATTTGCACAGCCCAATCATTCATGAAGCACTAATGTACAAAGAAGTTTCTCAAATAATACCAAGTCACACAATACATTGTGTGTGTTATGGTACTTTATTCAATAATGATTCATCGGTACTGTTTCATGAAACAATGAACACAAAACATTTGCAAGATTTCAACCTTTCAAACGCAGATAGAAACAAGCTTTGGAAACTTTTGGAATACAATAGCAAAAGCACCGATGGGATGTACAACTTTGTGATCACAAACTACTTACCTGGGTATACAACTTACCTTGCACAGTTAAAATACCTCAAACTTGAATCAATAAGACGCATATTTGACAACACTATGGAACAGCTCCATGTATTGCACAAACACAGAATATACCATTCGGACTTGC
>TARA_B110000483_G_scaffold29346_1_pt1 | contig 10186 bp, 11 predicted proteins | sample TARA_B110000483 | Tara Oceans TARA_B110000483 (sample SAMEA4398176) | marine metagenome | biome: Polar Biome; feature: [SRF] surface water layer (ENVO:00010504); material: water (ENVO:00002006), including particulate matter (ENVO:01000060) such as... | depth 5 m
AGCCTGATCTGCAACGTCAAGATCAATGAGCTTGAAGCGTGGGTTACCTGCTAGATGAGAAATGTTCTCATGGTTTTTGACACTTAACCGTCGAACTCCAGCAATGATGGTATGCTTAGTGTTCTTTAGAAGGTAATCAGCCATAAAGCTGCCGTCTTGCCCTGTCACTCCTGTGATGATAACTTTTTTCATATAATATAGTCACTGCAAACTCCAAAGCAGCCATAGTTTCTAGATTGCCAATCTTTATTATTATCTACTATGATCGATTTTTTTCCAACTTTTTGATTAGGAAATGTCCAAATGTAATTTTTAGAAGTTAATGTATGTGAATCTTTTTCGTGCCAAAAATAATTTTGATTAGCGGAGCAAGCATCCAAAGCTTCTAGGTTTTTACAATGTATCCAAAGACCATTTCTATCCAGAAACGCAGGGTGAATGCAATGTTCTGGTATGTCATGCCCTAAAAAAAACCTACCATCTTCGTGCCACAGATCTATTTCGCAATCATACCCTAGATCTAAAACTTTTTTGATTTGGATTGGGTGATTTTCTAAATTAGATGGGCCATTTAAATTACCCCTATGTGATATAAGCTTCATTACCAAATTTAGATAAGTAAATGTCCAAATCTTCTGGAGTCCCAAGACCCCACATGCCATCAGCATTAAATGATGAGATTTTCAAACCAGCCTCAATTGCTTGATTAAAAACAGGGCAAACATAAAACTCGTTGTTAACCCTAACGTCTCGCTCAATCATTTGACCTGCATACTTAACAAAATCAGAGCCATGTTTCCAATAATAATAACCTACCGTAGCATTATCTGAAATTGGATTTTTCTCAGCCACTTCTTGGACAAGCCCGAACTCATCAAGTTTCGCGAATGACCATTTCGGATGAGTTGATTTAAAAGTTAAGATACCTCCGTCAGAATCTGTCTCCTGCATTTTATAAAGGAATTCACTACTATTCCATTCCGCTACCTGATCTGAGTTCGCAAAAAATAAAGGAGCGTCATTATCAATATGTTCTTTGGCTAATAAAGCCGAACACGCCGCACCTTCAGTGATCCCATCAACTTCAACAATTTTACAATCTGGAGTAATTAAGTTTAGAAGAGAATCTAAGTTGTATTTAGCTCTATGAGACTTCTGAACAATATAGATGTAGTTTGCTTCAATATTCAAATTATCAACAACAACTTGGATCATCGGCTTCTTGTTTACTTCGATGAGGGGTTTCGGGAAAGTGTATCCAGCTTGCTCAAATCTACTCCCAGCACCTGCCATAGGAATCAGCACATTCATCTTCTTATTTACCCATTTTGGAGAATCTTTAGTCATTTTATTTCTTGTGGCTTCTATTAGTTTATCATAAGAAATATCCTTAGGTGATTCAACTCTAAAAATATTTGCTCCACTTAACTCTGCTGCCAGCAAACCAGTAGGAGAATCTTCAATAACTAATGTTTCTTTGGGGTTTGCTGAAAAATTAGACATAGCCTTCCAATACATTTCTGGATGAGGTTTCCCATTTTTTACATCTTCGTTAGAAGCGATGTAATCGAAAAAAGAAATGATGCCTAATCTTGAGAGAATTGTTAGTACGGACTTCCTGATACTATTAGAGCAACAAGCTATCTTATAGCCATCTTGAGATAACTTACTCAAGCAATCTATAAGGTATTTATTTGGTTCAATACTTGATAGGTAATCTAAAGTTACTCTTTGTTTGTCTTCCCAAACTTTAGAATGAAGTTCTATAGGGAGACCCTTATTCTGGCTAAGTAGTTCAAGTTTTCTTGTTGTTTTAAGCCCATCATAAATAGACAAGTGTTCTGATAAAGATATTTCGTATTCCTCACCAAGAGCCTCATTAAGAGCTTTGAAATGAAACTCTTTAGTTTCTATCAAGACCCCATCCAAATCGAAAGCAATCAGCTTAATATTATTCATTTTTTAGGAAAAGCTTCATTTCCGTACATTGCTCGATTGGAATTTTCATACATGTCGCAATCATATTTAATGCAATGTATGTCGAGAGACCCCTCCACTAAATCGACATTAATAAAACTCATTTTATCGATCATTTCTTCAAAAGTCCAGCCATGTTTATCCATCATAGAATAACAGAGCTGACTTTCTGGTGAATTAAAGTTGGGGCCAACCTGACGATAACCCCAAAAATCTAGAGCGTATTCATAACCACTAAAGGTTACAAAATCATGTACTTCATGTATCCCCGGCTTATAATTTAAATAAGAACACAAAGAATCTTCTTTAAGCATTTTTTCAAAAGCTAATTTTATTAAGCCTTTTTGATTGGTCCACAATAAATCACCTCTGGTTTTAACTATCCAAGGTTTATTTATTGATCTCGCTCCCATTTCAGAACTCAAGCATTGCATATTAATATTCTTAAACCCATTAAACTTTGGCTTGTCATTTAATAATATGGGCATTTTTTTCCCAATACTCTTTATATTGTTTACTGGCTCATCACCCCAAGTAGACCAAACATAAGACAAGTCTTCGTCGATATTCTCAAGAACTCTTTCATAGTGATCTGTCGGACCTTGAATAACTACTCCGACATCATTTAAATCAAACTTCTTCATATCTTATCGTATAACTGATTTTGTTTTTTTTGCTTATCTATATCTTTAACGTGGAGAATACTAAACATGGGATCTGGTCGAGCTTGACCAGCAGAAAGGCATCCTTTCGGAAGTTCATGTACTTTGCCATGCCATCTGATGTGGCCTTGAGTAGACATGAATCTAAATTGATTGTCTGGATAACCTTCCCAACCCATATCATTAATTTGCCAATTAAAGTTTTCAATATCTTTTTCTGTAGCGCCTCTAACTACATTAATCCGAGGAACGGAAAACAAATCATATTGACATGATTCAGCTACGTTTCTAATCAAATTCAAAAGACTGAACGGGATTTGTTCATCTGCATCTATTTGGAATAAAAAAGGCTTAGTGGCATATTTAAATAATTCATTCTTAAATTCTGCGAAATCATTTTGGAAATCAAAATACTTTAAAGTTAACCCAATGTATTCGCAAAAATCCTGTATTTCCTCAGTGACTTTATTCTTATCTGCTAAGATAACAATTTCTTCATCTGGTAAAATATAAGGCTCAAGTGAATTAATCAATCTTTTAAATTCGAAAAACTCATCTGCGACTGTTATACCATAAGTAATCATAAAAAACTCCTTCTAGGTAAGCACAACCTAGAAGGAGCGATATAAGTCACTTCAAAGATTTACTTAACTTTGATCATTATGTCTTTTTGCTCTTCTTTTTCAAGAGGTATTTTGATTCTCAATAGGCCATTTTTATATTCTGCCTCAATAGAGTCTTGGTCAACGGTCTGGTGCAAGGTAAAGTGCTTCTTGACAGATCGTCGAGATATTTTTCTATGGTAGAATTCAGCGTGATTATATTTTTGCTGAGATCCCGCCTCGATCTTTAAGGTTTGGCCAGACACAGATACGGAAATGTCTTCCTGATCTAACCCCACCAATGCAAACTCAAGAATAAAGTTATCATCCTTATCTTTATAAGCATCGTAAGGTTCTGAGCCTGAATATAGCGAGGTGTTAGCTTCATTAGCTAACGAATGAATACGCTTAAAGATATCTCCCTCGAAAACCAAGGGAGCCAACATTTTGTTTATTATCATTGTCATAACTACTTTTTAGTTAGTTTTTGTTTTTCTAGCCCCATTTTGGGTGCTGGAAATTCTCAGACAATAGAAGTATACTGGATCAATCGTCTTCGAATTGAGCATCGTCGATGCGATCTAGTATAAATGCTATTGTTTCGTCGAGTTCTACCTCGTCTGTAAAATTAATTTCCTGTTCGGTCATAGTGCATGTATATACACAAAGCCAAAACTTGGGGAATTTTACCCTTCACAAGATTTACATTCCATCATGGATCTTGCTAATTCTTGGCTAGGATTAGCACTTCTCTGGTAATAAAATCCTTTAATGCCATTCTGCCATCCATAAATCAAGAGCTGATTCACTTCTTTAGCAGGAGCTTTAGGGGCGACCATGATATTTAAAGATTGCCCTTGATCAATATACTTTTGTCTTTGGGCCGCTTGAATAACAATTTCTTTTTGGCTGATTTCTCCAAAAGTTTTGAATACTTCCTTCTCTTCCTCAGAAAAGAAGGATAAATGCTGCACTGACCCTCCTGTTCCTAGAATGCTCATCCAAACATCATCATTATCTTTGCCCTTCTCGGCTAAGAGGGTTTTGAGGTAAGGATTCCTAAAGGTGAATTTACCTTTGGCGAGGTCTTTAGTAAAATAATTCCCGTTGAGAGGTTCGATAGATGGAGAAACCTGACCCAAGATAAACGAGCTACTTGTAGTTGGGGCGATAGCTAGGGTGGTGGTATTTCGACGACCATAGCCCTCACAATACATGGGTTCCCCTAGCTCTTGAGCTAATTCTTCTGTAGCCTTATCTGCACGTTGACGGATAGTCTTCCAAATAGAACTATTTTGCATTTTAGCCTCCATACTTTCAAAGCTGATCATCTTGCTTTGTAGGTAAGAGTGCCAACCAAGAACTCCCATGCCCAAAGCTCTGTGACGCTTGGCGAAGTTATGGGAAGACTCCATGAACGGCATATTATTTGTTTTTAGGACGTATTCCTCCATTACTGCGTCAAGGAACTTAACTAAGATTTCAATGGCATCAGTCTCTATAATATCATCCCATCTAACTAGATTCAAAGAGGACAAACAGCAAACAAAAGACTCATCTTCTTTAGATGGCAAGCTAATCTCGTTGCAAAGATTAGAAGCATAAATCTTCATGCCTTTGTCTTTATAACAATCAGGCGCATTCTTATTTGCGGTGTCTTGAAAAAAGATGTATGGATACCCAGTCTCGAAACGCTTTCTGATTATAGAAGCCCAAAGCTGACGCTTTTCTTGATCACCATCAATCATGCTTTGCATCCAATCATCAGTTACAGTAAGAGCAAAAGACATATCTTGAATAGAGTTGCCCTCACTCTTAATGCGGAGAAACTCTTTTACATCAGGATGTTCGATAGGGAGATAAGCCGCGAAAGAACCACGACGAACATTCCCCTGAGAAACAACAGCAGCGACCTTATCGAACAGTTCCATAAAATGGACGGCCCCAGAAGATTCTCCTCCAGAATTGATTGGCGCGCCACGCTCGCGAAGATCTCCGAAGTAAGCAGATGTCCCTGAGCCATACTTTGTCTGCATGCCCACCTCACACTGTTTCGCTAAAATGCCATCCATCCTATCTGGCACATAAACTCCATTACAGGATATAGGCAAGCCACGATCACGACCGAAATTAGACCATACAGGAGAAGCTAGAGAGTAAAATCCCCGCTTCATATAACTTACAAACTTGTCAGCAAACCCGTCCATATTGAGATACGCTTCGGCAGTATCTGCAATATCACGAATCCTCTGTTCTGGAGTTTCTCCTTTTTTAAGATATCCCCGCTCAAGGAACAACCTTGATTTATCATTTAGCCAATAGTAATCAGTCATTTAGAACAAGTCCTCTGCGTTGAACGTCTGCGAATTTTTTGAATACTCGACAGGTCGAGCATAAAAGAAGTCGGTGGCATTATTACCAAGCAACTCCTCTTCGAACCAGATGGTATCTTTCAGCAGGTTTTTGTCAACATCAAAAGCTTGTTTGAAGCCAATTATTTTTAGAGATTCGTTTATCCGGTTCTTAATGAACTCTTTGAGAACGACAGCGTTGAGCCCTTTCTCTCGGATTCCGTTGACCATCCAGTCAACAATTTTACTCTCAGCGTTGAATGCTTGTTGGGCTTCGTCAAGAACTCGTTGTTCCAATTCCTCGTCGAAAAGTTCGGGATGTTCTTCACGGATAGTATTGATGATCTTCATCCCGACGAGAGCGTGAACATTCTCCTCATTCCGTGTGTATTTCACTTGTTGATCAGTGTCCTTCAGAACGTTTTTATTTCGGGCAAACCAGTTTATGATGTAAAATTGGGAAAATAACGACACGTTCTCCACAAAAAGGGTGAATAGGATTAAAGCGTAAACATATTGCTTCTTACTATTCTTATAAAACTTGTGCGTATACTTCCGCAAATAATTTACCCGTCCTTCAATGAAGTCCAGCTTCAGGTTCTCCTCAAATACGTCTTCTAAACCTAAAACCTCAAGTAAGCGCTCATAGGCATTATTGTGAATCACCTCCACGTTCGCCATGACAAAGCCCAAATCGCTCAATGATGGGTGCGGCAGATTGTCTCCCAATTTACTCCAGAACTTTTTAACAGCGACTTCAATCTGCCCAATCGCAGAAAGTGTTCTCACAATTATCTCTTTTTCTCTTTCGTCAAGCACTACGTTGAAGTCCTGAATATCAGAAGCAAAACTAAATTCTTTATCGGTCCAGAACCCATTATGCATTGCCTCAATAAACTCTCCTGCCCACGGGTACTGGTCAGGCTTCCTCGATATTTGCTCTTCAAAAATCATTTCCTATCTAATTACACCAGCGCAGTTGATAGGCAAGGAAAAAATGAAAAAATATGGCGGAGCCATTCTATTAATGCGAACGTAGTGAGTATTAATAGAATACGTATCCTAACTACAGAGCCTAAGTACGTATCCTAACTGCACTGCAAAGGTTCGTCTCCTTGCTACTGCGGCTCCAATACGTTGATTATATCGACAAGAAAATATCCGTCAAGAAAAAAAAATAAGTTGACAAAACTTAACTGCATGAGAGAATAACTTTTAACAAATAAATGGACTTTCAGAACGCCACAGACCCAGAATTAACTGATTTAATTAAGGATAAAGACAACGAGGATGCTTTGAATTTGCTAATTGAGAGGCATTCTGGAATCTACGTCGATATAGTAAAGAAGTATGGTTCACAATCTTTACCAAACACTGATATACATGATATTATCTGTGATAAAGACTACGTTATCTACAAAGCCGCTCTAGACTATGATGAAAACAAAGCCAAATTCTCTACGCATGTAGGGAATAAAGCTAAATACTTGTGTTTAAGCAAAAAGACTTTAAGTAAGAAAAATAGAAGAATGATCCCTTTCGACTCTATCGACTACTCTGAGCAATCAAAAGAACTCCATCCTGATCAAAAATGTGAAATAAATGAAAATTTCTCATCCATAATGAGCCTAATAAATGGTCACCCCGACAGTAGAGTCAAAACTATTTTTAAGGAAAGATACTTCGGGGGAGAAAGAGGGAAGCTTAATACTTGGAAAAATATTGGCGATAAGATAGGGCTATCTGCTCAAGGGTGCATAAATATCCACGATAAAACGCTTACAGAATTCCAGAAACAAATTAAAAAGAATGCATGAATTAAATCTAGACGCGCCATTTAACTCGTTAAGCTTGGGGAATGTATCCTTAAACTTCTTCAGAGAACTTGTAAAAAAAGATTTTAAATTAAATGTTTTCCCAGTGGGGAAGTCTGATTTTTCTGCTTTTGATAAAATAAAACAAGAGGAAATAGATTTATACAAAGAAGCTTCCGAGAACTCTTTGAAAAACTTAAAGAACGAAGTCCCAACTTTAAGGGTTTGGCATATCAATGGTTCTGAGAAAAAAATTGGAAATCGTCAGTTTTTGTACACATTCTACGAAGTAGATAGTCCGACAGAAGAAGAAATAGCAATTGTGAAATCTCAAGAGCATGTTTTCTTTTCTTGTTCAGAAGCCGCTGACATTTTTAAAAGTAAGGGTTGTGATAACGTCTCGTATGTCCCACTTGGTTTTGATCCAGATTTTCATAAGACGGATAAAGAATATCTTGGCGATGATGTAATTCATTTCGGACTTATTGGTAAGACGGAGCGCAGGAAGAATACCCAAGCTTTGATTAAACTGTGGTGCAATAAATTCGGGAATAATCCAAAATTCCAGTTAACTTGTTTAGTTGGGAACCCATTTCTAAAACAAGAACAGATGAATAAATTGATTGCTCAGGCCATGAGTAATCAAAAATATTCAAATGTAAACTTTTTGCCCAGACTAAAAACAAATAGTGAAGTCAATGATTTAATTAATTCAATTGATATTGACTTATCTGGACTCTCAAACGGAGAAGGTTGGAATCTTCCAGCATTCAATGCTACAGCCCTTGGTAAGTGGTCTATAGTTAGCGACTGTAGCTCGCACAAAGATTGGGCAAATAAGGATAACGCAATTCTAATCAAACCGAAAGACAAACAACCATGTTATGACAATATGTTTTTTGTGGAGGGGTCTAAATTTAATCAAGGTCAGTACTACCTTTTGAATGGATCAGAAATTAATTCGGCAATGGATGAGGCTTGTCAAATGGCGAAGTCTGTGAATAAAGAAGGACTGAAACTTCAACAGGAATTCACATATGCGAAAACCGTTGAAAAAATTCTAGAGAAAATTTACTAACATGTCCATTTATATTTTCAAACATCCAGAAACGGAAGAGCATAAAGAAGTCATTCAAGGAATGAATGAAGAACACATTCATATTGATGAGTCCGGTCTAGAATGGAAAAGAGTATTCACAGTCCCGCATGCATCAATTGACACAAAGGACAATGCATGGGACCACAATCAGTTTGTTGAAAAAACTGGCAAAATGAAAGGGACTGTAGGTGATGTTCTAGATTATTCCTCAGAATTATCTGAGATAAGAGCGCAAACCAATGGTGGAGAAGACCCAGTCAAAAGAAAGGCTTTTAATGACTACGAAAAGAAAGTGGGCAAAAAGCACATCTCAGACAAAAAAAAGACTATCGAAACTTCCAAGATCAAAATAGATCTTGATTAAATAGCCTCAAATGAATTAGCTGGGAAAGGTATCGCTCCTGTGAAATTTTCCCCCTCTACAACAAAATAAGCGACACTGGTTCCAGTTAATATATGCCCAGTTACTACAGCTTGACTTGAATAGTTTCCAGTTATTACATTTTCTAAGTTGGCTACGTTTATAGCCGAATAGCTTTCAAGCTCAGTAGTCAAGGCATTATCTACAGCATGATTAATTGAAAATCCAACCCTTTCATCCACATAAGCTTGAGAAGCAGCTTCTGAACTGTCAACCAAAACTAGGGCAGTATCCATAGACCCACTGACTCTAAGATTCCCTGAGACAACAAGATCTCCAAAATCGGCTGCACCGTCTATCCTAATACCACCGACTGTACCCCCGCTGCGGTCTACTCTATAAGCGTATTCGGTTGTCGATTTATTGGTGGTACTGACATTAAAGTTGGGGCCATCCGCATTAGAATTGTTAGCGCTTCTTGCGACACCATTGAAATATACTCCATCATTAAAAACCGCATCATCAGAAAACACAACACCACTACTAGGAGTCCTAAACTCTACTCCGCTTTCAAATGAAATCAAAAGTGAATTATTCTTAGTGATGTTTTGAGCGGTACTCGCCTGATCCGCTATCACCACAGACCCCGTCATTTGATCCGCAAAAGAAATATTCCTACCACATACTACAGTATTATATTCTCCACTTTGCCCGAAATTGAAACTCTTGCCATTTAAAGCTGTATTAAATTGTCCTGAATTAGCATTAATTTGCGTTCCATTAACCACAACATTTTGTCCTGTAGCGGTATTTGAAATACCACCTAAAGTTTTACCATTAGAGTCTGAAGAATTTGAACCATTTGAAGTGACAACCTCGTTGCTACTAATCGTTAAATTTCCCTCAATATTAAAATCACCTGTCAGAGACCTATTTAAATCAATATTAAATCCAGTAGTGTTGTCTACAAAAGCAAGATCACCGCTCGGACTTAAAAAAACGGGTAATTGCAATTGTTGTGGTTGAATTTTGGTAAATGCCATGCTACAATAGATTATCTAAATAAGAATACACTTTTTCTATGAAATTCACACTTTATAAGCCAAATGCTAAGAATACTGGGTCTGCTTTCACCTTTGACTCCACTAAAGATAGAAAGGGGAAGTCTGTACTTTTTGTTTCAATGATCCTACAACACAGTTGGAATGATCAGACAAAAACAGGCTCTTTTAAGCAAAATGCTAAAAATCCAGATAAGTCAACTACGATTAAGCTGACAGAAAATGAAGCTGGCGAATTTCTGTCTTGCATGGAAACACG
>TARA_B110000483_G_scaffold203859_2_pt1 | contig 10185 bp, 10 predicted proteins | sample TARA_B110000483 | Tara Oceans TARA_B110000483 (sample SAMEA4398176) | marine metagenome | biome: Polar Biome; feature: [SRF] surface water layer (ENVO:00010504); material: water (ENVO:00002006), including particulate matter (ENVO:01000060) such as... | depth 5 m
AAACGCCGCTGAAGTTATTGATTGGATTAAAAACTAATTAAGAATTACAAGATTAAAAAGACCTGACAGGTTCAAGAACCTGTCAGGTCTTTTTGTTTTTCTCCCCTTGCTTATTGCGATGAAGCGACCAAAGGGAGATGAAGAAGCAATCTCGCCAGACATCTCTTAATCCTAATCAAAATCTTGAATCTCATCACTCAAGTCTTTCCATAATGGATTAATTTTGTTGATCAAATCCAATTTCTTCTGCCGGCTCCCAGCTTTTAATTGTTTTTCAACTTGAACAGCCTCTTCTATCGTCTCAAAACATTCAAAATAAACCAACTTCTTTAGCTTATATCTAGCAGAAAAACTATTGGGATAGTAATTAGTTTTGTGCTGAAATATTCTTGTTTGCAATTCAGAAGTAACCCCAACATATAGAACAGTACCTTGTTTATTTGTCAAGATGTAAACATAACCGACTTTTATAATTGCTCTCACTGAAAACAATTATAGCAAAATTGCAACCTTCAAAGACCTCTGATTAGTCAAACAGCGAGATTGCCGCGCAAATCTCGTCTCTCAATTATGCTCGCAATGACTTAGTAAAGCCTACTTGACTTTCTTTTGCAAACTTGCTAAAGTCTTCTTGACATCAGCCAACTTCTCTTCTTTTTCGACAAGCCGATTCTTTATCATGTCAATTTTTGCATCCAATAGCTTTACTTGAAATGCCATGCTCGCATAATCCTTGTTTCTTTCCTCCTTGGCAATCGTTCTTTTCTCCCAATCAACGGATTTCTGCATTTTCTCTACTATTCCCTCTAAATCTCCAACTCGTTTGTCGATTTTAGAATCAACAAGTTGATCTCGGGCTTCGCTCATTTTTTTGAACAAAGCATTTATACCCCCATCAATGTCACTATAATCTTTTGAACGCAAGCCTGAAGTGTTTAAATCCTTCCGGATATCTTTTAAGCGCTCTACAGTAAATTTATAATTCGGCTTATCATCCAATTTTTCATTTAATATCTCCAGTTTCAAAAGCAAATCCTTCTTCGCTTCAACCGCCTTCCCTTTCAACTCTTTGTTGTGATCTTTTCGCAATGCCTTCAGTGCTTCGAAGAGAATGTCCAAGTTTGACTTGTACCTGTCTAAGTTTTTTTGAGTAACCATAGAATGATCCTGCTTAAAGGCAAGTATTCGATTCCAAAAAGCGGCACATTCATCAAATACCTCTTGACTGTAATCATCAAGGACTGCGAGCTTTTCTTGCAGTAAAGTCAACTCCCCATCAAACCCTTGAAACATTCTGGTCACCATCAAGGTATCTGCCCATTCTATTTCAATATCTCTTACTTTACCTACGTTTTCTACCTTAATACCATCCGTCAAAAGGTTGGCATCACTGATTGTACGCTTAAGTTTCTCTAAGGGTTCTGGTAAATAGCCCTTACCATTCGCCCAATTTTCAAGTTTTTCTCTTTCTACCTTGCTTTTTAAAAACAAATACAATAGCACAGTCACCTCTACTTCTTCAAACTCAACCGCAATCCAAATGGAATTATCTAAATAATCTCCCTCTAACAAAAATCTTTTTCTCATACTACTTTGACTATTTTTGCTTAACGAATAAGAACTAGCTCATGCGCCTTCATCAAATATTGGACAAAATTAAACAAATTCAAGAAAATAATTTGCCTGGATTTGCAGCTCATGCTAAAATGAGCCCTCCTTTAAGAGGTAAATACAACGCCAATGATTTGAAAAAGTTCAACGCTAAAGAAAGTGCGGTTATGATTCTCTTGTATGAGAAGAATAATCAAACACATATAGTCTTCACACAACGCCATGATTATGATGGCGCTCATAGTGGTCAAATCAGCTTCCCAGGTGGGAAAAAAGATGAATCGGACCATGACTTAAGTCATACTGCACTTCGGGAAACATATGAAGAAATTGGTGTTCCGTTATCCAATGCGCATATTATTTCAACGCTGAGTTGGTTATATGTGCCTCCTAGCAATTTCGTTATATATCCATTTGTTGCACTAATAGAAGAAAAGCCTTCTTTTGTGCCCGAAGAAAAAGAGGTAAAAGAAATATTGGAGATCCCTCTAGAAGCCTTAGCGAATAAAGCAAACCAGAAAAACTACCATTTTCAAAACAAAAAGCTAAATATCAGCTTTGATAGTCCAAGCTATCAGGTCAATGGAAAAATAATTTGGGGGGCAACGGCAATGATTTTAAGTGAACTCTTAACTATCTTAGAAGTATGATTTTGCGAATCGATAAAGATAGCCCAGATGAACGTCGCATTCAACAGGTTGTAGAATGTTTGCGTATGGGTGGGGTTATTATTTATCCCACAGACACAGTATATACATTGGGATGTGATATTAGCAATAAAAAAGCCTATGAAAAGGTGTGCGCTTTAAAAGATGTCAGACCTAATAAAGCAAATTTTTCTTTTGTTTGTTATGATTTGCGACATATTAGTGAGTACACCATCAGCCTTCCCACGCCTACATATAAGCTTATGCATCGCTTATTGCCCGGACCGTACACCTTTATTTTAAATGCAAACAAGACCATTCAACGACTATTTGCTTATAAGAAAAAAGAAGTGGGTATTCGTGTGCCAAATCATGCTATACCCAGAGCAATAGTTCAGGAATTAGGTCATCCTATTCTTTCAGCCTCCATTAAAAATGAGGATGAGATTTTGGAATATATGACGGACCCTGAGGAGATCTATTACGAATACAAGGATATCGTCGATATTGTTATCGATGGCGGAGCAGGAATGAATGAACCATCCACCATTATAAATTATACAGATAAGGAGCCTTTTTTAGTCAGACAAGGTCTTGGACCTATTGACATTATCAATTAATTTTTAACTAGATGTACTAAAAATTTACTAAGCCTAGCTCCGCAAAAAGATAGCTTGCGCGAACGCATGACTTTAAAGGATCAATTTCATAAGCTCAGTAATAGAGATTAATGAAATTTAATCACTCAAATAGTAGTTGAAGCTTTGGAAAAAATCTCAAGCAGTTAACCGCCATTATAAACCGATTTGAAGATGTAAACTTTATCCATAAAATTCTTGTTAGTATTTCGTTAATACCTTTACAAAAATCTAGATACTTAAGGGCTATTTTTTTACCTTTGCACTAAAATTACACCTCCATGAAGCGTTACTTCTCATTCTGTATTCTCTTAATGCAATTTGCTCATGCTCAAATGCCTGGCTTATCTATAAGCGGTAATGTCAAAGAACAACAGAGCAATAATCCAATGGAATATTGTACCATTTCAATTTTCGATGCAACTACCGAAGATTTAGTCACGGGCATAGTCAGTGATTTACAGGGAAACTTTATCGTAGACAAATTAAAGCCAGGCTTATATAACATAGAAGTTTCTTTTATTGGCTTTGAAGCAAAGAGATTGGAAGATGTCATCTTGAGTATGGCTGAACCAAAGGTTAACATAGGAACGATATTTCTAGGAACCGATGCCACTTTGGTCAACGAAGTTGAGGTCACTGCTTTGAAATCATCAGTTCGCTACGAACTGGATAAGAAAATTGTGGATGTAGATAAGAATATTGCAGCCGCTAATGGAACTGCTGTTGATATTCTTGCCACAGTCCCCTCTATTCAAACCAATATTGATGGTGATGTGAGCTTAAGAGGAAGTACGGGTTTTTTAGTACTTATTAATGGCCGCCCCTCGGTGCTGGATGCAAACGATGCCCTCAGGCAAATTCCTGCCAACACTATTGATAACATTGAAATAATAACCAACCCATCGGCAAGGTACGATGCAGAGGGTACTGCTGGGATTATTAACATTATCACCAAAAAGAAATCAAATGATGGAACCAGTGGAATATTAAATGTCCGCGGTGGCACATTTAATAGTTTTGGTGGCGATGCAACGCTATCCATCAAAAAGAAAAAATTTACCTACACAATAGCGGGAAATTACAGGCATAATGAAAGACCAGGCACATATAATTCTACCCTAAATACTATTTTTAATGATACCACAGTAAGTACGATAAATGATGGAGAAAAGGAAAGAATATTTAACAACTATAACGTTAAAGGCAGTATTGAATTTCGACCTACAGACGAGCAGTATATTGTTGCTTCGTATACCTATGGTGGATGGAAAATGATTTTCAGGGATGAGCTTGATTTTAGTTTTATCAATCGGACAACTGGTGATGAAGAAAATTTTGTGAATCGGAATGAAAGCAAGCGAAGTGGACCGTTCCATGAAGTTATTTTGGACTATGGGTATGACTTTAAAAATAAGAGTCAGTTCACGGCACATGCTTCTTTTAATAAGCGAGGTTTTGAAGAACTAGTTTTTAGTGAACGATTTGATGAGGCGGACAATTTAATTTATGGAACCCAGAGCTCTGAGATAGGCCCTTCTCAGCGTATTCGTATAAATCTAGATTATCTGATCCCTGTGCAAGACCACAGCAAGTTTGAACTAGGCCTCATGCAACAATACGGTAAAAGTGATGAAGAAAATATTGCCTTTCAAAGGGATGTAGCCAGTAATGACTTAATAGAGCAAACTCAATTTTATAGTAATGTGGTGTACAAGAAAAATATCAGAGCATTCTACGGTATGTTTTCAAGCAAATGGGAAAAGCTGAGCTATCAATTTGGATTAAGAACAGAAAATACGATTAGAAATATCTATGTGAGGAATACCCAAACTACCTTTTTAGTTGATCGCCTGGATCTCTTCCCATCAGCCTCTTTGTCTGTCAATGTAAATGAGCAACATCAATATTTCATAAACTACAGCAAGCGAATAAATAGACCCCGCGGCTGGTACCTTGAGCCTAACGCAATTTTCACAGATGCCAATACCTTGTGGCAAGGGAATCCGGAAATTCTGCCTGAATATATTCATGCTATTGAAACGGGCTGGTTATTTAATTTTAAGAAAAAAGGTTCTTGGAATAATGAAGTATACTTCAGAAGAGAGTTAAATGTGATGCAAATTGTTCGTGTTCCTCTCGATTTTGAGTTAACGCGTCAATTTCCTGAAAATATTGGGACCTCTAACACTTTAGGACTGGAGTCAAGTTTAAGTTTGTTGCCCTTTAAATGGTGGAATACTGATTTGATGGCCAATGTATTTTACTACAATCTTGAAGGCGCTTATGAGGATGAGGTATTCGATCGTTCTAGCTTCTCTTATATCCTGCGATGGAATAACTATTTCAAGTTATCTAAATCTACCAAGTTACAATTTAATGGTTCGTATAGCAGTCCTATCGTCAATGCTCAAGGAAGAGAGAAATTTACTTACAGATTTGATGCTGGACTTAAGCAAGAATTTTGCGATGGTAAAATGAATTTAGGTATTCAAGTACGTGATTTGTTTAACACTTATGTAAGTCGAAGTAATCTGGATGGCACTAATTTTGATTTTCAAAGAGAGAATGATCCGAGAGGACCAAGTCTTGTATTCTCTGCGAGCTATAGAATAAATAACTATAGAGCTAAAAAGCCTAACTACTCCAGCGGTGGTGGCGAATTTTAAAGTGATATTAGTAAGCAGTGTATTTAAGCGACTGCCTACTAATGTTAACTTTTAAATGATTGAAAAGTCTATTTCAACTCAAAATTCGTCATGCCCAATAAATAACCTTCTTGGTACATTTCAGCTGTGTATGTTCCTGCTTGGGCAATGTTATGTGACCAATAAATACAAACTTTCTTATTTCCGCCATCAAAATTGAATGATGCAGCCTTTGAAAATCGGATTTCTTGACCATTTTCTTTGCTTGTAAAGCTTCCACTTCCCTCTTGCTCTAAGAACAACGATTCGCCATTTGGAGAAACTAGTCGCAACTGCATAACTACCTCACCTTCTTCACGCACTATGTTTTCACCCGTTTGGTAACAAACCATTATTTTCTCTACATTCTTCACCTTAGCAATTTCTTTCTCAACACCGCTATCCTTCACCTTGATTCCTACAGCTGTTAACTCATCTGCCTGTAACAAAGATCCCAATTCAAATTTTTCAGAAAGATATTCTTTGTCTTGTGTCAGGTTTAAAGTCACATTTTTCTCAGTCATTAAATCCGTTTCTAAACGCATCTTAATGGCCAACAGCTCCTGATTCTCCTCACTTAACTTATCAATTTGCCCAATAAAAGCGGCGCGTTCTGTTTCAAACTCAATAATTTTTCCTTTAAGTTTATTCAACTCATTTTTATTGAACCCACTTTGATTTTTCCATTTTTGGATTTCTTCTAAGTGCAACTTTATATCCGCTTCTCTCTCTGCTAATACCGCATCTAAGTCAGCATTTATTCCTTTCATTTCATCCAATTCGGCAAGTTGTGCATTGAAGTTCGCCTGCAAACCAGATAAGTCATCTTGTAAACCAACAAGCTCTGTTTGGGTAACTTCTAAATCTTGCTGTCCTTTAAAAAGATAATATGCACCTACTAGATTAATTAATAATAGTAGAAAAATAATTACTAAATAGACCGTTTTTTTGGAACTCTTATTAGTTTTACTCATAATTAAAAGGTATTTGTTTAAATATCAAAGTTAAAACGAAAAAGCACAAGTTTTCATTTATGGATATAAATAATATGCAATACTGGCAAGATCACTATCTACAAAATAGCACAGGCTGGGATTTAGGAGCCGTTTCTCCGCCATTGAAAGCCTACTTTGATCAGTTGTCAAACAAGGATTGTAAAATTCTAATTCCGGGTGCAGGCAATGCTTATGAAGCCGAATACCTCCATAAAATGGGTTTTACAAAAGTCTTTGTGGCTGATTGGGCGCAACAAGCAATTGATAATATTAAAAAAAGAATGCCTTCTTTTCCAGATAGTCAATTACTCGTTCAAGACTTTTTTAAACTTGAAGGTCCATTTGATTTAATCGTTGAACAAACGTTTTTTTGTGCCCTACCTCCGCAACAAAGGAAAGATTATGTTAATAAAATGCACGATCTTTTGGCGCCAAACGGAAAATTAGTAGGCCTACTCTTTCAAGTACCATTAAACCAAGATCATCCGCCTTTTGGGGGCGACAAGTATGAGTATTTAAGCTTGTTTGAATCTAAATTTGAAATTGTAACCTTAGAGACTGCTCACAATTCGATCGAACCTAGACAAAAGAATGAGTTGTTTTTTATTTTTAAAGCGAAGTAGCCGCGCAATCCGCACATATCCCCCTTACGGTAAAATTTAACTCATGCATGCTATAACCTTCAGGCAATTGAAATGAAGGGATTACATGATGTAAACAAGAAACTTGCTCGCATTGCTCACATGAAAAATGAAGGTGATGGTGCAGGTGATCATCATTACATGCCACACATGCCATATATTTATTTACTCCATCCATATCCACCAGCTTATGAATTTTATCATCCTCCAACAGTCGATCTAAAACCCTATAAATAGTAACCCGATTGCACTTGCCATTTAACGCCTCCTCTATATCAGCATGTGACAAGGCGACATTTGCTCCTTCAATCAAGGCTAAAACTGATTGTTTGGCTTGTGTCGATCGTGAATTTTTAATAACAGCCATATCAAATTTTTAATGAGCGGTGGTGCAAGAATGCGTGTTTGTTAAGCGATAATTGATAACTTGAGAGATGGCAATGAGCAATGCAAAAAAAATCTCACTTGCAATGAGCCAAGCATTTAATTCATGGTGAAACAAGAAATGAATACCAAACGCACCGAATATACCAATAGTAAATAAGATCACCGGATACTTAAAATGATGGTGTAATGAAAATCCATGACGCATAGAGTAATATCCAAGAAAAGCAGTTGAGCCCAGCAATAGGTATTCAATCCACTCAGGTGGATTAAAGGTCATATTAAAAATAGGCATTAGCACAATTAACAGGGGGAAGGTAATACAATGTATAAGGCATAAAGTAGACAGAAAGAGAGTTACTTTCATGCCTCTGTGCTGATGTTGGTGAGGGGCAACGGTTTTAGATTTCATAGGCAAACAACAATGCTTATTGCAATTGAGTTGCAAATATCCATATTTTTTTTCACTTTCTAAAAGACTAGCAGAGAAAGGGTGAAAATTATGGCTCCAACGCCGAAGACCAACAAACAATAAGGAAGTATATCTTTTGCGGATAGCTGCGTGATCCCTAACAATGGAAGCGCCCAAAATGGTTGCAGCATATTGGTAAGCTGATCGCCGTAGCTCATCGCCATAATTAGTTTTTGAATTTCCACCCCGCTTTTTGCTGCAGATTCAATAATGATTGGCGCTTGCATCTGCCATTGTCCGCCACCACTTGGAACAAAAATATTTAAAATACCTGCACTTAAAAAAGTAAAAATGGGTAAGGTCCATTCATTAGATATGCTGACGAACATATTGGCGATCATCCCCGCTATACCGCTTCCTTGAATAATGCCCATTATTCCAAAATACAATGGGAACTGAATAAGAATTCCACTTACATCACCAATGGCTTCATTAACGGAAGCTAGAAAGTTCTTAATACTACCTTGAAGTAAAAAAGCCATGCCTAAGAGCATTAAATTAGTAGTTTGTAGATTTAGAATACTGAGAAAACCTTCGCCTGCTGAGACCTTATTCCAAGCGATAACTAAAAAATAGCTCAAGAGTATTCCTCCAACCGCGACTCCTGGCCAGAAAGAAGCCTCTAGGCGTTCTGCCGGCATACTACTAGTATTAGAAGATTGACTAGCTTTCTTAGCCATTCGTATTCTTGGAATTGATTGACCCGAACTTTTAATCCCCAAGAAATAAAAGAAAAGAGGAATGATAACAATGATAAGGATGGTATTAAATATATTCATGGAGCTAAAAATAGTCTCTTCAATACTTATCACGCCAATTTGATTCACGAACGTATGGCTATCTCCAGCTACAGTAATTGGGGCGGAGCCGGACAATCCACCATGCCAAACCATCATACCCACATAAGCAGCCACCGCTACTAAAGGATAATTTAACTCCTGTTTATTTTGCTGAAATTGTTCACCTACCTTTCGCGCGAATATGGCACCAAAGATCAGGGCAAATCCCCAGTTAAAAAACGAAACAAGAATGGTCAGCAGGCTCACCAAAAAAGCAGCTCTGGCGGTCGTTGTGCAAAAGGATAATACAAAATCAATTAAACGCTTGGCTGGCCCCGATAAGGCAATTACATGCCCTAAAACTAAGATCAGCATCATATGAAATGTGAAAACTAACTGAGACGGTCTAAAAACTCCCTCAAACCATCCATTTGCTAACTCACCTGCATAAGGTATTGATTCGGAGTTACCTTTCGTTAGTGTAAATGCTAAAACAAAACTAAGAATTGTCAACAGAAGCGCTATACTAAGCGGGCTTGGAAAATATCGTTGAAAGAAATTATTATAGACCTTAATCAATTTCATCTTACGAATATAACATACTAGTCGTGTTTAAGATAAAATTTATTAAAAAACCCCTTTATGACGAGCGATGAAACCATTATTCAGTTAAACCAAACCATTGCTAATTTTCACCGTGCCGAAGCATTGCAAGATGAAGGAAAGATAGAACACGCCAAGTCCATCCTCCTAGCAGTTTTAGACACTTTTACAAAACTTAATGAAGCCGATTGGCAACATGCTACTAAGCTTAAACTAGGTGCACTTTATATTGAAATAGGAGAAATCGAAATTGGGTTAACCCACTATCTAAATTGTAATGATCTAGCTAACATTTCCTTATCTCAACAAGCTGAACGAAAACTGTCTAATCTTATCCTCCTGCAAAAATTTGGACGTCCTAGTGCCAATCTCAAAAAACTATTAGCCATCCTTAAATCGCTCCATTTAAACCATTCAACTTATCTAGAAAGCTTGATAAGGGTTGTATATCTTCTTGATAAATTAAACTTGACAAAGCAACAATTTCGATTGATTACGATGATACAAGCACATCCAATGACTGATAAATACCCGAAAATCAGAATTATGAATACTGTATGTTTAGGGAATTATTTTCAAGCCAGAGGAAGCCTAAATATGGCCTTTATATTTTACACAAAAGCGATAAAAGCTGCTAAAAAAAATCGTTTATTTATTTTAGCTACCGAGGCTATGTTTGAACTTGCCCAGCTTTATGTTAAAAACAATAAATTCAAAAAAGCAGAAAG
>TARA_B110000483_G_scaffold59530_2_pt1 | contig 10180 bp, 8 predicted proteins | sample TARA_B110000483 | Tara Oceans TARA_B110000483 (sample SAMEA4398176) | marine metagenome | biome: Polar Biome; feature: [SRF] surface water layer (ENVO:00010504); material: water (ENVO:00002006), including particulate matter (ENVO:01000060) such as... | depth 5 m
TAGAGGATCCCAAAAAATTGCAGTATATTCCCTTAACACACTTGTAATACAACCAAAGTCAATTTCCTCTTTATCTTCATAAATTAGTGTGAAATCACAAATATTATCTTGAGCAGGAAGTAGTGGATAGCCAAATACCGTGGGTACTTTTGAAATTTCTAGTGGTGGGATTCCAGATTCGTCTATGTCTGAACAAATAAGGGCATCCGCACCAATTATATCATCTGGCCATGTTATATCATCAAACTTTAATCTCTTAACATAGATCTCTACTACGCATGGGGTAGCTGTATTCCCTTTTGAATCCTCTGCTATATAAGTACGTATAATTTTATTTACGAATTCTTGATCATTAGGTAAATTAACTGTTTCTTGAGAAGAATACTCTACCTCTATAGGTCCATCACACGCATCTAGTGCTAATGGTCCACCATATTCATCAAGATTAAAACAGAATACCTCAGTTTCTACACAATTGAATACTGGCCCTAGCTTGTCTTCTACTGTTATAGTACCCCAACATGCATTATTTCCACATCCCTCTATCAGTTTAGCTTCTACTAACAATCCTATATGTTCGCCGGTAAGAATATTATCTGGTACTATAGTACCATTTGGTAAAGTTAGCATTATTGAATACGGAACCAATGGATCTAGAGACTGAGAAGAGATAGTACTAGGTTTTACTAAAAGTTCACACCATTCATTAAGAGAAGCATTAGTATGTCCTATACATGATAATGGCCCATCTGCAGTTCCGACCATTACACCTTGTCCACCTACGATAGTAGGACTTTGACAATCGATATTAGTTCCTGTATTAGATACGCTCAATTGAAAAGGTCCTCCATTAACAGACCATTCTACCTGTGCACTTATTGCACTTATTATAGTAATAGTACCTGATGCCGGTGGGAGTGAAAAAGTATAACTATCCCCAGCTGTAGGATTTGTCACAGAATAAACTTCGGTAGTTCCAATGCAAAGAGCTGACTCTCCGCTTATACTAATAATTGTATTGTCGCAGGCAGCACCCTGTATCACTACGAAATTATCCTGTTCATTTCTAAGGCTTAGTTGCCAAGGATTTCCATCCAGGCTATAAAACCTTAAAACATAATTATCATCTATTCCAACAACACCTATCTGAGTGAGTGAATCTCCCATCATCCCTGTTACAAAAGTCACTAAATTTCCATCAGTAGATGTAGTATCAAATGCTCCGATCGCTTGATCCACATACCACTTTTGTCCATCTTCTGAAGTTATTGTTACTTCGTTGGTAAAGAAACCGGCGACTGGATCGGTACATTCACATTCACTAGTTACATCACTAGTGATAAGCGGCATCATTGCAAGCTCTTGATCTTCGGTACCAATATCTTGTTCGAAATCTGCACTTTCATAAGTTATGCTGTTTTCTTTTACACCATTATGATTACTTTGAAACGCTAAGGGAGTAGAATCTATATTTTGTCCAGAGATATCGATTCCATAAAACATAGCAAACTCTATTGATTTACTTTCAGCATCATGTACTGCTACTATATCATTAGCAATGCCAAACTCTCCCGTACTAAAAGTACTATCTGACTTTGAATCTATAAATACTGTATATTTAATGGACCCCTCATCAGGATCACATTGAGCCAAAACTGCTATCGATGTGCATAAGGTAATTAGAATACTGCTTGCCAATACCATAAATGATTTAGAGCAAGCAAGTGCTTGTCTGAGTTGTAATTCTCTCATTTTGACATTTGTTATATAAATCACTAGTAAATAGTTATCTAATTGCTAATAAATTAGATCTATCCATTCACACTCAGGGTAAGACAGCACTTTCTCACAGCACTGCTCTAATAGGCTTCTTAATCGATTTGACATATTACAGCGTTAAGCGATTCTATATTACTTAACATTATCTCGCCTACAAATGTAATACAATATACATTATCAAACATATACATATTAATAAAAAATATAATTTGTTTTAAATAAAGCAGGTATAAGCAGTATTCCCAAAGCTTGATTTGAGTTTGCAATTAGTGGTAATTCAAACATTATTATTGTTGATAAATTACGATTATCTAGTTAAAAGATCAATTATGTATAATTTAACTAGGGCTACTTTTCATCTTGATTCTATTTTTCGCGGCCCTACTCACCAAACGGCCATAAAAAAAGGTCATCCGACCTGTATCGGATGACCTTAATATATTATAATAAATAGTGACTATCCTTCTAATCTAAATAGTACTGGTAACGTATAGAGAACCTTTACTGGTCTACCCCTTTGCTTACCTGGCGTCCATTTTGTAGGCATGTCATTCATAGCATTTATTACTTTTTTGGCAGCGTCTCCTGTACCTGCACCTGGGTCTCTTACCACATTAACCTCGGTTACTGATCCATCTTTATCTACTACGAATTGTAATATAGCTCTACCCTCGATACCGTTTTCTCTAGCAATCGCAGGGTACTTGAGACTCTTATATATATACTGAAGCATTTTCTCCTCTGCACATTTTTTCTTCTCGGCCTCACCTCCTGATATATCTTCACACCCTGGGAATCTGGGCATTTGCTCTACTACCTTGAAAATTTCATCTTCTACTGGTGGTGGCGGTGGTGGCGGTGGTGGTGGCGCTTCTACTACCACTTCTTCTATCGCCGTTTCTTCCTCTACATCTTGATCAACGAACTCAGGTTCGTCTTCTTCAAGAATTTCTTCCTCTGGCACTTCTTCTATCACCGGTGGTGGCGGTGGTGGTGGCGGTGGCGGTGGTTCTGCCGTACGTGGTGGTTCCATTTCTATCTCCTCATCTACGCTTAAATCGTAATCTGGTACGTATACAGCCTTCTCATATTTAGTCCAACTAAATCCAAGTACTGTAGTTGCTAATGCTATAGCAAGACCATATCCCCAAAAAGTAGAAGATAGATCAAAAGCATTAACCTCTGGGTACTTATTTCGAGAGGCTACAGATCCACCCTCATTACCAGCATACTTCTCTTTAAGAGCCTCTAGGTCGGAGTTTTTGAATCTGTTTCGAAAATAGAAAATGATACCAAGTGTCAATGCTACCAATGCAAAAAGCACTACTGTCGTCATTGTACCATTTAATGATAGATCTCCAAACATGGTTTCGTTATTTAATAATTTTTATAAAAACAAGTGCTCCTATTAAAGAGCCACAAATATTAGCAATAATATCTAGAAACTCAAAGAGTCTACCTTCGAAAAATAAATATTGGCAAACTTCCATGAGTGTTCCTACTCCAATTGTAATTACCAACGATATTAGTAATGGCCATTTTGTAATCTTATTTAATCCATATGACCAAAGTAACTGCAAGACAAAATAGCAAGACAAATGCAAAATCTTATCTTGTGAAAAAAAATAGAATGTCAAAAAATTATTCGCCTTAGTGGCTGATATACCTGATCCTATAATCGTAATAACAGTAGCTAGTAAAGGTAAAATCAGATGCTTTATCTTATCCATCTAATAGTTGTCAATAGTTACTAGATGCCGCGACATCTAGAAATGGTGTGTCTTAAACAAATAAATTATCCAATTACCGACATATAAGTTGCGTGATCCATTAATGCTTCTAATTCTGACTCATCAGATATCTTAATTTTCACAATCCATCCACCTTCATATGGATCTTCGTTAATCAGTCCCGGATTGTCTCCTTCCGACTCATCAAGGTCAGAGTTAAACTCTAATACCTCACCGGATAAGGGCATGAATAAATCAGATGTAGTTTTTACCGCTTCTACAGTACCAAAAACTTCATCTTTGCCTATAGAGTCTCCTACAGTATCTACTTCTATATATACAAGCTCACCGAGCTCAGATTGAGCAAAATCAGTGATACCGATTACTGCAATACCATTTCCCTCTACTCTTACCCACTCGTGCTCTTTTGTATATTTTAGATTTTCTGGATGATTCATATTAATTATAATTGTTATGGTTCTTAAAATTTCTACTTGACACAATATATTTTTAACTATCAGACTTGATAAAATCTCTTACCCAATCAGATGTTACTGACTTTGGCCTTTCTAATGGAAAGCCCATAGCTCTACTCCAACAACCATTAGCTAATACTCCTAATGCTCTACTCACACCAAATAATACTGTATAGTAGCTATATTCTTTTAATCCGTAATGGACAAGTAAGGCTCCAGAATGAGCATCTACATTTGGGTTTGGATTTTTCACTTTCCCTAAAGCGCCTAATATACCAGGAACTACATCGAATAGATTCCAAACTATATTTACGTAGTCATCATCTTTGATATACTCTTTAGCAAACTCTCTCTGAGCCGTAAATCTTGGGTCTGGTTGACGCAATACTGCGTGTCCATATCCAGGAATTACCTTTCCGGCATCCAAGGTGTCTCGAACATATTGAGAAATTTGCTCTTTACTAGGCTTAGAAGTTCCAAGCTTCTCTTCTAATTCGAATATCCATCTAATCACTTCTTGATTAGCTAATCCATGCAAGGGGCCTGCAAGAGAGCATAGCCCTCCAGCTAATGAGTAGTATGAATCACTCAATGTAGACCCTACTAGATGAACTGTATGTGCTGAAGCATTTCCACCTTCATGATCGGCATGTATTGTTAGGTATAATCTCATCAATGACTTAAAGTCTGTAGAATCGATTCCTAACATATGTGCATAGTTACCAGCCCAGTCCAAATCAGTGCGTGGTGCTATATGATCACCATTATGATACGTACGTCTGTATATATAAGCTGCTACTCTTGGTAACTTAGCCACTAGATTCATTGTATCCTCATAAGCAGCATCCCAGTAATCGTGCTTTCTCATTCCTTCAGCATATCTTTTGGCAAATACACTCTCAGTCTGCATAGATAAAATAGCCATACTAAATTGAGTCATAGGGTGTGTTTCCGGAGAAAGTGCATCTAAAGCCTTGAACGTATGCTCAGGAATGCTTGACCTTTTTTTCCATTCATCACTCAGCCATTGAACTTCTTCTTTTGTAGGCACTTCTCCTACTAGCATAAGCCAAAATAAGCCTTCCGGAAGCGGTTCTTTACATCCCACTACTTTAGGAAGAACTTCTCTCAACTGAGGTATGTTATAACCTCTGAATCTGATTCCCTCTTTAGCATCAAGATTAGACGCATCCCAGACCAAACTTTTAACTCCGCGCATTCCTCCGAATGTCTGAGATAAAGTTACTTCTCCAACAACCCTAGAACCGTGTTCTTTGAGCAAGGATTTCATTTCAGTTTTCTGAGCACTTGCTTTCTCAAAGAACTTCTGTTTTAACATGTCCATTAATTGTGGGTATTTTAAATTCCCTGCAAAATATTACCATTATCTAATAAATGAAAGTAAGTTAATGTTTAATTAAGTCCAAAAGACAATAAAAAAGCTCATTATACCACATGCTTTATTACATAATAAAAAGTCCTATGTATAAGTACTTGATTACTTATTGAAATTAACTTTTAACTTATTATGTGTACCTTTTCAATAGTTCGAAATTGTTAGATTTGTTAATGTACTTTTAGGCCTGGAATTGAATAATACAATATGATAGCTATAGACGATGTATTAATCGCTAATGATGTAGTAGAAAAAAAATTCGTCTGCAATCTCAATGCCTGCAAAGGAGCATGTTGCTGGGTGGGAGATTATGGTGCTCCTGTATTACCTAAAGAAGTAAAAATACTTGACCAATACATAGATATAATCAGAGAAGGTCTGAGCGACGAATCGAAAAAAATGATCGATAATTGGGACTGGAAAGATAAGTTTACTAGTGACCAGTGGGATGGTGCAGCTTTACATCCAGACGGATCCTGTGTTTTTTTGATCAAAAATGAAATCGGTATAAGCATGTGCGGTATCGAAAAAGCATATAACGAAGGAAAAATAGACTATAAGAAACCTCTATCATGCCATCTCTACCCTATCAGAGTCAATCGCAATCCCGAGTTAGGATTTGAAGCTTGGAACTATGATGAATGGGATATTTGCTCAGCGGCCTGTAGCCTTGGAAATGAACTCAAAGTCCCAATATATAAATTTCTCAAAGAAGCTATCATACGAGCAAAAGGGGAAGAGTTCTATGATCAGTTAGCCGAAGCCGCGGAACACCACTTTTCAGAGAAGCCATAAGTTTACTTTCAAAAGGCATTATTAGCTGTGATATATAAACTTATACCCTCTTATGAAAACGCGTAATCTAATTTCAATCTGACACGATCTTCTTCGTTGAGTGTGATCCTAAGCCTTCCACCACCCAAAAATCAATATCATCTACTAAAAAATAGTTCCGTCTTCTACTGCCAATGTATATCCAATACTGAAAGTAAAAAACACAATTACCACTGCTCAATTATTATTAAACAACAATGCATTACTCCAATTTACAGTAGAGTAAGGAATTAATTAATTCAATTTCAAAACATTAATTATCCTGAGGATCAATTTTATTTACCTCATCCACAGCATCATTGAAATATCTTGTAGCCCTCTTAAGTTTGTCTACATCAGACTTCTTTAGTTTCTTCTCTAATTTAGGCTTAGCTTGAGAATCGTTTGGCTCCTCAGAGAAAGTAAATCCCTTTGCGTCGGTACCAATATAGATTGTCTCTCCTGCTGTAAATTCTCCCTTAAGCACTTCTACTGCCAATCGATTAACCAACTCTTTTTGGATAACTCTCTTTAGTGGTCTTGCACCAAACTGCGGATCATAACCTAAGTCAGTTAAGAGATCCAATGCAGATTCAGAAAGTTCAATAGCCAATTCTTGTTTCGCAAGATTCTTACGAGTACTATTCAACATAAATCCAGCAATCGTTTTAATCTCAGATTTAGTTAATGGTAAGAACATAATCTTGTCATCTATTCTATTCAGAAACTCAGGACGAAGGCTTTCTTTTAGTACATCGAATATCTCCAACTTAGTAGTCTCTACTATGTCCGCTCTATGTTTTTCACCTAGTGCATCTAGATTTTCAAAATTTTCTAAAATAGTTTCAGAACCCATATTGGATGTCATAATGATAATTGTATTTTTAAAATTAGCTACTCTACCTTTATTATCAGTCAATCGACCATCATCCAGAACTTGTAATAAGATATTGAAAGTGTCTGGGTGGGCCTTCTCGATCTCATCCAATAGTATTATAGAATAAGGTTTACGACGCACCGCTTCTGTAAGTTGTCCACCCTCATCATATCCTACATATCCTGGTGGCGCACCTACGAGCCTAGACACCGAGTGTTTCTCTTGAAACTCTGACATATCTATTCGAGTGATAGCATTTTCATCATCAAAAAGTACTTCGGCCAACGCTTTAGCTAACTCTGTTTTACCTACACCCGTAGGTCCTACAAATATGAATGATCCAATAGGGCGTTTATCATCAGATAGGCCTGATCTACTTCTACGTACAGCATCAGAAACTGCGACTACCGATTCCTTTTGTCCTACCAGTCGATTGCCTATTTCTTCTTCAAGATCAAGTAGTCGATCTCTATCGCTTTTTTGCATTTTTGACACAGGAATCCCTGTCCACTTTGCCACTACTTCTGCAATATCACTTGCCGTTACTTCCTCATTCGTAAATCTTCCATCTTCCGGAAGTTTATCCAATTTTTCTTCTGATACTTTAAGCTTGGCTTCTAATTCTTTGAGCGTACCATACCTTATTTTTGCTACCTCTTCATATTTACTTTCCCGCTCAGCTACTTCAGCCAGATGCTCCTGCTCTTCGATTTGCATCTTGATATTTTGCACGGTGTCGACAATCTCTTTTTCACTCTTCCATGCTGCAGTAATCGAATCCAAATCCTCCTTAACATTTGCGATATTCTCTTCTACAACTTTTAACTTTTTAGGATCATTTTCTCTCTTTATAAACTCACGCTCTATCTCTAGTTGACGAAGTTTTCTATCAAGCTCATCTATTTCTTCTGGAACAGAATCTAATTCTAACCTTAGCTTTGCAGCTGCTTCATCAATAAGATCAATTGCCTTATCTGGAAGGGATCTGTCTGAAATATATCTATAAGACAATTCTGCAGCAGCTACGAGTGCTTCATCAAGAATATCCATCTTGTGATAAACTTCATATTTTTCTTGTATTCCTCTCAGTATAGATACTGTATCTTCGACTGACGGCTCATCGATTAATACTGTTTGAAATCTACGAACTAATGCTTTGTCTTTTTCAAAATATTTCTGGTATTCATCTAGAGTAGTAGCTCCAATAGTTCTCAATTCTCCTCTAGCGAGAGCTGGTTTTAATATGTTAGCTGCATCCATAGCGCCATTACCTCCTCCTGCTCCGATTAGTGTATGTATCTCATCCACAAATAGAATAATCTCACCATCAGCACTCTTCACTTCCTTGATTACTGCTTTTAATCTTTCTTCGAATTCACCTTTATATTTTGCACCTGCAATCAATGCAGATATATCAAGTGAAAATATTTGCTTCGTTCTAAGATTCTCAGGCACATCTTGATTGATAATACGCCATGCTATCCCTTCTACTATTGCCGTCTTACCAACTCCAGATTCACCTATTAAAATGGGATTATTTTTCTTTCTTCGAGATAATATGTGTAGTATTCTCCTGATCTCTTCGTCTCTACCAACGATTGGATCCAACTTACCTCGCTCCGCTCTTTCGCATAGATTAATTGCATATTTATTGAGCGCATTATAAGATTCTTCAGCGCTTTGTTCTGTAACTTTTCTCCCCTTACGCAAGTCATTGATCGCAGCCTTTAATGCTTTCTCGCTAGCACCTAAGTCCTTGAGTATCTTTGCAGCCTTATCCTTACCAGTAACTATCCCCATAAGGATAAGCTCCAATGAAATAAATTGGTCTTCGAATACTTTCATTTGCTTTTTAGCTCTTGAAAGTGCTTGATTACTATCGTTTGTCAGAAATTGCTTGCCAACCCCAGATACTTTTGGGTAATTTTCTAACGCTTTATTAAGTTCTCTAATCAGCACCGCTACATTGATCTCCATCTTTTGTAGTAGAAATTCGGCCAACTTTTCATCTGTCTCTAGAATTCCTTTTGTAAGATGTACTGTATCAACACCTTGTTGATCTAAGTGTCCAGCCAATTGCTGAGATTTCAGTATGGCCTCTTGTGCCTTTATTGTATAATTATCGTAAGTCATTTTTAGTATTTCGAATACAATTCCAACAAAATACAAACCAAACCCAGAAACTAACAATTATATCAATAAAATTAATGACGAGATGGTCAACATGACAGAGAAAAGCCTTTTAATATAGTTTATAAACAGTGATAAGGTGTACATCAAATATTTAATAAACTAAATGGTCCTTCCGCTGTAGAAATCTTCTTCAATACTACGACAACAGAAAAGTGCTAGTATTAAACGTACATCCATCTCATATACTTGATTTTACGGCCTTTCTCTAAGTGAGATTTTTCATAATAGGTTTTGTACTGTAACTCAGGAAAATCTAATGGCTGGCTATATATATTATCTCTATCGTAGAGAATCTTTACGTCATCTCGTTCTGCTAACACTTCCTTAGTGAATTCATAGAGCGTAGGATCATCTATCTTCATATTGACGACGCCTCCATCTATGAGCATTCGTTTGTATCTATCATGAAAATCAAGTGCTGTAAGCCTTCTATTGGGCTTCCCTAGGAATGGATCTGCGAAAGTAATCCATATCTCAGATATCTCATTGGGCGCAAAAAACTCTTCTATCACCTCTATCTTAGTACGCATGAAAGCAACGTTGTCTAATCCTTCTGATAACGCCATCGTAGCACCTTTCCAAATACGGGCTCCCTTGACATCCACACCAATGAAATTGCGATCCGTATAATCTCTAGCTAGCTGTATGGTGTATTCTCCTCTTCCACAAGCAAGCTCTAACGTTATCGGCTTTTGGTCACCAAAATGCTCTGCCCACTTACCTTTCAACTGTACCACTTTCCCACCCTGACCCATTGGCTTAATTTCCTTAGGACTAAAATTTTGATAGACATTAGGATAGGACATAATATCTTCAAACTTGGATAGTTTATTTCTCTTGCTCATTACTCTGATAAATTATTAAAGTGTCGCAAAGGTACTATCTGAATAGATCTAAAGAAGCGATGCATAAAAAA
>TARA_B110000483_G_scaffold52447_1_pt1 | contig 10177 bp, 6 predicted proteins | sample TARA_B110000483 | Tara Oceans TARA_B110000483 (sample SAMEA4398176) | marine metagenome | biome: Polar Biome; feature: [SRF] surface water layer (ENVO:00010504); material: water (ENVO:00002006), including particulate matter (ENVO:01000060) such as... | depth 5 m
TTCGTTAATTATTGTGTTATATTCCTTAATATTTTTATATGTTTTTACTAACTGAGAAGTCAGAGAAATAAAATATATTTCTGCTGCTTCTTTTTCTGTAGCTAAAGCAACTATTCCACTTCCTGCTCTTTGGGCTGACATTGCAGCTAATCTGGAAGCGCCAGTCATATCTTTAGGGCCACCTATAATTAAGCTATAACCTCTACTATATTTATGATCATCAATTTTTGGCCAAACTATTTTTGTAACCCATTCATTTTTAAGGTTTATTTTTACATCAGGCTCTATTTTATTAATAATATCTTTAGATATGCCTATATCTAATACTTTTATTTTATTAATTTTTTCTGATCCAGGTAAAAGGATATGACCAATTTTTAATGTAGAAAAAGTAATAGTTAAATCGCAATAAGCTGCAAAACCAAGAATTTTACCATTATTGCAGTCTATACCACTAGGTATATCAATAGCAATTACTGGGGCAGGGTGCTTATCTATTATATTTAAAATTGCACATTCTTTTTTATTAACTTTTCTCGATAAACCTATTCCATAAATTGCATCTATAAATAATTTAGGTTTATCTAGGTTTATTTCATTAAAGCTGAATAGTTTGAGTTTTAATTTATTTAATGCTTTTAGTGAGTCACCCTTAATTTTATTTTGGTCTCCTATTATGCTTACTTTAATATCCCATCCTTTATTAAAAAGCTCTTGAGCAATTATAAACCCATCTCCTCCATTTCCTCCAACACCACAAAGTATTAAAGTTTTTCTTTTAGAATATAATGAATCAATATTTTTGGCAGCAAGCTTTCCTGCTTTTTGCATTAAATTAAAGCTATTTTTAAATGAGCTCTCTATAGATATAGTACTTAGTTTATTGGCCATAATATAAGAATCTGATTTATTAATTATCTTCATCTTAATTATTTCATGTTTGTTTTGGGTTAATAATAGGCAAAGTAAATTTTCTTGTTACCTGCTTTAGTGAAAAGTAAGACCTAATACTAGCTATACCTGATATTCTAGTTAAGTTTTCCTTTAAGAATTTTTCATAAGTTTGTAAATCTTTTACTACTATTCTTAACAAATAATCCGCATCTCCAGTCATAAGATATGCTTCCATGACTTCCTTATATTGGATTATTTTTTCTTCAAATAATTCTAAACCTTCTTCAGATTGCCTTTCTAATGAAACCTGCACAAAAACATTTACTGATAAGTCTACTTTATTCTGGTTAACAATAGCACAGTAGCCAGATATTACTCCTTTATCTTCTAAAGTTTTGACTCTTCTTAAACAGGGAGATGCAGAAAGACCAACTTGTTTTGCGAGTTCAATATTTGTTAACTGTGCATTTTTTTGTAATGTAGTAAGTATTTTATATTCTATATAATCCATTGTTACACAATTTTCTGTTAAGTTATAGATTTTTTCTTATATTATATTGCTTTACTAATAACAATTTTAGCTATATTTGCAATTTAATAATTATTAAATATGAGTAGTATATTCTATTAATATGCATAATAAGAGGTCTAAAATGAAGAATAACAAATTATCACAAATTTCTAATTCTCAAAAAATTTCTGATATAGATTTAAGAATTTTAAAAGATATAGAAAAAAAGGTCTCATGGCTATCTGCATGGATGATTCATAATGCAAATAATATTAGGCCATCGCTAGATGGAATTAAGGTTGGAGGGCATCAGGCATCTTCTGCTTCTATAATCTCCATTATGGTTGCTTTATATTTTAAAATTTTGAAATCTGAAGATAGGGTTGCTGTAAAACCTCATGCGGCACCAGTTTTTCATTCTATTCAATATTTATTAGGGAACCAAAATAAAGATAAGTTGGAAAATTTTAGAGCATTTGGTGGGGCTCAATCATATCCCTCGCGCACTAAAGATACAGATGATGTAGATTATTCTACTGGTTCAGTTGGTTTAGGTGGAGCTATAACAATATTTGGTTCTTTGATTCAAGATTATGTAACCCAACATAATTTTGTTAGTAAAAATTTTAAACCTGGAAAAATGGTAGCATTACTTGGTGATGCAGAATTAGATGAAGGAAATATTTATGAAGCTTTATTAGAAGGAGCTAAACAAAATGTCAGAAATTGTTGGTGGGTGATTGATTATAATAGGCAGTCTTTAGATGCAGTAGTAGCAGATAAGCTTCACTTAAAAATAGATGAACTTTTTGCTTCTATGGGGTGGAGAGTAATTACCTTAAAATATGGAAAAAAATTACAAAGTTTATCAAAAATTAAAGGTGGAAATAAAATTTTAAATTGGATAGATAATTGTCCAAATGATTTATACTCAGCACTTTCTTATATGGGAAGTAAAGGTTGGCGTGAACATTTAAATAAAGATTTAAAAAATAATAAAGATGCAATTAATATTATTAATTCTCTTAGCGATGAAGATCTGAATGAAACTATGTCTAACCTTGCTGGTAATGATGTTGAGGCAGTTTTAGAAGCATTTATTGAAGCAGACAATGATGATATACCAACTTGTTTTATTGCGTATACAATTAAAGGTTTTGGGCTTCCATTAGCTGGGCATAAAGATAATCATTCTGGTTTGATGAATAATGACCAAATGAAAGGCTACCAAAAGAATTTAAATGTAAAAAATGGTGATGAATGGGATTATTATTCAGGCTTAGATTCATCTGAAGATTTAATTAAAGATTTTTTATCAAAAAACCCTTTCTATGAAGGTGATAAAAGGCTTTTCAGTGATAAGAAAATATATATACCTAATAAACTTAATTATAAAAATGCAGAAGTATCTAATACCCAAGAAGTTTTTGGAAGAATATTAAATGAAATAGGCAAAGAAGATTCAGATTTAAGTAAAAGAATAGTAACTTTTTCTCCAGATGTTACTGTTTCTACAAGCTTAGGAGGATGGGTAAATCAAAAACAAATTTATAATAGAGAGCATAAAGAAGATATTTTTCATAATGAAAAAGTTGTTTCTGCACAAAAATGGCTCGCTTCTCCTAAAGGACAACATTTTGAACTAGGAATAGCTGAAAATAATTTATTTTTAGCTTTGGGTGCTGCAGGTTTATCAGATAAAATGTTTGGTAGTGCTTTGATACCAATAGGAACTATTTATGACACATTTATTTCTCGTGGGCTTGATGCTCTAAATTATGCAGTATACCAAGATGCAAGGTTTTTGCTTGTTGCTACTCCATCAGGAATATCTTTAGGCCCTGAGGGTGGAGCACATCAGTCTATTATTACTCCTTTAATTGGAATTGGTCAGCCAAACCTTTTAATGTTTGAGCCGACTTATGCTGATGAATTAGAGATAATTCTAAGATATACTTTTGCCTACATGCAGGATCCCAAAGGTAGTTCTGTCTATGTGAGGCTTTCTACTAGAAATATTCCTCAAATTAAAAGAGAAATAAACGAGAAGATAGAAGAGGAAATATTATCGGGTGGGTATTGGTTAGAAAAATCTAAAAATAAAAGTAATATTACTATTGTTTTTTCGGGAGTTATGGCACCGGAAGTTTTTGAAGCATTAGAGATACTTAAAGAAGATAATCTAGATGTATCTGTTTTATCTATTACTTCTGGAGATAGGCTTTATAAAAATTGGAAGGAAGCTCAAAAACAACGATCTATAGGCAATAAAGTTTTATCACGTATTGAGGAATTATTCTTAGATACGAGAAAAGAAAGTGTTATTGTTTCCTTGATAGATGCTCACTCTTCATCTTTGACGTGGATAGGTGGAGCAGTAGGAAAAAAGACTGTCTCATTAGGCGTTGATGAATTTGGACAATCTGGAAATTTAAAAGATTTATACCAACATTATTCTATAGATGCAGATGCAATAGTAGATGCATGTGCGCAAGCATTGTCAAATTAATATATTAATTGTAATATTATTTTCATTAAATTGTAGCTAGATTATACAAGATAATATATAAAACTATTTTTGTAACTATTATTTATTAATGCGGATGTGGTGAAATTGGCAGACACGCTAGATTTAGGTTCTAGTGCCGTAAGGCGTGGGGGTTCAAGTCCCTCCATCCGCACCATTAGCTAAGGAATGTCCAATGAAGGTAACGGAATTAAAAAATGAAGGATTAAGTAAGTCATACAAAATAGTAATACCTTCTAAAACTATTAATAAAGCTATTGAAGAGAGGCTAACTGAAGTAGCAGCTACAGCAAAAATTGATGGTTTTAGACCTGGAAAAGTTCCTATGACTATTGTTAAGAGTCGTTTTGGCTCTCAAGTATCAGGTGAAATTGTAGAAAAACAAGTCTCTGATAGTATGAGAAAATTATTTACAGATAAAAAAATTAAACCAGCTATGCAACCTAAAGTAGATTTTGAGGGAAAACCATTAGATGGCAGTGACGTTACATTTACTGTTAATATAGAAATAATGCCAGAAATAAAAATTGAAGATTTCTCTAAGCTTAAATTTGATCGTTTAGTTGCAGATGTTGAAGAAAGTGACATAAATAAAGCTTTAGAAGATATAGCTAGTAATCAAAAGTCATACGCACCTCTAAAAAAGAAACGTAAAGCTAAATTAGGGGACTCAGTATTAATTGATTTTAAAGGTTATTTAGATGGAAAGGTATTTGAAGGAGGAACTGCAGAAAACCACAGGTTGGAATTAGGTTCAGGTCAAATGATACCTGGTTTTGAAGATCAATTAATAGGTTTGAATGTGGATGATAAGAAAAATGTTGAGGTAACTTTTCCAGAAAATTATCAAAAAGCAGAGCTTTCAGGAAAGCCTGCAAAATTTGAGGTGGTAATTAAAGATATACTGGAAGCAGAAAAATCTAAAATTAATGATGAATTAGCTTCTAGAATGGGGTTACCAGATTTAAAAGCTCTTAAAGAAGCTATAAAAAGTCAGATAATGATTAATTATAAAAATACTTCTAGAAATAGAATTAAAAGAGATTTGTTAGATATGCTATCTAAAGAATATAGCTTTGAAATACCTAAAACGATGCTAGAAAATGAAAATAAAGTTATTTGGGAGAGGTATGAACAAGACAAAAAAGCTGGAGTAATTGATGATGAAGATAAAGGTAAAAAAGATTCTGTTTTAAAAAAGGAATATAATGAAATTGCGGAAAGAAGAGTTAGATTAGGCTTACTTTTAGCAGAAGTGGGGGATGCCAATAAAATTACTGTTACAGATGAAGAGATTAAATCTGCAGTTATGCAAGAAGCTAGAAAATACCCTGGTGAAGAAAATAAGGTTATTGAATTTTATCAAAAAAATCCAGAAGCAGCCAATGCGGTAAGAGCTCCTATCTTTGAAGAAAAAGTTGTGGATCATATAATTAGTAAATGTACAATTAAAGATATTAAAGTCTCTGCGGATAAATTATTTGAAGATAACGTTATACCTGATCCAACAACTAAAACTTCAAGTAAAGCTAAGACTAAAAAAAGTATAGCAAAGAAAAGTGACACAAAAAACACTAAGAAAAAAACAAAAAAATAAAATATGTTAGGCTTAAATGATATGAATATAGATAAAAAAAATGATATAAATATGAGTTCACTAATACCGATGGTCGTTGAACAATCTGGAAGAGGTGAGAGAGCTTATGATATTTTTTCTAGGCTATTAAAAGAGCGAATTATATTTGTTACTGGTGGTGTTCATGATGAAATGTCTACTGTAATAATAGCTCAATTACTATTTTTAGAAGCGGAAAATCCAGATAAAGCTATATCTATGTATATTAACTCACCAGGTGGTATTGTTTCTTCTGGTTTAGCAATATATGATACAATGCAATATATAAAGCCACCAGTTTCAACAATGTGCGTTGGCCAGGCCGCTTCAATGGGGTCACTTTTGTTAGCAGCTGGAGAAAAAGGACAAAGGTTTTCATTACCAAATTCTAGAATTATGGTTCATCAGCCTTCAGGTGGCTTCCAAGGCCAAGCTACAGATATTCAGATACATGCAAAAGAAATTTTAGATTTAAAAAGTCGTTTAAATACTATTTATAGTAAGCATACAGGTCAAACTGTTAAAAAAATTACTGAATTACTAGAAAGAGATAAATTTTTAAACCCAAATGAAGCTAAAGATTTAGGTTTGATAGATGAAATTGTTGAAAAAAGATAATTAAAGTATTAATATATTTATATAGTGAGCATGGAATATTAAATGTCAGATATTGAAACAGAAGATAAAGATAAATTATTTTGCTCTTTTTGTGGTAAAAGTCAGCATGAAGTAAAAAAATTAATTGCTGGACCTACAGTTTTCATATGTGATGAGTGTGTAGATTTGTGTACAGATATTATAAAAGAAGAAAGCAAAACTTCTTTAATAAAATCATCTAAAAATATCCCTAACCCATCTGAAATATTTGATTTCTTAGATACTTATGTTATTGGGCAATCTTCTGCAAAGAAAGTGCTGTCAGTTGCAGTATATAATCATTATAAAAGGTTAAATCATAAACCTAGCGCAAATGATGTAGAGTTAGCAAAATCAAATATTTTGTTAATTGGTTCCACTGGCAGTGGTAAAACGCTTTTAGCACAAACGCTAGCAAGATTTTTAGACGTTCCTTTTACTATGGCTGATGCAACTAGCTTAACAGAAGCTGGATATGTTGGAGAAGATGTAGAAAATATTATATTAAAGTTGCTTCAGGCATCTGATTATAATGTAGAAAAAGCCCAAAGAGGAATAGTTTATATTGATGAAATTGATAAAATTAGTAGAAAATCAGACAACCCCTCTATTACTAGAGATGTAAGTGGAGAGGGAGTACAACAGGCACTTTTAAAAATTATGGAAGGCACAGTAGCGAGTGTTCCTCCGCAAGGTGGAAGAAAGCATCCACAGCAAGATTTTCTTCAAGTAGATACAACAAATATTTTGTTTATTTGTGCTGGAGCATTTGGTGGTTTAGAAAAAATTATTGCTAAAAGAGGGTCTGCTAGTTCTATAGGTTTTAGTGCTGATTTACCAGTACTTGATAATAAAAGAAATGAAGATCTTCTTTTAGATTTAGAGCCTCAAGATTTACTACAATATGGTTTAATACCAGAGTTTATAGGGCGTCTACCTATAATAGCTACACTTAAGGATTTAAATAAGCTAGCTTTAATTAGTATTCTAACAAAACCTAAAAACGCTCTTGTCAAACAATACGAAAAAATGTTTGATATGGAAGGTGCTAAGTTAACATTTACTGAAGATGCGTTAGATGCTATTGCTGATAGAGCTTTAATAAGAGAAACTGGAGCAAGGGGACTTAGGTCAATTTTAGAAAATATTTTGATTGATATAATGTTTGATTTGCCAAAATTAAATAATGTAGAAGAGGTTATAATAAATAAAGAAGTTATTAATGATAATAAAGACCCAATAGTTATTTATTCTAAAGCTCAACGAAAAATTAAAGCATCTGGTCTATAAACAAAAACTTTAGACTTTAGACTTGAAATTTGATCTAAGATATACAACATATAGTATATAAGTTTTTTAAACCTTTAATATCTTGGAGTCTTATCTTATGGATAATCAGAATAATAATAGTGTATTACCGCTTATACCTTTAAGAGATATAGTTGTATTTCCTAATATGGTTGCTCCTTTATTTGTAGGCAGAGATAAATCTGTAAAAGCGTTAGAAAATGCTATGAATAAAGATAAAAATATTATTTTAGTTACTCAAAAGACATCTTCAATTGATGAGCCTCAGTCTGATGATATCTATGAGATTGGTACATTAGGAAAAATATTACAATTATTAAGACTGCCTGATGGAACTGTAAAAGTTTTAATAGAAGGCGGGCAAAGAGTATCCATAAAAAATTTTAAAATAAACGATGAGTATATAGAGGCAAGTTATAAAGTTTTATCAGATGAAGAAGAGATAGACAATATAGAAGAAAAAGCTTTAATAAGAACCTCAATAGAGCAGTTTGAAGCATATATAAAGTTAAATAAAAAGATTTCTTCTGACGTATTATCTACATTAAATGAGATAAAGAATGTTTCTAAAATGTCTGATACAATTTCTTCTCATCTCAATATTACTTTATCAGAAAAACAATCGCTATTAGAGCAGCTATCTCCATCACAAAGAATAGAAAAAGTATTGGAGTTTATAGAAAATGATTTGTCTGTAATAAAAGTAGAAAAAAAAATTAGAACAAGAGTAAAACGTTCTATGGAAAAAACACAAAAAGAATATTATTTAAATGAACAAATGAAAGCAATTCAAAAAGAGCTAGCTGAAGAAGATGAAGATAAGGATGAAATTACAGAGTTTGAAGAAAAAATAAATAAAGTAAAGCTATCTAAAGAAGCTAAAATTAAGGCTAAATCTGAATTAAAGAAACTTAAAGGAATGGGTCCAACATCAGCTGAGTCATCAGTAGTTAGAAATTATATAGATTGGTTAACTTCTATACCATGGAAAAAATTCACAAAAGTTAAATATGATTTAAATGAAGCAGAAAATATATTAAATGAAGATCACTTTGGTTTAGAAAAAGTTAAAGAAAGAATAATTGAATATTTAGCTGTGCAAACAAGAACTAAAAAATTAAAAGGTCCCATTATATGCTTAGTTGGTGCCCCTGGAGTAGGTAAAACATCATTAGGTAAATCTTTAGCTCGAGCTACAGGAAGAAATTTTGTTAGAATTTCTTTAGGTGGAGTAAGAGATGAGTCAGAAATCCGTGGTCATAGAAGGACTTACATTGGTGCTATGCCTGGTAAAATTATTCAAAGTCTTAAAAAAAGTAAATCATCAAACCCTTTATTTTTATTAGATGAAATTGATAAAGTAGGGGCCGATTGGAGAGGTGATCCAGCTTCAGCACTCTTAGAAGTTTTAGATCCTGAGCAAAATAGTACTTTTAGTGATCATTATCTTGATGTGGATTATGATTTGTCAGACGTCATGTTTGTCACAACTGCTAATTCATTAAATATGCCTAGACCTTTATTAGATAGAATGGAGATAATCAACTTATCTGGATATTTAGAAAATGAAAAAATTGAGATAGCAAAAAGGCATCTAATAGATAAGCAGTTAGAGAGAAATGGCTTAACAAAAGAAGAGTGGGCAATTAATGATGAAGCGTTGGGTGATCTAATTAAATATTACACAAGAGAAGCGGGAGTAAGAGGATTAGAGAGAGAAATAGCTTCTTTGTGTAGAAAAGCTATTAAACAAATTGTTAAAGGTGAAAAAACTAAAGTTTTAATAACTCAAGACAACTTGGAAGATTATGCTGGTATTAGAAAATATAAACATGGCCTAGCAGATAAAGAAAATTTATTGGGAATAACAACTGGTTTAGCTTATACAGACTTTGGTGGCGATTTGTTATCCATAGAAGCTGTTGCTATGACAGGTAAAGGTAGGCAACAAATAACAGGACAACTGGGTGACGTTATGAAAGAATCTGTACAAGCAGCAACTAGCTATGTCAGATCAAGAGCAATCGACTTTGGAATAGAGCCGCCTGTCTTTGATAGAAAGGACATACATGTCCACGTACCAGAGGGAGCCACTCCTAAAGACGGCCCTTCAGCTGGTGCTGCAATAGCAATATCCATGATATCTGCCTTAACAGGAATCCCAGTAAAATGTAATGTTGCTATGACTGGTGAAATATCTCTTAGAGGCAGAATAATGCCTATAGGTGGCTTAAAAGAAAAATTATTAGCTGCTTCCAGAGGAGGTATTAAAAAAGTATTAATACCTATTGATAATGAAAAGGACTTAAAAGAGGTTCATGATGATATTAAAAATAATCTTGAACTAATATTAGTTACTGATTTAGATGACGTTATTATTCATGCATTAGAAAAAAAACCATCACCAATAGAATGGGATGAAAATGAATTCTTAAAAAATAGTAAAAATAATGTTGGTGAAAGCCATGAAAACATTGTAAAACATTAAGTAATTAATGAAAATTAAGAAATGTTTTAATTTAGAATTAGTGTAATATTTATATGTAATAATTAAAATTATATATTTTGACTTTTACTAAATAAAAATATTAAATTAGTAGCTAAGATTGTTGTAACGAATATATATGAGGGGACTCACTATGAATAAAAATGAACTAATTGGTGCAGTAGCATCAACAGCAGGAAT
>TARA_B110000483_G_scaffold80391_1_pt1 | contig 10162 bp, 10 predicted proteins | sample TARA_B110000483 | Tara Oceans TARA_B110000483 (sample SAMEA4398176) | marine metagenome | biome: Polar Biome; feature: [SRF] surface water layer (ENVO:00010504); material: water (ENVO:00002006), including particulate matter (ENVO:01000060) such as... | depth 5 m
GAATAATAAATCTTGTCTCCTAGAAACTCCCTGAAATTCTTTCAAAGCTTCTAATATTTTTTTCAATGGCAGACCAAATTTTTGACATGCCAGTATGGAGCAAAATGCATTTTGCGCATTGTGAGCTCCGAGCATAGACCATTCCAAAACACCTTGTTCTTGTTCTAAAGTAAATTTTACAGACGAAAAGTCAGATGAAAGTGGTACATAATAATTCTTTGAGTTTCTGTTTGCACTGTAGCTTTTTGTTTCACTCCAACTGCCCTGCTGCATTAAACTTCCTACATTGAGGTCTTCTTCTGGATAAATGATTAAAGAATTCTGAGGCATAGATCTTATAAGATGATGGAACTGAGTTTGAATAGCAGATAAATCCTTGTATATATCGGCATGATCAAACTCCAAGTTGTTTATGATTAATACATCAGGGTGGTAATGGACAAACTTTGCTCTTTTATCAAAAAAAGCTGTGTCGTATTCATCTGCCTCTATAACAAAAATATTTTCAGTCCCGAGTCTGGATGACGCCTTAAAATCCTTTGGCTTGCCTGCTATCAAATAGCCAATGTCTTTTCCTACATACTCAAAAATCCAAGCAATCATTGCTGTAGTTGAAGTCTTTCCGTGTGTTCCAGATACGGCAATAACTTTCTTTTCTTTTAATATATTTTCATATACCCACTCTGGACCGGAAACTATGTTTGCCTTGGTATTAAGTAAATACTCTATAATTTCATTTCCACGAGACATTGCATTGCCCACCAAGTAAATATCTGCTTCTGGTAAGTCTGCTAGCTTGTAACCAGAAATAATCTCTATACCTTCATCAGCTAAATGTTCTGACATGGGGGGATAAACATTCTCATCACAACCCGATACTTGAAAACCTGACTCTCTTGCAAGGAGTGCAAGGCCACCCATGAATGTTCCACAAATACCTAAAATATGTACTCGTTTTTTTACCATTTATTAATTATACCCATCTTAATCATTTCAACTTAGATAACTTTTAAGTACTATCCACAATATGAATAAAAGGAATGTACTGTACGCTCAGTCGGGAGGAGTTACATCTGTTATTAACGCTACAGCAGCTGCAGTAATAGAAACGGCTAATAAATCAAAAAGAATAGATAAAGTTTATGCAGGCAAAAACGGAATTGTAGGAGTTTTAAGAGAAGATCTCATTGATACAAGCCTTGAAAATAAAAAGGAATTAAAAAAACTTATTCACACGCCAGGCGGAGCTTTTGGATCTTGTAGACATAAATTACAGGACTTTGATATCAATAAAAGGGAATACAAAAGACTAATGGATGTATTCATTGCTCATAACATTGGATATTTCTTCTACAACGGTGGTGGTGATTCACAAGATACGACTAATAAAATTTCTAAAATAACTGCTGATCTTGGATTTCCTGTTACTTGCATAGGCATACCTAAAACTATTGATAATGACCTCCCTTTTACAGATAACTGTCCTGGATTCGGTTCAGTGGCTAAATACGTTGCCACATCTACAAGAGAGGCAGGATTGGATGTAGAAAGCATGTCTGAAACATCTACAAAGGTTTTTATTCTTGAAGTCATGGGTCGTCATGCTGGATGGATAGCTGCATCTGCAGGACTCGCAGCTGAAAGAAAAGGAGACGCACCTCACATAATCCTTTTACCTGAAGTGGGTTTTAATGAAAAAAAGTTTTTAAAGAAAGTAAAGTTTACAGTCAACTCTCATGGGTATTGCGTTATTGTTGTTTCGGAAGGAGTTAAATATGAAAACGGTAAATTTCTAGCAGATGGTGATGGAAAAATTGACTCCTTTGGGCACGCACAATTAGGAGGTGTTGCTCCCAGAATTGCCAATATCGTTAATCAAAGCCTAGGTTATAAATACCACTGGTCAGTTTCTGACTATCTTCAAAGAGCTGCTAGACACATCTCTTCACAAGTAGACTTGGATCAGGCTTATGCTGTAGGTGAACATGCGGTTAAATATGCCTTGTCAGGAGAGAACGCTATCATGCCGGTCATCATAAGAAAGAAAACTAAGAATTACGCTTGGGAAATAGGAAAAGTTAACTTGTCTGAAGTTGCAAACGTAGAGAAAAAGATGCCCAAAGGTTTCATTTCAAAAGATGGTTTTGGAATCACTCAGTCCTGCAAGAATTACTTGAGTCCTTTAGTGCAAGGTGAGGCTTATCCTCCTTACGTAAACGGAATATTAGACATAGCCAGATTAAAGAAAAAACTGGTTAAGAAGAAATTAAAAAACTTTAAAGTCTAACTTTTTTGTAAGGGTCCTTCAAAAAGCACTCCTACTTTACTTAGTCTATTGATTAGAGGCTTTCCGAGTCCTGAAGCACTTGTCAGAACACCTCCAAATTCTCTACCTCCTGGCAGTTCATCTAGATTTTCAACCAGAGACAATGCACATTCAGAAACCAGCTTAGAGGTTACCCTATAACCTGGGTCTCCTTTGGCATACATTCTATAGACCTCTTTTTCTCCGTCTTCTGTTTCAACAATGTACTTACAGTCAAAGAACCCATTTTCCTGAACTTCTTCACTTGGCCCTTCTCCTGGTTTTGGAAGAAAAGGTTTTACTAAGTATTTCAAAGGAGTCATCAATACAACGCCACCCATGATTGTAGAAATAAGAGATTTAATAGCCGACCATCTGTTCTCATGAATACCATGCTCTTGATAAGTAAAGCTTCCACCATAAGGCTCTTGACGCTCCGCATAAATAGCTGCACTTCTTCTCACCACTCTGGTATTAGCCATTGCCATAATAAAAGGAGCAGACCAAGATGCTATTTCTTTCTTTTCGGCCAACCCAACCTTATCGCTACTGAAAGATTTTTGTTCTTCAGTGTATGAATTTTTTGGATTGAGTAGAAACGGATCTTGCATCTCTTTTCCTAAGCCCAGACTTCCCATGGAAAACATTGTTTCTAGTGTACCTCCAGAGGCGCCCCCTTTCATGGCATGAAAAGACTCTACCCTTTTAACTGGTTTATTGGTCTGACTTACGGCATAAAATGTACCAAGATCTGAAGGTATTGAATCGTAACCGCAAGAAGGGATTATCCTGATTCCCTTTGAAGACGCTTCTTGATGATGCTTGTCTATCAGACCTTTAACCCAAAAGTTCTCTCCAGTAATGTCAACGTAATGAGAAGAGTTTTTTACACAGGAAGCTACTAATTTAGAACCATACCTGTGAAAAGGACCGGCAGTAGACAGTATTACTTTTGTCCTTGAAGTAATTGAGTCAAGGGCTTGTTCATCGTCACTATCGGCTATCAAAATCTCTACTCCTTCAGCAAACTTTCCTGCTACCTCTTCAAGCTTAGTTTTGTTTCTTCCAGCAATCGCCCAATTTACCTCAGTATTTATTGAACTAAAATACTTAACAACAAGCTGCCCAGTAAAACCGGTTGCTCCATAAATAACTACGTCAAAATCTTTTTCCATAACTTTAAAGTTTTTTTACAACTCCTCCAAAATTTATAATTACTTTTCCTTCTGCTCTTATATCGCCTTCTACGAACCCCAGAGATTTTCCTACCTTTGTAGGAGTTGCTCTAATAATTAATAGACTGTCTTTTTCTGCTGGCGCTATGAATTCAGAATGGAAGCTTACCGTAGTTACAAGACTGTTCCTATCCTCCATAGCCGACGAAGCCATTGTGAAATCAGCTAAAGCCATCAACATCCCACCGTGGGCAGTTCCATAACCGTTGCAATTCTCAGGCTTGACATAAAATGCCATGAATAAATTTCCATCTTCTCGTTTGTAGTAGCCTGGACCTAAAGTTTCTATGTGAGGTTGATTAAAGGTTAATTCCTTATATCCCTCTGGTGTTTCTAGTTTACTCATATATCATTATTATAGTCTTGAAATGCTCATTAATAAGTAATAATACTTTTTATTTAGATAAGCATTATTAACAATTATTTATTATAAATTAGAGAGAATAAGTGGAAGAAAATAACGAAGGAATACTTGCCGGAATAAAAGTCTTAGATTTTGGGAGATACATAGCAGGTCCTTTTTGTGGAGCGCTACTTGGAGATTACGGAGCAGAAGTAATTAGAATAGAAAGAGTTGATGGAAGTGAAGACAGATTTGTCACTCCAGTAACTAACAATCAAGAAGGCGCAATGTTTCTTCAATTGAATAGAAACAAAATTGGTTTCACCGTTAATCCTACTAAGGAAAAAGGCAGAGAGATCATAGAAAAGTTGGTTAGAGAATCGGATGTAGTTATAGCCAATCTACCTGAAGACACTTTATTTTCTATGGGCCTAGACTATGAAAGGTTATCAAAGATAAACCCAAGAATAGTATTAACTTCAAACACGGCTTTTGGAACCAGCGGACCTTACGCCAAAAGAGTTGGTTTTGATGGAGTGGCTCAAGCCATGTCAGGGGCAATGGACATGACAGGAGATCCTGATGTTCCTTCTAAGGCTTATTCTCCTTATGTAGACTTCTGCAGTGCCTCTTTAGCAGCTTATGGAACTTTATTGGCGTTAATGGAAAGAGAGAAAACTGGAAAAGGTCAAAGAGTTCAGACCTCTTTACTTCAATCGGCTTTAACAATGACAAACAGTCTGGTAATTGAGCAAGAACTGCTTAAAGTAGATAGAGTTGCTTCACAAAATAGAGCTCAGACTTCAGGCCCTTCCGATACATTTAAGACAAAAGATGGCTGGATTTTAGTTCAAACGGTTGGACAGCCTCTGTTTAACAGATGGGTTGAACTTGTGGGCGCTGAAGAATGGATTAATGACGAAAGGTTTAAAGACGATCTGAGCAGAGGAAACAACAGTAAGTTAATAAGCAAAAAAATGTCCGAATGGTGTTCTGAAAGAACCAATGAAGAAGCCATGAAAGAATTGGAATCTTCAAGAATACCGGTAGGAGAAGTTTTAAAGGCAAAAGATGTTATGAAAGATCCTCACATAAAAGAAAAAGGGTTTTTTCAAGATACATCTTATCCTGGGCTAGAAGAAAATCTGCCAATAGTAGGTCCAGCAATTGAGCTATCAGCTAACCCAGGAGAGATAAAATTAAGGGCACCCCTTCTTGGTGAACACAATGATAAAATATTGATGGACCTGGGTTACACAAAAAATGAAATTGAACAGTTTAAAAAAGACAGAGTAATTTAAAAGGAAAAATTATGGATTTTACTTACACACAAGAGCAACTTGAATTACAAAGCGTTGCTAGAGAGTTTGCAAATAAAGAAATGGTCCCGGTTGCTGCAGAAATGGAAGAAAAGAGCATGCCCTTGCCCAAAGAATGGCTTAAAAAATATTCTGATATGGGGTTTCTTGGTATAAATGTAGATCAAAAATATGGAGGCTTAGGTCTTTCTAATTTAGAGGCACTCTTGGTTATGGAAGAATTTGCAAAAATCTCTTCTGCAGTAGCTTTTCCAATATTTGAAAGTTGCGTAGGTCCTGTAAAGGCCATAGAACATTTTGCTAGCGAAGATCTAAAAATGAGGGTCATACCTGAAATTTGTAAAGGAAATATCATTGTTGCAGTCTCAATGTCTGAACCAAATGCAGGCTCTGCCTTAACGGATCTAACTACAAAAGCAGAATTAAAGAATGACAAGATTGTAATAAACGGCACGAAACGATGGTGTTCTGGTGGGGGACATTCTGAAGGGTACGTTGTTTATTGTAAGATGTCGGACGATCCTGGAGCAAAAGGGATAGGCGCTGTTTATGTTGAAAAGGACAGCGAAGGGTTAAGTTTTGGTCAACAAGAAAATCTTATGGGATGGAACGGTGTTCCTTCTGCAGATATATATTTTGATAATGTAGAAGTTCCTAAAGAAAATATAGTTGTAGAAGCAAACGGAGGTTTCAAAAAACTGATGGAAGCGTTCGATCTGGAGAGATGCGGAAATGCAACCATGTGTCTAGGACAAGCTTCGGGTGCACTAGAGCAAGTACTGGGTTACGTGCAAGAAAGAGAGCAATTTGGAAAACCAATTGTTGAGTTCCAAGCCGTCCAGATGAAGTTGGCTGAAATGGCCATGAAGGTTGAAGCGTCACGTTTACTAATTCACCGAGCCGCTCACAATGCTCAAGAAGGTTTTCCCAGCATTTTTGAATCGAGTGTTGGTAAATGTTTTTGCAATGAAACCGCCAGAGAAGTTGTTGCCGCTGCAATGCAGCTAATGGGTGGCTATGGCTTTAATAAAGAATACACCATGGAAAGAAGATACAGGGATGTGTGGGGATGGGGAATAGCCGGAGGAACCATAGATATTCAGAAGATTAACATAGCTGCTTCCATGGTAGGAAGACGTTTTAACCAACGTTAATTTGTGTGTCTTGCAAGCTTTGGATAATGGATTCTAGGCTGTCTACTAACTCTTCTTTCTCTTCTTCTGTTAAAAAGTCTCCAATAGGAACTCTCTCTCCTTTAGAAGTAACAACTATGTGTGCTGGGTACCAAGGGTGCTCCGGCCTTTCAACGGAAACATATGACCACATCCTAAAGTAATCCCAAACCTGATCTGGATTACCGCTGCCCTTTTCTATTCTTAGCTTCTCGCTTGTCATTGTTATAACTTCTTGCTTATGCCCTTTCTTGAATACCAAGTAAACACAAACACCTACGAATATGACTTCTAAGCCTGCGAAGGGCAAAATCAAGGTTGCTCCAATAAAAGCAAAGGCCACTCCTATAGTGAGACAAGTAAATGCAATAACCCCAACGAACATCATGCTGGTTCGCCAGCTTACTGATTGATTTGGACGAAGTAATATGCGGTGGCTAGCATTTTCTTCGTTATATTCTATTTTGATCATGTCTAAACGGTTACTATAATACCTTGCCCTTATAAAGCAGGCACCATATGAATGAGAATGATAAAAATATTGAGTTAAGGAATCTTTATGAAGAGGTCATGCTTCCTAATTACGCTCCAGCAAGTTTTATTCCAGAAAAGGGTATTGGCTCTTCTGTTTGGGATAAAAACAACAAAAAGTATATTGATTTTGGTGGCGGTATAGCAGTTAACAGCTTGGGTCATTCAAACCCAGAACTCATTCAGGCCTTACACAAACAATCTCATAAAATTTGGCATGTAAGCAATTATATTTCTAATGAACCAGCAATTAAGCTTGCAAAACAACTCACAGATCAAACTTTTGCAGATAAAGTTTATTTTAGTAACTCAGGTTCAGAAGCAAATGAAGCTGCAATAAAAATTGCAAGACGCTTTCACTTTGAAAATGGAAATGACAAACACGAGATAATAGCGTTTGAGAAATCTTTTCACGGAAGATCGCTTTTAAACATCTCTTTGGGAGCCTCTGAAAATCACAGGAAAGGTTTTGGACCTTTTCCTGAAGGGATACGCCATGCTCTATACAACGATATTGAATCTGTAAAAAATCTTATTTCTAAAAAAACTGCAGCCATTATTATAGAACCTGTGCAGGGAGAGAGTGGAGTGGTTCCTGCTGAAGAAGATTTCTTAAAAAAAATAAGAGATTTATGCACAGACAATGAAATTCTTTTAATCATAGATGAGGTACAAAGCGGTGTGGGAAGAATGGGGCATCTCTTTGGCTATATGTCTTTAAACATAGAACCAGATATATTAACTTCAGCAAAAGGTCTGGGAGGAGGAATACCAATAGGAGCAACCTTAACCACAAACAAAATTGCATCCTCCATGACTACAGGATCACACGGTTCAACTTTTGGAGGGAATCCCATGGCCTGTGCTGTAGCTAGTAAAGTAATCGAAATAGTCTCAAATCCTATTTTTTTAGATGAAGTAAAGAAAAAAGAAGCTTTAATCATAAAAGGTTTGGAAATTATCTCCAACAAGTTCAATGCATTCAGTGCCATTAGATCTTCTGGGCTTTGGATAGGGTGCGATTTAGAGCATCCTTATGAAATTAACGCTTTACTTAATAAGTGCTATGAAAATGGTTTAATTGCTGTTTCGGCAGGCACATCAACATTGAGATTTGCACCAGCTCTAAATATAAAGGAAGATGAAATTGCCGAAGGTTTAGAAAAACTGGAGCAGGCACTCACTAAATAAGGGATAACTAAAATGAAATATAGAAAATTAGGAAGATCGGGACTTAAAATATCAGAATTGTCATTTGGATCTTGGGTTACCTTTAATAAACAGGTAGATTCACGCTTAGCAGAAAAAATGTTTGGTACGTGTTTTGATGCCGGCGTGAACTTCTTTGATAATGCTGAAGGATATGAAGCTGGTGAGTCAGAAGTTGTTATGGGCAAAGCCTTGAGATCGTTAAACCGACCAAGAGACAGTTACTGTGTTTCATCTAAAGTTTTTTTCGGTGCTAATAAAAAACCAAGCCCTACTCAAGTTGGCTTAAGCAGAAAACACGTAACTGAAGCTTGTCATCAAGCAATGAAAAGGCTTCAAGTTGATTACTTGGATCTGTATTTCTGTCATCGTGCCGACCCAGAAACTCCTATAGGAGAAACCGTATGGGCAATGCACAATCTAATAACTCAAGGGAAGATTTTGTACTGGGGAACATCGGAATGGACAGCTGAAGAAATAACAGAGGCTTATGAATTTGCTGAAAAAAATCATCTAAGTCCTCCGACCATGGAACAACCTCAATACAACTTATTGGACAGAAAAAGGTTTGAAGTTGAATACAAACCTGTATTTGAAAAATACGGAATGGGAACCACCACCTGGTCCCCTCTTGCTTCTGGTGCTCTCACAGGAAAGTACTTAGAAGGAATACCAGAAGGTTCAAGAGCGTCTTTAGAAGGTTACGAGTGGCTAAAAAATTCAATGGTTGAATCTGAACGCGGTCAAGAAAGGATGACAAAGGTTTCTGCTCTGGCTCCTATTGCAGAAGAAATGGGAGTAAAACTTTCAAACCTAGCAATAGCTTGGTGTTTATTAAATGAAAATGTTTCAACAGTAATACTTGGGGCATCCAAGGTTGAACAACTTGAAGAAAATTTAAAATCTCTAGAAGTGCTCCCTCTCATAAATCAGGAAGTTATAAATAAACTCTCTTCTATTTAATTTTAAGCCTCAGTTCAAAGCCTACATCGCCGGCTTGAGCGTGCTCTTCTTTCATTGTATTTAAATTATCCAGAAACCAGACCGGCATCACCGAAGACTTTCTTGTGGTCATATCAATATGCACCTCTACCGTTTCATATGTAGCAGAGACAGCGCCCTCTTCTGTTAATAAAATTCCCCCATAATGGATTAATTTAGGGCTTACATTTATTATCCTGTAGTAAGGACAGCACTGCTCATCTTTCTTAACTTCCTTTAAGTAATTTAAGTTTGTTTCTAAGGTAAATGAAGAAAACCCTTTTAAAAAATAATCACTGGAAAACCCCATGTCATCGTACAAATCATAGGTATTCTCTGCAAAAATATGGTAATAATGAACTACGTTCAAGTGACCATTCAAATCACACATTTCTTGTGTAATTACTGCTGGTTTTCCTGGGTAAGGAAATCTATCTTTCATCTTCTCTCCTTTATTTAATTTTTAACCTTAATTCAAAGCCTACATCACCGGTTTTAGCATGCTCATCTTTCATCGAAACCAAATTATTCAACATCTTTTCTGGCATGACTGAAGACTTTCTTGTGGACATATCAATGTGTATCAAAAGTATTTCACAAGTTGAAGAGACCTTGTCTTTTTCGGTTAATAAAATGCCTCCATAATGAATCAATTTAGGGCTTACATTTATTATCCTGTAATACGGAAAGCACTTCTCGCCTTCTTTAAGTTCACTTAAAAAGCGTACGTTCGTTTCTAAAGTAAAACTTGAGAAGCCTTCTAAGAAATAATCTCTGCCAAAGCCTATTGCCTTATAGAAATCACGGTTATTGTCTTCAAAAATAGGATAGTAATGAACATCTTGCAAATGACCATTGAAATCACACATTTCTTTTGTGATTACTGCTGGTTTTCCTGGAAAAGGGAATTGATCCTTCATTTATCTTATTTGTTGATGATTAACTCTGCACCGTTTCCTTCAGATTCGTATAAACTAATAGCACTCAGCTCAGGAAAAGTTGGTATTAATTGAATGCCCATCCATTCTACAAGCCCTACCAATGAAGGATTTGATAGATTGTCTAAT
>TARA_B110000483_G_scaffold106806_1_pt1 | contig 10155 bp, 8 predicted proteins | sample TARA_B110000483 | Tara Oceans TARA_B110000483 (sample SAMEA4398176) | marine metagenome | biome: Polar Biome; feature: [SRF] surface water layer (ENVO:00010504); material: water (ENVO:00002006), including particulate matter (ENVO:01000060) such as... | depth 5 m
TTTTAGTCTGAATTTTAGTCTGATTTAGTCTGCTGAACACTGGTCTGGTTACTGTTGATCGCTGGGCGGAGTTTAGCGGTTTATCAACGAAAATGCTTTCTCGGCGGCATCCAAGGTGTGCTGAATTTCAGCATCTCCATGGGCAGTCGAAATAAATCCAGCTTCATAGGCAGAGGGCGCTAAATACACGCCGTTGTCTAACATGCCATGGAAGAAAGTTTGAAAGTTCTTAATATTGCAGGCCGTTACGTGCTCGAAGCGAGTGACTGATTCTTCTTCACTGAAGAAACAGCCAAACATGCCGCCCATTTGATTGGTCGTGAATGGCACATTGGCTGCGGCAGCTCGCTCTCTCAAACCCGACAGCAACACCCCTGCTTTCTCATTTAAACCCTCATAAATACCAGGCTGAGATATTTGATTTAACATGGCGAGTCCTGCAACTACTGCAAGTGGGCTGCCGGCAAGCGTGCCAGCCTGATAAACCCCGCCAAGTGGTGCTATGTGATCCATTATGTCCGCGCGACCTCCGAACGCGCCGACCGGTAGGCCGCCGCCAATGACCTTGCCCAAGGTCGTTAGATCTGGCGTTACTCCATAGGCGGCTTGTGCTCCACCTAAGGCAACTCTAAACCCTGTCATCACCTCGTCGAAGATCAATACGCTGCCATTGTCTGAGCACACTTCACGTAGACATTCCAGAAACCCAGGAATCGGGGGTACGAAATTCATATTGCCAGCAATGGGCTCAACGATGATGCAGGCTATTTGCTCGCCTTTTTCGGCAAAGAAACTTTTAACTGCCTCGATATCGTTATAAGGCAAAACGTGGGTCAGGTCTGTGTAAGCTTTCGGAACGCCCAACGAATCCGGCTCGCCTAAAGTAAGCGCACCTGAACCTGCTTTGACTAATAGTCCGTCCACATGGCCGTGATAGCAGCCTTCAAATTTAACGATGATGTCTCGGCGTGTATAGCCTCTTGCAAGCCGTATGGCGCTCATTGTGGCCTCGGTACCGGAGGTCACAAGCCGTACTTTTTCGATCGAAGGAACTAGCTCACAGATTTTTTTGGCAATCTGAATTTCACCCTCCGTTGATGCGCCAAATCCAAGGCCTATTTGAAGCTGGTCTTGCAAGGCTTCCACAACGCCCGGGTTTAAGTGCCCAAGAATAAGCGGCCCCCACGCACCAACATAGTCGACGTAGCGATTGTCGTCGGAGTCTATTAGATAGGCATCTTTGCCGCTTTTGAAAAATAATGGGTTTCCGCCAACCCCTTTGAAGGCGCGAACCGGAGAGTTAACTCCGCCGGGAATATATTGAAGTGCCAGGTCAAACAGGTTCCTGGAGTTGTCATGATTCATTAAAACTAGCCTTTATTTGTATGTAAGAAGGAGTTGTTGGAGCAATGTGTTTAGTGCATTTGCGCTATCGTCTACGTTATTTTTGGAGTTCGCTTCAAGATTAGCTGCGGTCAAGATTCCTTAAGCCACCTTTAGGGTTGTCCGAGAGGTGGCTTGCCCCGTGTCATCAGTGGTGAGCAACAGCCAGCGTGTCAGCGCTAAAATTCAGCATTGCTATTTTCCGTGTTGAAGCCGCCGATAGCAACAGTGGTATTTTCAGCTGTGTTCGTCCCTAGCCCAGTACCTTATGGGCTCTTGCTGCCGCATTAGGCTAGGTGTGTTAGGGAACAAATAGCCGCTAAGACCGCAAGAAGCCTCAAATTGTCAAAAACAAGCCGAAAACGTGGGCACTACGCCTAAGCGGGCAGCATTAGCGGTGCCCTTAGGTAGAAACTTAAACTAAACGCTAAATCGGCTACGCCGAGCGCCGATTTTGCATCATAAAATACCCACATGGTTCACCGCTAGCGTCTACCTTCATAGCTTACCGGCGCCTTAGAGTTGTACGCTTGGCAACGGCCTAAAAGTTCACTGCCTGTTGATTTTTATCGGTTATTTAGCCCTGCTCACTGAGGTGCAGGAACAGCAAAAGCGCGGGATCACGGCAGCGCCTTGTCCTCGTTGCGCCTTTGAGCCTAACTTTTGGGTTTTGGTTCCTGAACTTATTACCTGAACTTATTACCTGAGCTTAGTATTTGGATCGGGTTTCTGAATTTAGGATCTGATCATTTTCAGGCAAGGCACCCTCATTAACCGCATGGTCGCCGCCCAGGTCTTGCTTGCCGTTAGTAAAAGAGACTGAGTCGGCTCTTGGCGCAGGCCTAGCTATGGGCGTTAATATTCAGCTGCTTTGATGGCCAGAAAATGTGCATCAGAAATTGTTTCGGCAGGTTTCAGCTAGAAACTATTGATCTGCAATCTAAGTGAAGACAGGTTTGACCACGACCAACACAACGATTGCGATTAATACAAACACAGGCAGCTCGTTAAACACCCGAAAAAACACATGGCCACGCATGCTGGTTTCTTCTCTGAGCTGTTTCATATACCACCAGCAGTAAGTGTGAAAAACAACAACCAATGCAACTAAACCGAGTTTGGCATGCATCCATGGCTGATACATGAAATAGCTGGCATTGGCGATTAGTAGCCAACTGCCAAATGCGATGGTTAATACGGCTGAAGGGGTGGTGATGCCCCAGAAGAGCTTACGCTCCATAATAACGAAGCGGTCTTTGCTTATTTGATCCTCGCTCATGGCATGATAAACAAACAGCCGCGGCAGATAGAAAATGCCGCTGAACCAGCAAATAACAAAGACAATGTGAAACGCTTTAACCCAGAGCATTATACTGCGACCTGAAAGTTGTAGGGATTCTAGTATATCAAGTTCCAGCCAGCTTACACAGAACGGATAGTATCCTAAGCCGTTGATTTTACGCGATGAAAACTATCGACTTATTGCAATATCAAAAACGGGGTGTAATATACGCCGTCCAGTAATTAGATGTGTTGTTAGCATCCAAAAATTGCAATTTTTACGATGTCGTGTGGTCCAAGGATTACACTTTTTTATCAGGAAGACTGGGTCTGTTTTACTAATATGACTCGCTCTGTTTTCTTTCTAAACGAGTCATTGTGTTTTTTTAAAAGATTTATTTTGTGGAGGTTGGGCGTGATTAAGGTTGGAATCATCGGAGCCACCGGTTATACAGGCATTGAGCTGCTTCGGCTGCTGTGTCCGCGAGATGACATTGTTGTGGCTATAGTAACGTCGAGAGAGCATGTGGGAACTAAGGTTCAGGACTACTTTCCTAATCTGCGGGGCCATCTAGATCTGTGCTTTTCGAATCCTGAAACTGTCGATTTCAGCCAGTGCGATGTGGTTTTTTATGCTACCCCTCACGGTGTTGCAATGCGCTCGGCAGCTGCTGTGTTGGCCAGCGGTCCCAAAATTATTGATTTGTCAGCCGATTTTAGAATCAAAGATATAGCCCTTTGGGAAGAATGGTACGGCACGATCCATAGTGCTCCAGAGTTGGTGGCGAAGGCGGTTTATGGTTTGCCTGAGGTCAACCGAGAGGCCATTAAGACGGCAGACATCGTTGCAGTTCCCGGCTGCTATCCTACGGCGATTCAATTGGGTTTTTTGCCTTTGCTTGAGGCTGGGCTGGTAGACCCTGGTCGATTAATAGCGGATGCCAAATCTGGAGTTAGTGGTGCAGGCAAAAAGGCCGCGGAAGATTATTTGTTGTGCGAGGCTACCGAATCGATTCGCGCCTATGCGCTAAGCGGGCATCGCCACCATCCTGAGATTTGTCAGGGTCTGGAGGCTGCATCTAGCTCGCCCGTTGGATTAACTTTTGTGCCACACTTAACGCCAATGGTGCGGGGTATTTTGGCGACTTTATATGCGCCGCTCATTTCTGATAACAAGGTCACACTAGAACAGTTGCAATCAATTTTTGAAGACCGATATGCTGACGAGGCATTTGTAGATGTATTGCCCCAGGGCGTATTGCCTGCAACTAGAGATGTTAGAGGCACCAATCGGTGTGCGATCTCGGTGAATTATTCGGCTCACACAAACACTGTGATTGTAATTTGCGCTGAGGACAACTTAGTGAAAGGCGCCGCAGGGCAAGCTGTGCAGAATATGAATATAATGTTTGGAATAATTGAAACCCAAGGGCTTAATGCAATAGCACTGATCCCATAGAAAGTAAGAGGGCATGAGAGGTAGTTCCACTAAATTTTAAGAAGCATTGAATTTTAAGTAAGCGGACTTTTAGGATGAACAGTGGATTTGCGAATTCGGAGATGTAAGTGCCCAATGTGGTGAAAGGCAGTAAACAAGAACGCATGGTCGTAGTGCCTTATCGGCCTGCGCGTCGCGTTATTATTGGTCTTCTTTTGATGCTCGGCGTAGGGGCTAGTGCCGCAGGAGGGTTTCTTTACAGCTATTATGTATCGATACAATCTCAGCAGGGCGAGCTTGCTAGTCGTGAAGAGCTGTCTGTACAGTTGCAATCCAGCGAACTTGAGAATGCTGATCTTCGCAGACAGATTGCTATTTTGGATCGGTCCAGCGTGATGGATAAGTTTGTGACAGAAGAAGTTCAGTCGACGATCATGAGCCTGCGGGAAAGGGTGGCTCAGCTTGAGCAAGACATCGTTTATTATCGTCAGGTAGTATCGGATGAAACTGGTGAAACTGGCTTGGTGATTAGTCAGCTAGATATCGCGACTACTTCGGTAGCGGGTGTTTACAGTTACAAGCTTGTTTTGCGTCAATTGGATGCGGACGGGGATAGTTACCTCATTGGCTTTGTGAATATCAATCTTGTGGGAAGCCAAGGCGAGAAACAAATGATTTTACCGCTGCGAGAAATATCTGATCAGCCAGATCAATTAGACATCCGCCTGCGCTTTAAGTATTTTCAAAACATAGAAGGCTCGCTTACCCTGCCAGAGGGCTTTGTGCCGGAGCGAGTCCAAATAGCCGCAGTTTCGACAGAGCCTGTGGCAAAAGATATTGATCAAGACTTCAGTTGGGTCGTGGAAGGTGAATAGATAGGGGTATGAGCAATGTTTAACAAGTCATCAGAGCCAGTAAAAATGATCGGAGGTCTCAGCCACACACTGATCTCACGAACCACCGAAATAGTGGGCGACATCCATTTTAGCGGTGAATTACTTATCGAGGGAAAAGTTAAAGGTAATATCTATGCCGAGGACGACTCTGATGCATTGATTCGGGTTGCCGAAAAAGGTTCTGTAGAGGGCGAAATATGCGTTCCATCAGCAGTAATCAATGGTGTGGTGCAAGGTGATGTGCGCTCCTCAAAACACATCGAGCTCGCCGCGAAAGCGGCTGTTGTGGGGAATGTTTACTACAACCTGATTGAAATGGTGATGGGTTCGGAGGTAAATGGCAATCTCATGCATATTAGCGCAAATCATACCGAGACCAAGCGGATTACTGCTGAAAGTAAGCCTGCCGGCAAGTCATTGCCGTTTGAAAGTGTCGGCGCCCAAGAGACGTAAGGCTCGCTAATTTACTATCCCAGGGGTTACTGTAATACTTGACTATTTTACTGGGTTTTAGCCATAATGGTTAATAGCTATAGGTCTTGGCGGGCAATTATTCTGTAGCGGTCCTGTTATACGGTTGCTCAAAAGTAGGTTAAGTTTATGTCAGTAGTTCAATCACACGTCCCTATCATCATGTCTTTTACCGATACGGCTGCAGACAAAGTACAAAGCTTGATTACCGAGGAAGGTAATAACAAGCTGAAGCTGCGTGTCTTTGTGACTGGCGGCGGTTGCTCTGGGTTTCAATACGGCTTCTCGTTTGACGAAGAAGTTAATGAAGACGACACGCTGGTTGAGAATAAAGGCGCGACCCTGCTTATTGATCCGCTTAGTTATCAATATTTAGTAGGTGCTAAAGTGGATTATTTGGAAGGACTGGAAGGGTCTCGCTTTGTGGTTAACAACCCGATGGCAAGCACTACTTGCGGCTGCGGTGCTTCTTTCTCTATCTAGTTCTCTAGCTAGCTTTTTTTGGGTTACTCTATTTATTCGCTTAACCTAAGCCTCAAAATCTCGACTTACAGACACTAACCTAAGCTGAATAAACGCCACCTAAAGCTACAGGCCTGGCTGCGCCCGTGAAGGCAGCTGTGTCTATTAGCCGCCCCAGCATTCTTTCTCTTGCCATCCACGCGAAGGCGACAGCTTCTACCCAGTCTGGGTGAACCCCCAGAGCCGCGGTTGAGTCTACCTTGCAGTTGGTTAGTTTTCTCGCTAATGAAGCCATAAGCGCTGTGTTATGAGCGCCGCCACCGCAGACATAAAGAGCTGATGGCTGTATTTGCAGTCCGATGTCGCAGGCGACAGTCGTTGCGGTAAATTCAAGCAGTGTCGCTTGCACGTCAGCGGGTGCGATTTCACTAAACCCACAGAGTTGTTTCTCAAGCCAGTCGCCATTGAATAGTTCACGGCCAGTGCTTTTGGGATGTGGCAGTTTTAAATAAGGCTCCGCTAGAAAGCGATCTAAAAGTGCGGACACGATTTGCCCTGTCATAGCCCAGTCGCCATTCTCGTCATAGCGTTGGTGCTTATGTTTGCCGATCCAATAGTCCATCAGAACATTGCCAGGGCCGGTGTCGAACGCTAGGTTTTTTCCTGATGCTGGCAAGCACGTAATATTAGATATGCCGCCAATATTGACCACCGCTCGGTCGGTTGTCGCGCAGTAGAAAATATCTTGGTGTAAGAGGGGGGCAAGCGGGGCGCCTTGGCCCCCTGCAGCAACGTCCATACGCCTGAAATCTGCAACGGTTTTGATGTTCGTTAGGTAAGCAATTGAATTCGCATCACCCAATTGCATGCTGAAAGGGTAGGCGCCATTTGGTTTATGCCACACGGTTTGGCCGTGACTGCCAATTGCTGCAATGTCTCTAGGGAGGGTATTGGAAAGCGCCAAAAGTTCATTCACTGCGGCCGCAAAAAAATGACCAATCTTGATATCTAGGGTGCCAAGCTGCTCGAGGCTTAAAGGCGCTCCTGCGCAAACTTTAAGTACTTCATTGCGCAATTCTTCTGGACTGGGTTGAAAGTGAGTACTAACTATTTTTGGTGTATTTTCGCTGAAATCAACCAGCACGCAATCGACCCCATCGACGCTGGTTCCGGAAATCAACCCAATATAGAGGGTAGTAGGATTAGAGGCGGCCACAGCGGCTTTAATCGGCACTGGGTGGATTAAGAGAAAGCATTTGTGAGCCGTTCATCTCGTCAAAGCGTTTGGTTAGCTCTCCGGTCTGAGATCTAAAGCGATCCAATTCTATAGAATCGATAGACTCAGCTTTTGGCAGCTTATCAATTATTGTGCGAGGGTTTTTGTGAACACCGCTCATTAAGAATTCATAGTGCAAATGAGGACCGGTTGCTCCGCCAGTGGAGCCTACGTAGCCTATGATATCGCCTTGGCGGACCCTGGCGCCGCGTTTGATGCCTTTGCCGTATTTAGAGAGATGAGCGTATTTGGTCTCGAAGCCACCGTTGTGCTCAAGGATGACAAGATTGCCAAAAGAGCCGTAGCGAGAGGCACGGGATACTCGGCCATCACTGGTTGCTCTGATTGGAGTGCCGCGCGGCGCGGCGTAGTCAGTGCCTTTGTGGGCGCGAATAGTATTTAAAATTGGGTGGCGGCGATTTGGGTTGAAATTAGAGGAGATACGAAAAACATCCAGCGGGCTGCGTAAAAATGCTTTGCGCATGCTTTCTCCCTCTGGATTGTAGTAGCCGATTTCACCTTCCGCGTTAACGTATCTGACCGCAGTAAAGGTCTTGCCCTGATTGATAAACTGAGTGGCTAAAATTTGACCGTTACCGATAAATTCGCCGTCCAGAAATTTTTCCTCATAAAGAATACTAAATTCATCATCGGTTCTTGGATCTAAAATGAAGTCGATTACACCGCCAAAAATGTTCGCCATTTCCATAATATGTATCGCTGGAATTTGCTCTCTCTGACCGGCCATAAATAGGCTGTCAGAAATGGTGCCGACTTTGAAAGAGTGCTGAATTTGTGCTTCTTTAAGAATCGATTCGACTTGGTAGCTGCTGTTAAGCCGGGTAAACAAGTAGCCCTCGAGCGGGGATTTTAAGATTCTTAGCTGTTCTAGCTCGCCCGCATCAGGGATCATAAAGTCGAGTTTATAGCCGGGATAAAGCTTATTTAGCACCTTAGCTTCGTCGCTGCTGTTCAGAACGCGAAACAGATCTTGGTCGGACAAGCCGACTTTGGTGAATATGGCTGAGAGGTTGTCACCCTGCTGCACCTCGATATTTTGCCAGGCGCTTGTATGGCTTTCGCTCAACACACCTTCGTCAAGAGGCGAGTCTGCGTCTGTTATGAAATCCGAATACGCCAGGGCTTGTGTAAGCTCTGTGGTCCCAGCAGGTAAAGTGTTGGTTGGGGTCTTAGCTGTTTGAACGACCTCGGCGGTGTCTTTGGGGAGGCTTGCTTCTCCTCTAAAAGAAACTGGGATGCTGATGCTGGTCGTTTCTGTGACATCTGTCCCTTTTTCACCGCTTGGGATGATTAGTGTAAGTAAAAATAAAGCAACCAAGGCTCCGGCCAGATACAAATGATCTTTCGGATAGTGCTTTGCAAAAAACTGTTTAATGTAGCTAATGCTGCTCATAGTTTAATTCTTAGTGTGAAACTCTATGCTTTGTTGTAAGGAAGCGCGCGATTATAACAACAGCTACTATGATTCCTAGCTGCTTTTTTAGTTCATTTTTTGACTAAAATACACGTTACTCGTGTAGGATATGCGCTCTTTTTACTGCGACTCAGACCCTCCATTGTTCTCTGTGGGTCGGCAATGTCGACAATTATCTTAGTTCTGTGATGCATTTATTTGATTTAGCGAGTTTGAAAAAGAGCGCAATTAGTTAAAAATCTGCGCAGCAAGGGTTAAAAATGACTAATAACAAAAGCGATATTATTAACGATTTGCAAGAGCGGGAATTGATCTCGCAGCTAGCGGGCGGCGATGAATTAAAGCAGCATCTGGCCGGTGGCAGCAGAACCCTGTATTGCGGTTTTGACCCTACTGCTGAAAGCCTGCACATTGGCAGCCTGGTGCCGTTGCTTGCATTGAAGCGGTTTCAAATGGCAGGTCATACGCCAATAGCATTGGTTGGTGGTGCCACGGGCATGATCGGTGATCCGAGCTTTAAGTCTGCTGAGCGTTCCTTGAATACCACAGATGTGGTTGGTGAATGGGTTGAGAGGCTTAAGCCTCAACTCAGTCAGTTTCTTGATTTTGATAGTGGCAGCAACCCTGCCAAGTTGGTGAATAACTTAGACTGGACTCGTGACTATGATGTGCTCAGCTTCCTCAGAGATGTGGGTAAACATTTCTCCATTAACGCGATGGTTCAAAAAGAGTCGGTAAAACAGCGTATCGAGCGTGAAGGCGAAGGTATCTCGTTTACTGAATTTAGCTACATGATATTACAGTCCTATGACTTTGCTCAGCTGAACAAGCAATACGGCTGCACTTTGCAAATCGGTGGCAGTGATCAGTGGGGCAACATTACCGGCGGTATAGATCTTACCCGGCGTATGAATAGCAGCCAGGTTTATGGCGCGACGCTGCCTTTAGTGACCAAGTCCGATGGCTCAAAATTCGGAAAGACTGAATCTGGTACGATTTGGATTAGTCCGACAAAAACATCTCCCTACGCGTTTTATCAGTTTTGGCTAAACGCAGCGGATGCGGACGTCTATAAGTTTCTTAAGTACTTCACCTTCTTAAGCGTTGATGAAATTAAGGAAATTCAGCTCAGCGATGAGGCTGCTCAGGCAAGGCCTGAGGCGCAAGGCATTCTTGCCAGGCAAGTCACGGAGCTTGTGCATGGAGCAAAGGGTTTAACGGCCGCTGTGCGCATCAGTGACGCCTTGTTCTCCGGCAATATAGGCAGACTGACACTAGGCGACCTTAAACAGTTAGAGTTAGATGGTCTTCCTTGTACATCGATTAGAGCCGGTGGCGAAGAGGGCGAGATAATTAATGTCTTAGTTAAGACCGAGCTCGCAAAGTCAAATAAAATGGCGAGAGAATTTATCGGAAATAATGCAGTAAGTGTGAACGGTGAGGCAATAATTAGTGTAGACTTCGCGCTCTCAAAAGGGATCGCTCTTTGCGATCGATATTTTGTGTTGAGAAG
>TARA_B110000483_G_scaffold180269_2_pt1 | contig 10152 bp, 7 predicted proteins | sample TARA_B110000483 | Tara Oceans TARA_B110000483 (sample SAMEA4398176) | marine metagenome | biome: Polar Biome; feature: [SRF] surface water layer (ENVO:00010504); material: water (ENVO:00002006), including particulate matter (ENVO:01000060) such as... | depth 5 m
CACGAAATTCTACAAGCTTTCACTCAAATAATGGGACCATTTTTGATGAAAAAAGTAACTAACTCCTATGTGAAAAACCAAAAGCTTTTTTTGAAACTATCTAGTGCCTCTTTTAAACAAGAGCTAGTAATGCAGAAGACTAAATTACTAGAACAATTAAATAAAGCTATTGGGGAAGATTATTTAAAGGATTTGATTGTTAATTAACCAAGACCAACATCAAGCACCATCATAACAATGAATCCTGCTATTAATCCCATTGTTGCTAAATCTGTATTCCCCCCACTTTGACTTTCTGGGATTACTTCTTCTACAACTATGAAAATCATTGCTCCAGCAGCAAATGCCAAGGCATAAGGTAAAATTGGTAAAACTTGTAATACAATAGCTGCTCCAATAACGGCAAATATAGGTTCTACAATTGCTGAAAGTTGTCCCCATTGCCAGGATTTATATTTGCTTAATCCCTGACGTCTCAATGGTAAAGAAACAGCAAAACCTTCAGGGAAATTTTGAATTCCAATACCAATTGCTAGCGCAACTGCTGAACCGATAGTAAAAATCTCAACATTTAAAAGTTCTGGAGAGGCAATTGCTCCAAAGGCAACTCCAACAGCCAATCCTTCAGGGATATTATGTAATGCTATTGCTAAAACCAAAAGAATTGTTTTTTGCCACTTTGTATTTACACCTTCTGCATTAGATTTTTTTTCAAATAAATGCAAATGAGGAATAATTTTATCCAAACCAAATAAAAAAAATGCTCCTAGAAAGAACCCAATAGTAGGAGCTAGCCAGGATGGCATATCACTTAAGCCTAACTCATTTTGCATTTCAGCATATTCAATGGAAGGAGCTAATAATGACCAAAAGCTAGCGGCTATCATTACTCCACCTGTAAAACCTAGTGAAACATCTAAAACTTTTCTGTTGGAAGAATTAATAAAAAACACTAATCCCGAACCAAAGGCAGTTACAATCCAAGTAAATAACCCAGCTATCAAAGCTTGGATTATAGGGTGTTGGTCAATGAACCAAAATTTAATAGTTTCAATCATTAGTTTCTAGTAGAAGATTTTGACAAATTTTTTCTGAAAAAGTTAATTTTCTTTTGTTTATTTCAACAATATAAGTTCCATCAAATTCTAGAATTTCTATGACTTTCACAGAATCTCCAAGTTTAATTTTTTCTTTATCTAAATAGTTTAAAAGACTTATAGTCCCTTTTTTTACACCTGTAATAATTCCTATTTGATCAGTTTTTAATTCTACAAGTAGTTTCTGATTCATTTTTTCAATTTCCCCATCCTTATTTGGGATAGGATCTCCATGAGGGTCGTATTTTGGGTTGCCTAAAAAATCATCCAAATTTTCAATTAATTCTTCGGATTTAATATGCTCTAATTGTTCTGCAATAATATGTACTTGGTCCCACCCAAAACCTAGTTTCTCTACTAAAAAAGTTTCCCAAAGTCTATGTTTCCTAATTATAGATAAAGCAATTAATCTTCCTTTTTTTGTCAAAGATGTTCCTTTGTACTTTTCATAGTTAATATATTTTTTTTCTGCAAGTTTTTTAAGCATATCTGTGACACTAGATGGTTTCATATCTAAATAATCTGCAATAGAGTTGGTTGAAACAGCATCATAATCTATCTCCAAATGGTAAAGTGCTTTCAGGTAATCTTCTTCTGATTGAGAATTCATTAATGCAAAGTTAAATATTTTTTTCACATATATAAAATATATTTTTAGACAAGACTAAAATTTAAATTTATTTAAATTACATTCGCTGTAATGAACAGATTTTTTATATACTTTTTCTTTTTGTTTTCAATATTTGATTCATTTTCTCAAACTTTTGAAATTAAAGGAAATGTTATCGATAAACAAAGAAAACCAATTCCATTTGCTCATGTAATGAATCTAGACGATAGTCTTTCTGTAGTTTGTGATGTTACAGGAAATTTTAAAATCACTATTGATAATAAGTCAATAGTTTTAAAAGCATCTTCTATTGGTTTTAATAGTTTAGAATTAAATATTTCAATTAACGATTATAAATCTCCAATTACGTTTGTCCTTAAAGAGAATAACGATTTACTGAAGGAAATGGTAATTAGCGGAACTCTTCAGCTAATAGATAGAAAAGAAAGTCCAATACCTATTGCTGTTTACTCTTCTCAGTTTTTAAATTCCGTTCCATCTCCTAGTTTGGTAGAAGCAACCAATCAAATTACTGGCTTAAGACCACAATTAAATTGTTCGGTTTGCAATACAGGCGATATTCATATTAATGGTATGGAAGGAGCTTATTCCATGATTGTAATTGATGGAATGCCTATAATGGGAGGATTATCTACAGTTTACGGACTTCAGGGTATTCCTACAAGTCTAATTGACCAAGTTGAAGTTATTAAGGGTCCAGCTTCAACAATATATGGTTCTGAAGCTATGGCTGGTTTAATAAATGTTGTTACTAAAAATATAGATTGTGTGCCAAAGTTATCCTTAGATTTTAATATATCATCTTGGGGAGAACTGCAGACATCTATAATTTATAAATTAATTGACAAACAAAGAATTAAGGCTTTTTCATCAATAGATATTTTTAATTACAATAATCCAATAGATAACAACGGCGACGGATTCACGGATTTATCTCTAAAAAATAGATATTCGATATTTAATAAGTTTCAATTTTTTAATAAAAAAGGAGTCAATCCTTTAAATCTTTCAATAAGATATTTAAATGAAGATCGTTGGGGTGGGCAAATGAATTTCACCGATCAAGACCGCGGGAAAAGCACTTCTTATGGTGAGTCTATTTTAACAAATAGAGTAGAGGCTAGTTCATTTTATCAGCCCTCTAAACAAGCAGATTTTAAATGGCAAAATTCTTTTAGTTTTCATGATCAAAAGTCTTGGTATGGCTTAGTTGATTACCAAGCAAAACAAATCATTGGCTTTAGTCAGCTAACATGGCATAAATCATTAGGAATTAAAAATAATTTGCTGTCTGGTTTTGCTTTGAGATACAATAGTTACAACGACAATACACCAGCTACTATAAAGGCAGATAATTGGTGGCTTCCTGGCATTTTCGTTCAAGATAATTTTAAATTTAGCGACAACCAGAAGTTGTTATTTGGATGGAGAACAGACTTTCACTCTAAGCATGGTTTTATAAATTCACCAAGAATTAATTATCAATTAGACGTTACAGAAAATTCTTCTTTAAGAATTGGATACGGAAATGGGTTTAGAGTGGTCAACGTTTTCACCGAAGATCATGCTGCTTTGACAGGTGCTAGAGAAATTATTTTCTTGGAAGAATTAGAACCTGAGAAATCCAAAAATTTAAATATTAACTTAAGTAATTCTTGGAATACAGAAAATTTACAAATCATGATAGAATCCTCAGTTTTTGAATCTAGGTTTTCTAACAAAATAATTCCCGATTTCTTAACCAACGACAATCAAATTATTTATTCAAACTTATCTGGTTATGCTGTAGCAAGAGGAGTGTCTTCAGAAATATTTTTAAAAATGTATAAAATTCCTTTGAAATTATCTGCCAATGCAACATTTTTAGATGTTTCTAATTTCGAAGAAAACAACTTAGGAGAGTTGACTAAAAGTCAACAACTTTTAGCAGAAAAATACAGCATTAAATGGTCTGCAAATTACTGGCTTGAAAAATTAAATTTAGATGTAGTTTATTCTGCAACTAATTATGGTCCAATAAGATTACCATTATTAGAAAATGATTTTAGACCTGAGTATTCTCAGCCTTATACTATACACAATATTAAAGTTTCTAAAAACTTTAATAATGGCTGGACTACATTCCTAGCTTTAAGAAATTTCATCAATTTCACTCCACCAAGCTATTCTATTTTGAGATCAGACGATCCTTTTGATCAAAATATTAATGATCCAATTAATAATCCAGAAGGTTATACTTTCGACGCTTCATATATGTACGCCTCTTTTCAAGGAATTAATTTTGTTTTTGGATTAAGTTTTGTGTTTTAGAGATTTGTTAGAAACAATATTTATTTTCTTCAATTAGTTTTTTAGCGATTAACCTTCTATGTTCCTTCAAATTATCCGGTTTTACTTTAGTAAATCTTTTTAATCCTAATAATAGTATTTTTTGCTCGTCACCTTCTACAAGTGCATAAATAGCTTCTTTTCCATTTTTAAGAAATTTATCTACGGTACTGTGAAGGAAATTAACACACATAGATATTCTTTCAAGGTGATTTTCATGTCCTTCTTTAGATATTAGTTTCTCTGTTTTTAAAAGTGCAGATTCTAGCATATAAATGTCTATAATCATCTCGGAAATATTCATCATCACTTCTTGTTCTTCTCCGATTTTAATTCCTAATTTTTCAGATGCTGTTCCAGATATCATTAGAATTATTTTCTTCAAATTTTTCAATACTGATTTACATTCAATAAAAATATCTTTAGAAGGTTGTTGTAGAGAAGGAATACTCATTAATTCTTTTGCTACATTTTTGGCTGGCCCAAAAAAATCAATTTCTCCACTCATAGCTTTTTTTAATACCATTTTAACAATTAACAATCTGTTAATTTCATTAGTTCCTTCATAAATTCTTGAAATTCTAGCATCTCTATAGCATGCCTCTACTTCAGATTCTGCAGAAAAGCCCATTCCACCATATATTTGAACAGCTTCGTCGGATGCGTATTGAACTACTTCAGATGAAAAAACTTTTAGTATAGCACATTCTATCGCATATTCTTCTACGCCTTGAAGCTTTGCTTCTTGAAGAGCTAACCCTTCAGATTCCAATCTTTTTATATTGTCTTCTATGTTTTGACCACACCTGTAATTTCCTGCATCTGCAACATAAGTTTTGGTAGCCATTTCAGCAAGTTTGAATTGAATTGCTCCAAAGGTAGAAATAGGAGTTTTAAATTGTTTTCGTTCATTGGCATAACCAACTGCATAGTTAATTACTTTTTTAGAAGCTCCTGTTACTGCAATTCCCAATTTTATTCTTCCTACATTTAATGAATTCATAGCAATTTTAAACCCTTCACCTCTTTTACCCAAAATTGCTGATTTAGGGACTTTAACTTTGTTATAGAAAACTTGTCGAGTAGAAGAAGATCTAATACCTAGTTTTGCCTCCTCTGGATTCAATGTCAGTCCTTCTACTTTGTCTTTTTCAAATACAAAGCCAGTAATATTTTTATCATCTTCAATTCTTGCAAATACTATAAATACATGCGCAAAACCTGCATTGGAAATCCATATTTTTTGACCAGTTATTTCATAATGTTCACCATCAGAACTTAAGACAGCTTTTGTTTTCCCTGAGTTTGCATCTGAACCTGCATCTGGCTCTGTAAGGTTGTAACAAGAAATCCATTCTCCTGAAGATATTTTTGGTAAATAGTATTTCTTTTGCTCCTCGTTTCCATAAAGTAGAATTGGAAGAGTCCCAATTCCTGTATGGGCTCCAAAAGCAGTAGCCATTGAACCTGTTAAACTAGATATTTCTTCACAAATTAGCATTCCAGTATTGAATCCCATTCCTAGACCTTGGTATTTTTCAGGAACACTTACCGCTAAAAGTCCCAATTGACCAGCTTTTCGCATCAAACTTTCTACCAAACCATAATCTTTTTCTTCAAAACGCATTATGTTCGGTTGAATCTCAATTTTTGAAAATTCTTCTGTAGCATTCAACATCATCATTTGTTCTTCTCCAAACTCTTCACGAATAAAGATTTCTTTTGCATTAGTTTCTTTAACTAAGAATTCTCCTCCTTTAAGGACTTCTTTTTTTTCGATTTCATTCATTCTCTTAGATTTAATTTAAAAGTTCAAATATTCCACATGCCCCCTGACCTGTACCCACACACATGGTAACGGCTCCAATTTTTTGTTTTCTTAACCTCATTTCATTTAGCAATTGAACACTTAGTTTTGCCCCAGTACATCCTAGAGGATGACCAAGAGCTATTGCTCCTCCATTTACATTAACTATTTCTGGATCGATACCTAATTCTTTAATAATAGCTACAGATTGGGAAGCAAATGCTTCATTTAGTTCTATTTGCTCTAGATCTCCAAGTTTCATTCCTGCATGCTTTAATGCTTCTGGAATTGCATATAATGGACCAACGCCCATTATTTCTGGAGCTAGTCCAATTACTTTGTAGCTAATTAGCCTTGCTATAGGTTCAATATTCATTTCTTTGACCATTTCTTCAGACATTACCATTACAAATGCGGCTCCATCCGATGTTTGTGAAGAATTCCCTGCTGTTACAGTTCCTCCATTTTTAAAAACTGGTCTTAATTTTTTTAGAGATTCAATATTTGAGTTTTTTCTGGGACCTTCATCCACTTTAGCAAAATATTTTTTTTCCTGTTTCTTTTCCTCTTCGTCCAAAAAAATATGATTAATTTCTATGGGAGCTATCTGGCTTTCAAATCGTCCATTTTCAATAGCTGATATTGCTTTTAAATGAGACTGTAATGCAAATTCGTCCTGAGACTCTCTACTAATTTTAAACCTTTTTGCTACTTCTTCTGCTGTAAGTCCCATTCCCCAATACCATTCTGGATTCTCTTTACTTACTTTATGGTGGGGAACTATTCTCCATCCTCCAAAAGGAATGGGAGACATACATTCTACGCCTCCAGCAATTATACAATGCGCAGCACCAGACTCAATTTGATATTTCGCTAGAGCTATACTCTGAAGTCCAGAGGAGCAATATCTATTAATTGTCATACCTGGAACTTTATCTGTATTTAAACCCATAAGTGAAATCATTCTAGCTAAGTTTAGCCCTTGTTCTGCTTCCGGTGTTGCATTTCCAACTATGATATCGTCTATTCTGTTGGTATCTAATTCTGGAAAATCTTTTAATAAATGTTGGACAACTTGTTTGCCCATTTCATCGGGTCTTGTAAATCTAAAAACTCCCTTACCAGATTTTCCAACGGCCGATCTATATCCACCTACTATATATGCTGTTTTCATAACGTATGATTTTTAATTTCTTAAAATTTTACCTGTTTGTAACAAGCTTTGTATTCTTTCTAGAGTCTTTTTTTCAGAACATAATTCTAAGAACGCCCTTCTCTCTATATCAAGTAAGTATTTTTCTGAAACCTCTGTAATTTGAGATAGATCTCCTCCTGCTAGTACATAGCCCAATTTTTCTGAAATAACTTGATCGTGTTCTGACATGTAGTTGCCAGACTTCATAGAATTTGCTCCAGCATATACTATTCCTAGTCCTTCTTGCCCTAAGACTGTTATATCTTTACGCATGTTTTTTTGGACGTAACCTTTTTCGTATAGTTTCAGACACATTTCCTTGGCATATGCTATTTGATTTTTCCTTGAAATTATTACCTCATCTATCCCTTTCCTCAAAAAACCCAATTCTATTGCTTCTGAAGCTGAGGTTGAAACTTTGGCTTGACCAATAGTTAAAAAGTTATCTCTAAATCTGTTAATTCTCATATCTCCTTGTTTTAATCCGTCGGAGAATCTTAGCGCCATTTCTTTGGTTCCTCCACCACCAGGAATTAGCCCAACTCCAAATTCTACTAATCCCATGTAAGTTTCTGCATGCGCAATAACTTTATCGGCATGCAAACATATTTCACAACCACCACCAAGAGTCATTCCATGTGGAGCTGCAACAACTGGAATTGAAGAGTACCTAAGTCTCATTGTCGTATTTTGAAATTCTTTTACAGCCATTTCAAGTTCTTCATATTCTTGTTCAGCAGCAAGCATAAATAGGATACCAACATTGGCTCCAGCTGAAAAATTTGCCCCTTCGTTTGCTATGACAATTCCTTTGTATTCACCAGCTTCAGCCAAATCAATCGCATGATTCAGGGCTTGTAATATTTCACTTCCGATGGTATTCATTTTCGAATGAAAAGCAACATTGATAATTCCATCGCCAATATCCAAAATAGAGGCTTCTTTATTTCCCCATACTAAAGAGCTTTTGTCCAAATTTTTAAGAGATATTATATTCTCTAATCCAGGAATGATTAATTGTTTCTCATTTTTAATATTGTAGCAGTATTTATTTCCTTGTTGTGAGTCATAAAAACTAAAGTTTATATCCCCTCCAATTTTTTCTATCCAATTAGGTGTTTTAAGCCCAAGTTTTTTAATTATATCTAAACCTTCAACAAAACCAACAGCATCCCACATTTCAAAAGGCCCCATTTCCCATCCAAAACCAGCTTTCATGGCCTGGTCTAATAAAAATATATCTTCAGATATTTCAGGAATTCTACAAGCTGAATAACTAAATAACCCTGCAAATATTTTTCTGTAAAACTCACCAGCTCTATCCTTTCCATTAAATAGAACTTTCATTCTTTTTGGTAAATTTTCTATTTTTTTGGCTTTGGAAATAGTTTCAAATTTTGACTTTTGTTTCTTTGAATATTCAAGTGTGGAAAGATCAAGTTCTAGAATATTTCTTTTTCCATTTTCGTCCTTAGATTTTTTATAAAAGCCTTGACCAGATTTGCTGCCAAGCCAATTATTATCTTTCATCTTTTTAACAAAGTCTGGAATATCAAATACATTGTTTCTTTCGTCTTTTGGACAATTTGTTTTTAATCCATTTGCAACGTGAATTAAAGTATCCAAGCCTACCACATCACATGTTCTAAAAGTAGCCGACTTTGCACGCCCCATAATAGGCCCTGTTAATAAATCTACTTCTCCAACAGAAAGTTTCATTTCTTTCACCGTATGGAATAATTCTTGAATGGCAAATACACCAATTCTATTGGCTATAAAACCTGGAGTGTCTTTGCATAATACAGAACTTTTACCCAATATTTTTTCACCAAAATCTGTCATGAAGTCTATGGTTTCTTTTTTGGTGTAATCCGTAGGTATTATTTCTAGTAATCGCAAATATCTAGCTGGATTGAAAAAATGACTTCCAAAAAAATGCTTTTTAAAATCTTCAGATCTGTTTTCAAGCATGGAATTGATAGGAATTCCAGAAGTATTGCTAGAAACTAGGGAACCTTCTTTTCTGAACTGATCTACTTTTTTAAAAATGATTTTTTTAATATCTAGTCTTTCAACTACTACTTCAATAATCCAATCATAGTCTTTTATTTTTTCAAAATCATCTGTAAAATTTCCTGTAGTAATATTTTTTAATTTTGATTTTATGAATAGGGGTGAAGGTTTGGATTTTATAGAGTTCAATAAAGACAAATCCACCAAGCTATTTCTAGATTTTTTATTTGTTTCAGAAAGTTTATCCTTTGGCACTATATCCAATAGTAGAACTTCCATATCAACATTAGCAAGATGACAGGCTATTCCCGAACCCATAATTCCCGAACCTAATACAGCTACTTTTTTTATATTTTTAATCATTGTTAAATATTTCATTATTGTCTATAAGGTGGTTTATTTCACCTAAGACTTTAAAACATGTTTTTAATTCACTAGTGTTAATTCTATCTTGAATGGTCTTGTTAAATTTTAAAACAGAACTTCTTGAACGGTTTCGCATTTTTTTCCCAGTTTCAGTAAGATGAATATTTACCATTCTCTTATCGATATTATCCATTCTCTTTTCTATCCAACCTTTTTCCTCAAGGGATTTTATCATTCTAGTTAAGCTTCTCGGTTCCATACCCATTTTTGGTCCAAGTTTCATAGATGGAGTTCCGTCTTTATCAATATTTAGTAATGTATATCCTATGGCCATTGTTCCTCCAAATTTATTGGCTTGTGTATTATACATTCTAGATATATTGTACCAAGACCATCTTATGTGAAAATCTGCTGTTTCGATAGGTTTCATTAACTAAATATATTAAAATATAGTATGTATGCATACTATTATATTAAATTTTTTTAATTATTCTGAATAATTTTTCCAGTCATTTTAAGTAATGTAGCATTAGATTCTAGTAAATCATAACTGGCTTGATACAAAGAAACACCAGAAGCTAAATAAGCCATTTGAATATCTCTAAAATTAAATGAATTTATCAATCCACTTTGTTCTTTTAGTTTGGCTATATCTAAATTGTCTTGGGAAACAAAAAATGCTTTCTTAGTTAATTCAAATATTTGAAGTCTTGTT
>TARA_B110000483_G_scaffold243314_1_pt1 | contig 10149 bp, 7 predicted proteins | sample TARA_B110000483 | Tara Oceans TARA_B110000483 (sample SAMEA4398176) | marine metagenome | biome: Polar Biome; feature: [SRF] surface water layer (ENVO:00010504); material: water (ENVO:00002006), including particulate matter (ENVO:01000060) such as... | depth 5 m
TTTTTTCATTGCCAATTTCAGAATCTTGACATTGATTTTGTGGGTAAGGGTATTTCCATTTTATATAAATATGATACTCTTGGATTTGAAGTAATTCCAGTATTGGATGAAAGAGGGAGAATGTTGTTGGCTGGCATTTCAAATACGTCTTTTATGAATAGTAAAGTATTTATTACTAAGTTGAATGTAGAAAGGTCGTTTGATATTGATGTTGAAGATATATTACCAGTAACCATCAAAGTATTTCTTATTCCAAGCAGCAATACTCAATTGATATTAGACAAAAGTGTGATCATTGATATTGCAGATGTCAAACTGTTAGATATTTCTGGATATATATACTCGAACTAGATATAGATCAAAACCAAATTTATATGTAAGTCAAAGTTGAATTAGGGATGTATATTCTTTTAATAACTAAGAACAACGGTAAAACTGTAAATACTCAAGTTGTAATATTGAAATAGTGTCAATAACCTAATACAGTATCATCCCCTCTATTATCAGCTGCACCTTCTATCATACCTTCTGAGTTATAATAGATGCATTTGATTTTGCCTATTTTTCCCTTCTGCTCAACGGTATGCCCCATTACTTTTAGAGAATCAATGACTTTCTGATCAAACCCTATTTCTTCAAATTCTATTTTATCAGGTTTCCATTGGTGATGAAATCTTGGAGCAGAAACAGCTTCTGTAGCACTCATACCATAATCTATTACATTTACGATTACTTGGAATACTGAGGTAATGATCTTCGACCCTCCAGGAGATCCCACGGTAAGTAAAGTCTTTCCATCTTTTAATACGATCGTAGGTGTCATAGAAGACAACATACGTTTACCTGGTTCTATTTTATTTGCCTCTGCACCTATCAGACCAAACATATTTGGTACCCCTGGTTTTGCAGAAAAGTCATCCATTTCATTATTGAGAAGAAACCCAGCACCTTGGACAACTGTCTTGGCACCGTAGGCTCCATTTATTGTTGTAGTAAGAGATACTGTATTACCTTCTGCATCTACTATGGTGAAGTGTGTTGTCTCCATACTTTCTCTAGCTTGTCCTGATTTTATGCTATCACTAACACTAGCTTGTGTAGGTTCAAAATCTATCATTCTTTCTTTGATATATTCATTGTCCATCAGCATTTCCAGCGGCACATCATAATAGTCACTATCACCTAAGTGAGTCGCTCGATCAGCATAAACTCTACGCTCTGCTTCTGCCATCAAATGAATACTAGAGGCACTATGGTGACCTAATTTTTTTATGTCATATGGTTCTATCATTTCTAAGAGCTGAGTTAAGGCAACTCCGCCACTACTAGGAGGAGGCATAGAAATAATCTCATGCCCTCTATATCTAGTTTTGAGTGGTTCTCTCCAAACGGCTCTGTAGTCAATGAGATCTTGTTTACTGATGATGCCATTTCCGCGGTTCATCTGTTCCACGATTTTATCTGCCACCCATCCGCTGTAAAATCCGTCTCTTCCATAATCGCGTATCGCCTCCAAAGTCAAAGCAAGTTCTGATTGAATCAATAGATCTCCTTTGGTATATTTCTCTTTATTGTTAAATGGGGTTTTAGCTCTGTTGTACTTATCAAAGTCAGCCTTTTTCCAATTTAACATGCCCGCTTGCTGCCCAGTAAGATGGAATCCTTTTCTAGCTATTTCAACCGCTGGTTGTACAAGCCGTTTCCAATCTTTTAGTTTACTATACTTTGCATATGCTTGTATCATACCATCCACGCTTCCTGGTACTCCAGCTGCTAATTCTCCATCTTGAGATAGTTCTGATATTGCATTATCGTTTTCATCGAGATACATATCTGGATATGCTGCTGAAGGCGCCTTCTCTCTGAAGTCTAGTGTGGTAGACTTTCCACTCGCATTACGATAGACCATAAATCCACCACCACCAATATTTCCAGCTACTGGATAGCAAGCAGCCAATGCAAACTGTACAGCTATCGTAGCATCGATGGCATTGCCTCCATCTCGCAGTACTTCTATGCCTATCTTTGTCGCTAAAGGATGGGCAGTGACTACCATAACGCTATCCTCTATCACTGTCTTGGTAAAAGTATATTGGTGGATAGATGCATGCTTACAAGATGTAAATCCGATACTTATGCCTAAAATTGCCAATAAGAGCGTCTGATAATTTTTCATAAAAGTGTTTTAATTTTCCAATTTAGAGATATTTTCCAGATTTAAATGTGATTTGTAGGAGACGAATATTGTCTAAAGGAGGTATTACTACCATAATGGCGAACAGATAGACAATTATGCCTTATCTTTGATAATACATTAGAGCAAAGTTCGTTTAATTTATTATTATATTGAACAAGTATTGCAAGAACTAAGAACACAGTATGCAAGCGACTATTATGGCAACTCAAATGAAATATACAGCATTAGTACTAGTTATGTGCATAACTACATTGGCTTCGGCACAGAAGTTTGTTAACGAATTTCTCAATATAGGAGTAGGAGCACGTGCTCACGGAATGTTTGGAAGCGTAGTGGCTAATGGAGAAGACCTTACTTCGGCGTATTGGAATCCAGCGGGACTTATTGGTTTAGAAAATTCTCTAGAGATTAATGCAATGCATGCCAACTGGTTTGGTGGAATTGCGGGCTATGATTATATCTCCATAGGAAAGAAGTTTAAAGAAAAAAATGCGGCTGCAGCAGTAACGTTAATAAGAATGGGAATTGATAATATTCCTAATACACTCAATTTGATTGGGCCAGATGGTAACGTAGATTATAATCGTATAGAGACATTTTCTACAGCAGATTACGCATTCATGATTTCTTATGCTAAAGCGATGGATGAAGAAGGAAAATTATCTCTTGGTGGAAATCTCAAAGTAATACATCGGTCTATAGGTAGTTTTGGTTCTGCATGGGGATTTGGAGCCGATATAGGAGCTAAGTATAAAGGGTTAAAAAATATTACACTAGGTCTAACCGCCAAAGATATTACTACAACATTCAACGCTTGGTCATTTAATTTGTCTGAAGATGAAAAATCCACATTCAACGAGACAGGCAATGAGATACCTGTAAGTAGTAACGAAGTAACTTTGCCAAGGTTAGTCCTTGGTATTGCTTATCAAACCAATATTGGATCCAATTTTTCTTTGTTAGCGGAGACAGATTTAACATTTTCGACTTACGGAAGAGAGGCTGCACTAGTATCGAAAAATAGCTTAGAAATAGATCCTACTTTAGGTATAGAGATTGGTTATATGAATAAAGCTTTCTTGCGTTTCGGTATGGGTAATATACAACGTAGAGTCAATATCGAAAATTTCGATGAAAGTACTATAGAAATACAGCCGAATGTAGGCCTGGGGCTGAAACTAGGTAGGCTTACTGTAGATTATGCATTAACTAATCTTGGTGATAGAACTGATATATTGGTATCACACATCTTCTCAGTCGGTATTGCATTCAATGCTAGGAAGGCTAGCACAAACGCTAATGAGGGCATTTAAAATGTACAAGAAATACCAAAGCCTGAGTTTGTAATTCCAATAATGAAAGTATAGCCTATTTTTTCAGATTCAGATAATATCAGACTAGTAGCTTAACCGATTTTTCCTTATCCAACGCTAAATATCTCTCTGTCCGGTATTATTTCTTGTTTAATAATTATGTAATCGATTTGTTCAAAGAAATTATATCGCAAGGGCATAAAAAATTATGTCAATTATTGAATTGTATAAAAATGTAATTAATTGTGTGATCAAAATCTTATGATTGATTATTATTTGTGATTATTCTGAAAGATAGATAATTAGATATTTTAGAATATGTTAAGTCAAATTTGAACCTTATTCATTATGTTTTTTGCGATATTTGATTAAATAAAAATCTAATCATAAAAGATAACATCAAATGCCAATAAAAGTAGGAGAGAAAGCACCATTATTCACACTAAGGAATAGTGCAAAAGAAGAAGTAAGTCTATCTGATTATAAAGAGAAAAATGTAGTAGTCTTATTTTTCCCATTAGCATTTACAGGAGTGTGTACGACTGAGCTGTGTGAGATTAGAGATAGTATAGCTGAATATAATAATATGAATGCAGAGGTAATGGCCATTTCAGTTGATAGTCCATTTACATTGGCGAAATTCAAAGAGGAACAAGGGTACAATTTTCTATTATTATCGGATTTCAATAAGGAGGTGTCTAGAGCTTATGGATCTCTTTACGAAGATTTTGTGTTAGATATGAAAGGAGTTTCTAAAAGGTCAGCTTTCGTAATTGATAAGGAAGGGACAATCAAATATGTTGAGGTTTTGGAAAATGCTGCTGATATTCCTAACTTTGAAGCAGTGAAAGATGCGCTGGCCGAAGGCTAAAATATCATAAATAGGAACCCTTTGTAAGATAGTAATATTATAAAAACATGATAAAATTTTCAGTAGACGAACTATTGGAGACTCTTGTAGCGGAAAAAGAGGCACCAACTATTTATTCTCAATTGATTGTATTGAATGATGATTTCAATACATTTGATTGGGTGATTCAGTCCCTTATGGAAGTATGTAGCCATACTTATGAGCAATCAGAGCAACTATCACTTATAGTGCACTTTAAAGGTAAAGCTTGTGTAATGACGGATGGATTTGATGCATTAAAGCCAATGAAAGATGCTCTTACAGAAAGAGGTATCAGTGCTGTTATAGAGACATTAGTAAAAGATTAATATTATTGCATTAATAGTGTTGAATCAATTTGATTTGACTTTAGCTGCAAGTCTATCTTTTTAAAAAAGGCTTGCCTCTTGTTTTTGTATCAAGTTGTAGGATGTGATTGTTCGATATCCAATTATTGGATGATTAGACTTGGGCAGTAATTCTATTCCCTTCTCTTTTTTTATTTTCGCAGAATGATATTGTTAAATGGTAGCATAGTATTTCCTCATCCTGAGTCTAATCACGACCATGATGTATTGGCTGTAGGCGGTGATCTTTCTATCGAACGTCTGTTGTTAGCATATCATTATGGCATCTTTCCCTGGTTTGCTGAGGGAGATCCTATTATGTGGTGGAGTCCTAGAGAACGTTATGTACTACCCCCATCAGAGGTTAAGGTCAGCAAGTCTATGCGTAATATAATTAATCGAGGTATTTACAGATATACTTTTGATACCGCATTTGTAGATGTAATCAAGGCCTGCTCATATGTCAAGCGCCAGGGACAACCAGAAGATAGAGGATGGTTGTCAGAAGATATGATCGACGCTTACCTATCATTGCATGAGTTAGGCTATGCGCATTCAGTTGAAGTGTGGAATCAAGAAGATGAGTTGGTTGGTGGCTTATATGGTGTAACTATTGGAAAGTGTTTCATAGGTGAGTCTATGTTTTCTAAGGCTAGTAATGCATCTAAGTTTGGCTTTATCTCATTATGTCAACATTTAGATAAGCAAGGATTGCAGCTAGTAGATGGTCAGATACATAACGATCATCTAGAGTCTTTAGGTTTTGACTTCATGGATCGGAGCGACTTTATGGCCTTCATGCGGAGTAATGTGATGGAATCTCTTACGTTCTAATTGCAGAATCTCTTCTTGCTTTATTGATGCTTGAGTTGTATAATGCTTTTTGTTGATTAAAACTTATCAATAAAAATAGTATTTTGAGATATATTATTATTCAATCTGACCCTCATAAGAATTAAATCATGAAATCACTTTTCTTTGTCTTATTCTGTAGTATTACATCTGTCATATTTGGACAGTCTACTACAGTCAACGCTTTAAATTATAATTCTACAACTAGAGATACGCTAATAGAATTTCCTATTGGCGATCATAATCAATATAAAAAGATAATCATGCATTATAGCATGAGATGTAAGGATGGATTAGTATCGCCAGGGATTTCTGGACAGACTAATATAGGATGTGGCGAATGGGATTATAGCTGCAATACTAATATTGTCGATTCTACTCAAGTAGATTCGCTCAAGAGGGTAGGTCCTGATCATGTAATATCAGGATTTGAAGGGACCCTATATGAGTTCACGACTCAACCTATATATACTACTGTAAGGCAAACGATCAGAGACGTAGAGTATAATACAAGTAACCTAATATCTATAATTGATGTTGGAGAGGGTACTCAAGGTGATCTTTATGATATTGGCCTAGATGGCGATGTGAAGACTCATCTCTTTTTGGTTACTGGTGCAGATATCCAATCGCAAGGTGTCACTGCTGGTGAGATAGGTCGTATGCGTTGGGATGTATTTGGTAATTCTTCACAGTTTGATAATCTAAGAATAAGTATGCGCAGCACTTCTGCAGATGAAGTGTCTGCTACAGAACTTTTCTCCGGCGCTTGGACAGAAGTCTATCAAAACAACATTGAGATAAAAGGGGGAGTTTTCCTCAATTTTTATGAAAATTTTATGTGGGATGGTTCGTCAAATATCTTAATTCAGATGAATTATGAAAGTTCTAGCGATAGTCCTGTCAGATTTTATGGAGATCTAGATTCTGATAAAGAGGTACTCACAGTAAATGGAAGCGATGATAAATATGTAACCTGTGGGCCAAGTGGAAATTTTATTGCTGAAGAAGGAATTCCTGATGTTTCAGATGAAATAACGGTGTCATTTTGGTCTTTTGGTGATCATAAACTTCCAGTAAATACTACGATTTTTGAAGGAGTAGATGCTGCCAATAGACGCCAAGCAAACGTGCATCTACCTTGGAGTAATGGACAAGTATATTGGGACTGTGGTGGTAATGGTGGCAATTATGATAGGATAAACATGGTGGTCAACCCGGATGACTTTAAAAATAAATGGACGCATTGGGCATTTACTAAAAATGTCTCAACAGGAATCATGAATATTTATTTGAACGGTGAATTATTAGTAACAGGAAGTGAAAAATCTAATCCTATCGATATTAAGAGATTTTCATTAGGATCTTCATCTGGCTCAAGTCCTACTTATTGGCAGGGATCATTAGATGATTTCCAAGTATGGAATAAAGAGTTTTCGCAAGAAGAAATCAAATCAAGGATGAGAAGTAAAGTAGATGCCAGTCATCCAGACTATTCTAATTTGATGATGTATTTTGATTTCGATGGCGATGTTAGTAATGGATTAGTAGATAAGTCATCATATAATAATAATATGACTGCTAATGGCCAGCTGATTCAAAGAGATTGGAGGTCGCATCAGTTGGTGAAAAATATAAGTATCGGAAATAAGGTGCCTAATTTCTTCTTACTGAAGGGAAATTATCAATACGATGTAGTAGAAACCCAAGTGGACAATTTGATTGAAAATCTTCCATCACGAGTAGATAGATATGTATTGGAAGGAACGGATAGAGTGCTAGATGAAACTTTCTATTACTATACTGCAGGAGAGCAACCCATCTTTGATGAAGATTATAATCAAATAGGAACAGAAGTAATTGCAGGTGAAGATTTCATCTTTATTCAAGATATGAATTACTTCTCTAAGAGTCCGTTGGTATACGAGTTGATGTCATTCGTTACACCATATGGTATTAATTTAGATCTGGGAATTGAAGGTAAGACATGGTCTTTTGATGTAACAGAGTTTGGTCCTATACTTAAAGGAAATAAGAGAATCTTTATGAATAGGGGAGGTCAATGGCAAGAAGACATGGATATTCGATTTGAATTTGTTGAAGGGACACCCGTTCGTGATGTAGTTAATATCACTCAATTATGGCCAGTGACTTCTTCTGGTTATCAAGATATATTGAATAATAATAGATTTGAACCAAGAGAGGTAAATATAAACAATGACACCAAGTCAACAGAAATGAAAGGAGTAATAACTGGGCATGGTCAAGAAGGAGAATTTATTCCAAGGACTCATACTATGAGTATGAATGGAGTGCCTCTCTCTTATCAGGTTTGGACTGAATGCTCTGATAATCCAGTGTATCCTCAAGGAGGAACTTGGGTATATGATAGAGCTGGCTGGTGCCCTGGAGCGCCATCTGATGTACAGCGATTTGATGTAACCGACTTTATCTCTAGTATGGGATCCAATATCGTAGATTACTCTATTAATACTGCTGCAGGGGATAGCAGATATATAGTCAATATGCAATTAGTGGAATATGGAGATCCTAATTATAGTAATGATGTAGAACTATTGGAAATAAGAAATCCATCTTCAGAAATCATACATGAGCGATATAATCCAGCTTGCCAAGCACCAGTTATAAAGATTCGTAATAATGGCACTCAACCTCTTACTCAGTTAGAAATAAATTATGGATTTGATAATGATGGAGAAGTATTGCTGACGGATGGCCAGACTTATCTGTGGAACGGTAATTTGGGATTTTTAGAGGAAGAAGAGATTGAGTTACCATTTTTTCCTGGTTTGACACTTCCAGAAGGAGCTAAATTCAGAGTGAAATTTAATGGTGATGATGAGGATACTGATAATAATACTTTAGTGTCTGATATACGTGCAGTAGATCATTATGATAATGATGTGATCATCCAATTTAAGACCAATTTCGTTTCTAGTGAAACATCATATACCGTGTATGACCAAAATGGTACTGTGGTTCTGCAAAAGCTATCATCTAGTGTAGCTGGGAATACTGTTTATACAGATACCCTTCGGAACCTCAATGGCTGTTATCAACTTGTGATCAATGACACTGGCGGTGATGGACTATCTTGGTGGGCTAATAATGATGGAGATGGATATGTAGCAGTGAGAGCAGATGGAGCCGGATGGACTACGCTTCCTGCTGACTTTGGTAGTGTATATAGGTATGATTTTACCACAGGAATCATCGTTTCTACTGACGATGTGACGGCTGATGAAGTGATGACTATTTTTCCAAATCCGGTTAGTGCTGGGTTATATATAGAACTTGATAATCGCTTATCTAACGGATCTATATTGATTACCAACGAGATGGGCCAACAGCTGCACACTGAGAATATTAATGGGCGGACTGATTTTTACATTGAAGAAATAAATAGATTTACATCAGGTGTATATCACCTAACAGTAATCACTGAGAGTAGTACCTTTACGCAGCGATTTGTAAAAATATAGCGTAAAAGTATTAGATGATAGCATTCGAAAAGTATGTCTTAGATAATGGACTCCGTGTCATATTGCACCAAGATGCATCTAGCCCTATGGCAGTAGTCAATGTAGCGTATGATGTAGGATCAAGAGATGAAGAAGTCGAGAAGACTGGATTTGCTCACCTTTTCGAGCATTTGATGTTTGGAGGGTCTGCTAACATTCCTGATTTTGATACGCCTATACAGATGGCAGGTGGGGAGAATAATGCATTCACTAATTGTGATATGACTAATTTCTATAACATTTTACCGGCTGAGAACATAGAGACCGCACTATGGTTGGAGTCCGATCGAATGATGAAGCTGGATTTTAGTTCTAAGTCTCTTGCTACACAGCAAAAAGTCGTCATAGAAGAATTTAAAGAGACCTGTCTCAATCAACCATATGGTGATATGTGGCACCATCTCAGCGATATGGCGTACAAGGAGCATAGTTATAGATGGCCGACTATTGGACTAGTGCCTGAGCACATCCAAGATGCTAAGTTGGGAGATGTAGAAGCTTTTTTCTACAGATATTATCGCCCTAATAATGCGGTACTTGTTGTAGCAGGAAATATTCAGATTAGCGATGTCAAATCTCAGATCATTAAATATTTTAGTGATATACCAGCAGGAATCGAACTCAAAAGATCATTGCCTGTAGAGACTAAACAGTCACAACTTAGATCTAAGATTATCGAAGCAGCGGTACCCCTGCCGTCTATAATTATGGCTTTCGGCATGTGCAATAGACTCAATGATGATTACTACGCTATTGATCTTTTATCTGATATTTTAGCTAATGGAAGGTCCAGTAGATTTTTTGTCAACATATATAAGAAGTCAATCTGCAGTACTATAGATGCATTTATTTCAGGGACATTTGATCCAGGGCTATTTATAGTTGAAGCTAGACCGATGCCAGGAGTAAGTATTGATCAAACAAGAGAAGTAATCTGGAAGGAGCTTAATGAAATAAAAGCCAAAGGGGTACAGTCAGAAGAGCTGGAAAAAATACGTAATAAAACAGA
>TARA_B110000483_G_scaffold69049_2_pt1 | contig 10136 bp, 3 predicted proteins | sample TARA_B110000483 | Tara Oceans TARA_B110000483 (sample SAMEA4398176) | marine metagenome | biome: Polar Biome; feature: [SRF] surface water layer (ENVO:00010504); material: water (ENVO:00002006), including particulate matter (ENVO:01000060) such as... | depth 5 m
AGTGGCTTTTTGGCGTACCCTCGACGATTAAGATCCTCTTGCCAGAGGTGTTTCGCGAAATTTTAGCAACGACCCACCGTCCTTTTACGTCACCGTTGAAACTTTGTTGAACGATAAAAGGCATCCGAATAGGGGATTTCGGATTCTGGATGTTAAACAGTTCAGTTGATTCTCCTGTCTCTGGAATTTTGCAAAAGAGATGTTGTCCATCACGATAATACGGGAGATTCACCAACGCAGGAGAATTTTTACCTGCGAAGCGAACCAAAACTCCCTCACAAGATGGCCCCTTTTTGGGGAGATTACCCGTGATGAGAGCACGTTGCCAACCTCCAGCGGGCTGCTTCACACTTCCTTTGAAGATACTCTGGCCGACTTTAAGCGTAGAAGGGGTTTTCAAAGTACACCGGACGAGTGCCTTTTGGGATTTTTTCTTGGAAATCGGTTTGAAATTTATTGGAACTGGGCTGAGGTCTGGGCGGAAAACTACACTCCCCTTTCCAGCATTGTATCGTACTTCACAGCATCCCCAAAAACCTCGAATCAAATGAAGATTTGGAAATTGGTATGTAACTCGGATGTCTTCTTTTCCAGTTTTGGGGTCAAAGAGAGAGACTTCATTACCTTCGAGAGGAGCTCGAACAAAAACAAGGTCGCCATTCATATAAGGCTTATTTTCCGTGCGAAATCGGTACGCAAAAGAAGATTCTTTTTGTTTTCGTTGAGTGATGAATACATTCGTATATTCGCTGATTTCAATCCCTGGAATGAGAAGTTTGGTACCGTCGAGGCGCTCAGAACCCACAAATGGTCCGTTAGCCTTTACTTCACCCCATACCGATTCGACCTGTTTCAGCATCCCCAAGCGAATCTTTTGAGGGGCGTCTCCTATAGTTTGATGATTCAGAGCATTTCCTTTTTTATCCATTGCATATCGCAAACTTCCATCGCGCGGGAGCAAGCCCGAACGAGTCATGGCTTCAAGTACAGTAGAACTTTCATCAACGAGAACACGTGTTGAGATGGTCTCATTACCGCCGAGAATAAATTCAACTTCTCGGAGACGCATGGTTTGTGAGATGACCGAGAAATCATCGATTTATTAGATTTAATAAAATATTCCGGCCACAGTAACTAAATAATATTGAAGGGTGGTCAAAGTATGCAATTATGTCTCGTAGAATTTTCTCGTCAAAATTCAGGAACAGGAGAGTATTTTTCTACTGAATTCATCGATGCAGTTTCGAAACACGAGATTGAAGAAATTGTGCTTTTCCAACCGACAGACCAAGTTTGCCTTCCTCTTCGCGAAGAATTGGAAACTAAATTCCCAAAAGCAACTCTCCGCACTGAGCAACTTGAACCAATCTCAACTGACATGGTTATCGATGAGATGAAGCAGCAACCATGGGATTTATTGCGACAGATCCTTTCTAAACTTGACGAAGGGCAGGAGTCGCTGTTTGTTCTTGGTCGTGGTGCAAGTCTGCTTCAGCACATGATGTGGCTAAGCGCGGAAATCCGGGGAAGTAAAACGGTTTCAATCGACGCACCAGATGTCGAACTCTTTCATATCGGCACTTCGGAAGTAAATACAGAGATTGCAAGCACGACTCTCGGGGCATTTGTTAGCCTTCATGCACAGGAAATTAATGAAAGCATTACGGGTAAAGACGGCTGGTTCAGTGCGAATGATATTTCTCAGTTACCTGGAGCTGTTGCTTCGGGAATAAATGCTGCAACACAACTACCCTTGAAAAAAGGATATTTGCTCAAAGAAGAGACACAATCCGGCAATACAGTTTATAAATTAACTCCAAAGGGTTGGACTCCTGCTCTCAAAAACTTCACAGAAGCGAGAGGGGTTGAAGATGAAGAATTGAAAGAATTATTGATTTCTTTTTCCCGTCAAATTCCAAGTATTCAGATTGGCAATGGCCAAGCTGCGGAAACTCCTCTGCTAACATCGCAAATTTCAGGCGCAGGCATTCACGATGGATTGCTTGTCGTTCTCCAAAAAATAGACGATTCGATTGAAGGAAATCATGTGATGACGCTTGATGAGGCTTGTGATTTTTTCACGGAACCAGAACTTGTTGGTGATTTGAGAGCCGCACAAGAAATACTACGGCAAAGGTCTGTTTACGACTGTGTTGAAGTAAAAAACCACCTGGTAGTCATCAATCCAATCTATGATGAAGATTTTCAATTGCTCTTCTCAAAGAATCTTTTCGCTGCTCTTGCTGATTTTGAAAAGGAATATGGACGACATAACTGGAATTTTGACATCACCAGTCCGCTGAATCAAATCAAAGCCACTGTGTCTTCTTTTTCTAACGCGAGTAACGCCTCAACATACTTTATCCTCAAATCGAGAGGAGAAAAAGGAGTTGTGTTTGAGAAAGTCGAACGTTCTCGGCACCCCCGCTATGCTCACAAACTCTCTGTTCCAAACTGGAGTGCTCTTGAGGTCTTGAAAAAGAAACCCGCTGATGGATATGGGAACATTCTTGTTGCACTCATGCTCCTTGAAAATGTAAATTCGAAGAAAGAATTGAAGAGTCTTCCGTTTGATGATGTCGAAGAAGATGATTTGGATGGTGTCGAATGGACTGAAATCGTTACTTTTGTGAAAGGACTGAAATCCACATATGATCTCCGCAAAGGTATTATCTCCGGCAGCCAAACTCGGATGAAAGAGCTCATTAAATCAAAACTTGTACGCCGTCATATCTCTGATAAGGGCTCAACGAAAATGCGTTTCGCCCTCACCAATGAAGGCTATCTTGTTGCAAGTCAGTTGTATGACGTTGTTAACCAGGAGGGGATGGCATGACTGAGTTCACTGTTGACGATTTGCGCAAATTCCACGAACAAGAAGGCGAAGAGGCAAATTTTGTCTGCCCCCATTGTGGCCCCATTTTCACTCTAGTCGATGTAGAGGCGGAACTACGTTTGAGGGGATTTGTTAAACATCAGTCATCTCAATCAGACGAAATGTACCTTCTCGCAAAATTTGGAATATGTGTTGGATACCATACTGGCATAGAGAATATTTCTCCCTATGGAGTTCCAGTCATTCGAGAGGATGACTATTCCCCTAAGCTCGAACGCGCCCCACTCACCCCCGAAGAACTTGCTATTTTCGATGAAACTATTGATGCCCCGGCGCGAGTCCTACAACCAACCAATGAAAGAAGAAACTTCTTCAAAACGAGTGCAACTGCTGCTTTGGGAGATTATTTGTATGAATTGGATCCACCCTATGTTTTTGAACAATTCATGTCGACTTGGCAGGAAGAAGATGATAACGAAAATCTCGAAAAACTGAATGCACCCAATGAATGGTTTGATTGTCTATGGCCGTTGATTAAGGATACGTTGGACGTAAAGAAAGAGGCCACAATTAAAGAAAACCTACTCATCACAATTTACCTACACAAAACTACTGAAATGAGGCACATAGAGCCACTATGGCTGTTCTGGAAACGGTTTGGAATGGGGAAAAGATCTCTTGAAAGGGCTATAGCCTCATTCCCCACTGGATTACCGAGCCACTTTCAAGACCTTTTCACGAAAATTGAACGTGATTATGAACCTGACCGCTCAACCATCGAATCACTCGTCAATACCCTCGTACTGGATAAAATATGCCCGCCAATGAATGGCTCAGAAATGCAAGGGTTCATTCAAAATGCGACGGATTTCCTTGGGAAAATGAAAAGAGCACCTTACGGGAATTTGAGTTGTTATGAATTTTTAATTTCGGAGCCCCTTATTGCTGATTCAATGGCAATTGGCGGTCAGACTCTGCCTCATGCAGGAATTATCGAACTCGTTTGCATCTATGCAACCATGAGACAAAAAACCAGTTCCGCGGATGAGTTTCTAAGAACGGTATTCCCGAGTGAGGCGGGGCCGTTGTGGGAAAATGTACTTTCAAAACATGGGAAAAAAATCGGAATCGCCAAAACCATCAATTCCCTAATAACTCATATCGAAAAGAACGCGCAATGAATAATACAAATGGAAGTGAGATTGTGGACGAGGGGATTGTTGAAAATACTCGAAAATACATATTCGACCCTAGAAACAATTTACCCCCTCATGAAATTGAAAACTTGACCCCTTACATGCAAAAGCAAAAAACCATAGAAACACTGGAAGAAAAAGGTCACTTTCGAGAGATTGAAGGTGAGATAGGTCCACTGCAAAATATTATCCGATCACCGCCTCATGGTTTATCCAGCAAAACTAAATTGTGTAGGAGATTATATCTTTTTCTAGATGTGAATTTCAGTATAGCAAAGGGAGATGAGCCAATAAAATCATATGAAAGTTCGTTTAAGGACCTCGTCCAAGACAGAATCCAACGGGCCTCATGGAATACAGATGAATCAGATTACGATATCGAGTTGCGAACTCTAAGCGAAGACGCTGATGTCAGCAGTGAACAATGGAGATCGATCACAATGAGATTAGCCGATCTAACCCCCGGTTCACGATTGTTCGTGTTTGACAATAAAGAAGAGATAAACGATGTTAATGATGTTGAGGATTTACTTTTATCAAATCATATAAAACTTAGAGAACTCAATGATAAAATTGGAGTGAAGCATGGACCTCTCGAAATGCTGGGCCTCTTCTCAAATTCGTTACAACAGGCCTTTAGCAATCCTGAAATGTTTAGAGAGTTTAAGGAAAAAGTAGAAGGAAAAACCGAAGTTATAATCCTCCCCACTTCTTTGAAACCAATGAATACAAAACTCCATTTTGAGCGTGCTGGCATTATTGAAGCATTAGTTGCCTCCCACAAAATCGGCGGCGAATATGTCGAATGGATTGATTCATGTCTCGAAAAGGTGTTCAAACGAATCAACTCGCATGAAAAACCATTCACTAAGAAGCATGTGGCCATATCCACGAGTACCTTTGTCTCGAAAATTTTTTCATCGCCTAGCCGAGAAAAAAAACCTGTAAACCTGGATTCTGAACCGCTAGGTAAAAATAGAATTCAGTGCAGTATTTCAAAAATTAATTCAGTCATCATGGCTGAAGGTCATGAGAGATTAAATTATTCATGCTGCTCAGATATTCAAAAAGCAATTACGGAGCTGGTTCACCGATCTATGACTTACATTAACACATTGTTTGAAAAAGAAAGTCAATTCCGCGCAATTATCTTTGCATCTGTAATTAACATGAACGAGGAGATTCGTGGTAGTCTCCATAAAGGCCCAGAAAATGAATTAACATCTGAAAGCAAAAATACAACAGTCGAAAGTCGAATTAAACAAATGTGGAGCAATTTATCCTCGCTGGATTCAAAGAACATTTGTGGAATACAAACCATGACTGCCAAACATCAAAAGTGGCAAACCCGTGAGGGAGCAATACTGAACGGGTGGAAGGAGACCTGCAAGTCTTGGGAGTTTAAGGCAAGGAGTAAAAGTTCGAGGCAAATTAAACAAATTCTTGGAATGATTCTCGAAGATGATGCAGATATCGAACAAATCATAAAGGATTGGAAAGGTTTTCTTGAACAGTTCAAGAAGAGTGAAGTGAGGGAAAAGAAATACGGATATGGAGCGCTCAGTGAAGTGCCCAAATACGGTTTGTTTTTACTTTCCCAAGGCGTATGTGAACCTCTTCGTGAGTTATTTGCTGAAACCAAAAAGGTGACGCATGGCGATTTATTTTTATTGAATAAAATTCCCGGAATGGATCTTAATTTTAGACGACTTTACATTGATATCAAAGATAAGAGGTATATACCTGCAAGTAAGGCTTACGAGATTATAAAGAAGTTAAATGACGCGCTAATCGATTGTAATTGGGAAAATGACGAATCGGAAGAAATTTCTATTGACCCAAGTACAGAACCTCTCGAATGGTGGAGTGATTAATGTGGAAATAGATTGGGATGATGCGCGCAAATTAGCGCACGAAGGAATCCAAAAAAACCACTTGAGTCATAGTTTAATTCAGCGAATACCGATGGATTCCAAGGTCGTGGAACAATTAGATGGAATCTGGATTAGGAAAAGAAAAAAGCAGCGGAGTAATCGCGACTCGAATGATAAAGAAATTTTCCCATTTGCTGAAACTATAGCTAAGATTCTCAACCATACATCTGACGGAACCTCTAGGAATTTCATATTAACTGGGGCCCCATCTGCAGGAAAAACAACTGAACTCAATGTGATAGCAGGAGAATTGATTAAACAGTGGAGTGAAGATTCTCGAAAAATAATTCACTTTTGTTCAATTCAGAATACTTCAATATCACACGCTAAAATAAATTCGAAACAAGAATTGTGGAACCTCATAATGGAAAGTCATTCATCGAAGTATTGGGCTCGGAATGATCTAACCATTTCTGAATTCCTTAAGTGGCATAGCATTAACGATTTACAGCCAGTTCTGTTTGTCGATACGATAGATTTACTCACCTATGGTTCGAACCAGTTCGGTTCTGATGGAGAGGGGGGTATTGCACAGTATTGGAATTCGATAATGGATGAACTCGATGCTGAAGAATTTGTGAAACCGACAATTATCTGGAGTTCACGCACTGTCGAATGGGGTATATTACAGAAACAAATTAGGAATCCAAATTCAGTAAAGGAAATAAAACTACAACCCATAAGTCCCGATGAACTACGGAGTAAAGGGCTTGTAGAAAGGGTTGCAGAAGAAAAGAAAGCCGAACAAAATCTCTATTTTTTGAGGCACATACAGCAGTCATTTCCTATTTTAGCAGGGTATGCGATTCAAAAACTTCTTCATGAAAATACAATTGAAGAACTAAATAAGATGCTTAACAAAGTTATAGCTGAAGAAGATATTCACCCGGCTAAGAAACAAAGTCCAATCCCATGGATTATGGCTGCAGTTAATCGAGAATTTGCAACCGATGTTCTCTATCGGTGTCTCGTCTCGTCTCTCTGCGAAAAAGTTGAACGTAGATTTGACAAAAAAAGGTATAGCCAAGAATATATTAAGTCCATTTGGGAAGGTTTTGTAGAGATCGAATTTTATGAAGCAGCCCTTCCGCGGTTCAATGTCGGTAGGCGAATTCAAGTTCAATTCGACTTAACCGATTTCGAAGAGCCACATGTGAAAGATATCGTAAATGAATTGCTATTTTTAGCAATTCGAACTGGAATCTTAAAGAAAAGTGCGAACGATGTTTATGAGATGGGGCACCAATTATTTGCAGAATACTGCGTATATAAAATTGGGACGAATAATGATAATATAAATGATGCAGATACACAAAATACATTACGTGGTTTTCCTTCAATATGGCTGAGGCTCTTTGACCAACAAGATTCACAAGTGCTGGAAGATGATGAAGACTTGAAAGAAAGACTTTTGGAAGCCAAAAATTGGCTTTATCCTTTTGCAGTATTCAATAGAGCTTTACCAATGTTCCAGGACGAAACCAATCTTCCCGATGAATGGATGAACCTCATTGAAATGGCAACTTACTATTCACAAACACGTAAACACGATGAAATACCGGATTATGATGTTGATTCGTTTCATTGGTTAAATGAAGAAAAAACTAATCTATTAAATGACAATAGATTTTCAGAAAAACCACTTCTCATCAATGGACCACCCGGTGTTGGGAAATCACATATTTCTTTTATTTGGGCTGACCAAAGGGCTTTCAAAAATGCAGGAGCAAAATGGATTCCGGTTCAAGATGGAGAGGGAGGGAAAAATGATTTTATTCGAAAGGACGTGAGAGATAAAAATCCTGTAAAAGCCATGTTCATGACATTGAATCGAAATTTAATCGAGCAACAAAATAAAAGAATAAAGCAATATTATCAAGGAAGCATCAATCCATTGAATTGGCAAACTGTCGATATTGAAACATATCTTCAAGATATGTGCAAAATTATAGGTATTAAATGGAAAAAACTCGAGTATTCAAAGTTTGAAGAAGCATTTCATGAAAACCGAATTAAACAGCGGAATAATAGCTTACTGAATGAGGTCCGGAAAAAATCTATTCCTGCGCTATGGCTTGAATATCAAGTGAATTTCATAGATCCTGATGGAGTCAAAAAAGAGACGGACTCATACAGAGGGGGGCGTTCTGATTTGTTTACTACAAATGAAAAAGATCATATGGAAGCGTTTGCTAAATACTGTCAAAGTGAATTCACCAAATATCTATCTATTCCTGAAATCGCAGGAGTTATTTCCAATCGAATTCTAGAAATTGAAAACTCCGATTCTCGAAGGGATAAGGAAAGAATTCTAACAATGAAATCTGATATTCTTGTTCTTGATGAAGTGCAAGATCTCACGTCCCCTATGCTCTCATTGCTACTTCTAATGCACAAAGGTGAATTAGGAAGTATTTTCATGTGCGGCGATGATGAGCAAACACTTCTGTTTTCTCCATTTGACTGGAAAAATACCTTCCAAAAAATCAACGCTTTCTTCCATAAAAAGTCTCAAATATACCCGTCATCATGGCAACTTAAAAGGTTACTAGCGCCTAAGTGGAAATCTGCTGCATCAGATGATTTAAACAATTTACTCGTTGTAGAAAGAAATGTTGAACCGATTGTAGATTTTATTGCAGATTCATGGAACACAAGTATTTCACAATTGGTTCGGCCTGATTCTGAACCTACGACAGGAGCAGGTGCCGTTAAAGCTGGCAAAAAAGCAAAAAACAAAGGGGAAGTTCTTGATAAGACTGGACAGATGTATGGAGTTTATCAACGGAAAATTGATCCCACAAGTTTGATACAACTCTGTAAAGATATTTCGGGTTCTACACAAGATGCGGCAGTGGTGTTTCCAGATGAAATTCTTCGTGATTACTTTTATGTAGAACTGGCAAAAGAAGGGATTGATCTCCCGCTTTACACTACTTCCGATGTCAAAGGATTAGAGTATCCGATGGTATTACCAATTTCTCCATGGTCAATGAATCTCGAAAAAATAAACAGCCATCTGCCTTCATCAATGAATACACTGAGTGAAATAGAAGACTATATGCAAAAATCAGACTCAAACATTAACCGCAAAGAAATTATCAAACACATTGCAAAACAACGAAAACGCTTTGCAAACATCATTATTTCTCGTGCAGAGAATTTGTTAGTAGTTCTAAATCTAGACGATGAATCACTCTCTAAAGAACATAAAATTTTGGATTTCAAAACTCCTGAATCATTCCCTCAGAAGGAAAAGATGGAAATTAATTTTTCCGCTTGGACCGATGACCTTGACACAAGAATGGACTCTCAAAAACAAGAATCAGGTCCAAAAACTATCAAATTAAAGTCAGCAGATTCGCTTATTTACCGGCTCTGTACAATGATTGACTCTGCAAATCAACAAGGCAATATGAAGCAGATCTCGATGCAAGCAAGACACATTGTAAACGCTCTCACACAGCAGTTGGGGGCAGAGGAAAAATTCAACCAGTCTGAAATAAAAAATTACACTCTTCCATTTGTTTTAATTGGAAGGTTGGCAAGCAGAAATCTAACAAAAAGCCAGGTAAAGTATCTGCTCACCATGATTCACGAACATTGGGGTGAAGGAAACTCAATTCAAACTTGGATTAAAGATAAACAAAAAGAAGTTCATATATCAAAGAATGAATATTTAAAGATTCCATTTGGTGTCTATGATACATTTCAGCGAGAACTTTTCAACCGGATTTCACAATTACTCCTACCTGGGAAACAATGTTTTTCAGTAGAAAATCTAGAAGATATTTCACCGGCTCAGAGAACAATTCAATGGTTTCTTCAAGACATATTCTTAGAGAACTTATCTGATAAAGAAGATGGTGTGAAGGAATGGATTTTAACATTCGAAAAACTTAATTTACAGGATTTTACGGTTAGTTTACTACTATCGGATGATGATGCAGAATTAAGAGTGATGAACCCGGATTTCTCGTCATTTGACCTCTTAATTGATAAAGAAAGAAAGAAGGAAAAGCAGTCGGCAAAGGAGTTCTCAGTAAATTCCGAAGGGCGTTCTCGTTTCTGGAAAAAAGGGATTGAACTTCTTGAAGAGCCGATTATGGATTATGATTCGAAGGAGAAAACAGGGTTTAATCATAAAGAGAGAAGAGAATTTTTGAAGCA
>TARA_B110000483_G_scaffold22801_3_pt1 | contig 10130 bp, 6 predicted proteins | sample TARA_B110000483 | Tara Oceans TARA_B110000483 (sample SAMEA4398176) | marine metagenome | biome: Polar Biome; feature: [SRF] surface water layer (ENVO:00010504); material: water (ENVO:00002006), including particulate matter (ENVO:01000060) such as... | depth 5 m
TTTGCAGCGATTGCGGAAAGAAATCGAATTATTAGAGCCTGATATTGTTATATGTCTGGGTGATAACTTTGATGATCTGGAGGCGGCTGACAGTTTGAGCTTAGCTGATCGATTGTGTCTAAGCCAACTGCAGACCGGTAGAATGTGGATTTGGATTCAGGGTAACCACGATCTGGGAGTAGGTAAACTTACTGGCCAATATTTGGAAGAATATAATTTTGAGCCATTAGTATTTCGACACATAGCAAAAGTTGGAACTAAAGCTGAAATTTCAGGCCATTATCACCCTAAAGCGGCTGTACGACTAAGGAGTAGATCAATTGTGCGACCTTGTTTTCTGTATGATGAAAGGCGGGTCATTTTACCATCTTTTGGGACATTTACTGGAGGTCTAAGAAGTGAAGCTGCAGAGTTTGATGTGTTGATGGAGAATGAAGCCTTTGCTGTTCTAACGGGCAATAAAAGCTATGTCATTCCCATGCCGAGGAAATAACTATGCAGCTGATTTATGACAGCTTTGAACGTTAGAAAATGATGAAAACTTTGTGAGGATTTATTAGTAGAGTTAAAAAGAGCTTTTTGAGACCTAATTGGCACTCAAGCAAGGAAAATTGATGCCAACAATAATCTAATGTCTATTCAGCAGATTCATTGACCCACAGGGAAATAAGTTTATTTAAAAGAAATTATAATCAACAAGGAATCGGCATAATGTCTACCGCTTCAACCAAGGGTGTTTGGAAGTCTGGATCCGGTAAAGGACGATCGCGTCCAAAGGGACGGCAGGTTGAAGACTTGGCATGGTCAGAAGTTAAGAAACTTTTAGGTGACCATCCTAGGCGTCGTGACTTGTTAATTGAATTTTTGCATTTAATTCAGGACGCATACGGTCATATTTCGGCATCACATATGCGTGCTTTGGCTGAAGAGATGCGTTTAAGCCAGGCAGAGATTTATGAGGTAGCAACTTTTTACGCCCACTTTGATGTCGTAAAGGAAGATGAAACTCCACCACCGGCACTTACTGTGCGTGTGTGTGATAGTTTATCATGTGAATTGGCTGGGGCTACTGCTTTGCAGGAGGCTTTGAAGTCTGGATTAGATCCAACTGAAGTTCGGGTGGTTCGTGCGCCTTGCATGGGGCGTTGTGATACCGCTCCAGTGCTGGAGTTGGGGCATCATCACATTGATCACGCGACACCCGAAAAAGTGGTATCTGCTATTAAAGCTAACCATATTCATGCTGATATCCCAGACTATGAAAGCCTATTATCTTACAAAGCCGGTGGTGGTTATAGCGAGTTACTGAAGCTGCGTGCTGGTGGCAATTGGGAAAAGGTGCAGGCCAAGGTTAAGGAAAGTGGTTTGCGTGGATTAGGTGGTGCTGGCTTCCCATCTGGCACCAAATGGGGATTTGTGCGTGGGAATGCCGGTCCTCGTTACCTCGCAGTGAATGGTGATGAAGGTGAGCCTGGAACTTTTAAGGATCGTTACTATCTGGAACGAACCCCGCATTTGTTTCTGGAAGGTATGCTGATTGCCGCCTGGGCGGTAGAGGCTGATACTTGCTTTATATACATGCGAGATGAGTATCCTGCTGTACTTCATATCTTGGCGGCTGAAATTATTGCTTTGGAGACCGCAGGCTTAGTTCCAGAGGGTTACATTGATTTACGACGTGGTGCGGGCGCCTATATTTGTGGTGAAGAAAGTGCGATGATTGAAAGCATTGAGGGGAAACGGGGACTGCCAAGACACCGTCCACCCTTTGTCGCAGCAGTAGGCATCCATAGCCGGCCAACATTGGTACATAATGTAGAGACACTACTGTGGGTGGCACGTATTGTGCGTGAAGGGCCTGAGTGTCTCAATACGACCGAGCATAATGGACGGCGCGGTCTGCGAAGCTATTCGGTCTCCGGTCGGGTACAAAAACCAGGAGTATATTTGTTACCTGCTGGCTCAACCATCACGGACATCATTGCAGCTAGTGGGGGAATGTTAGCGGGACATATATTCAAGGCTTATCAGCCGGGTGGACCATCTTCAGGCTTACTTCCAGCTTCAATCCATGACGTTCCGCTGGATTTTGATACATTGCAACCGCTTGACACATTTATTGGCTCTGCAGCGGTTGTTGTGCTCTCAGATCAAGACAGTGCGCGAGCTGCTGCCCTTAATATGCTAAAGTTTTTTGAAGATGAAAGCTGTGGCCAGTGTACGCCTTGCCGGGTTGGTTGTGAAAAGGCAGTCAAACTAATGGGAGCTAAAAATTGGGACCAGCAGCTTTTGGTTGAGCTTACTACCACTATGGCTGACGCGTCCATTTGTGGTCTTGGTCAGGCTGCACAAAACCCAATTAAATCTGTCATTAAGCACTTTCAACAAGAAATATAAATTTACAAAAACTAACTTTTTTATCTAAATGGGATTTGAGATTTTTATGATATGTGGGTTAAATATCATTTGAGACCTATAAGTCCGATGGCTGTAAAAACTAAAGTGACACCAAGCCACTGTTTTGGAGACATTTTTTCTTTCAAAAATACCCAAGCCAAAACTACTGTGACCAGACCAAATGTGGATGCGGTTACTGTTGCAAATACTGCAAATTCTTGGGTACCTGCATAAATTACCACTGCTAACGCAATTGCATCGAGCAGGCCCATCACTGCTAGTGTGGGGACTTGTCTCAGATTAGGAAGTATATCTAAACGAAGAGGCACAGTGATGAAAAGTAGTGCAACTATACCAGCAATCCGTGCAAGCCAGATTACGGGCAGTTCTGCTCCCAATCCTGCGGCAGCCTGGCCAAATGCAAAACTGCCAAAGAAACCTACAGCGCTGGAAACTGCCCATACGATGGCATACTTACGGTTTTGAGTGCTGTTATGATTGTCTCCGTGTGCAATTATTGTGATACCTAGAAGTATTCCAAACACGGACATTATTTGGATCAGTGTAATCGACCCGCCATTCCAGATAGCTAAACCCATCGACATAATTGGATAGGAGCCCACGATGGGGGCAACTAAACTTACTGGGCCTATAGCAAATGCCTTGTACAAACCAATACTAGCCAGCGTGAATAGCGCACCGGAAATACCGGAGTGCCAGATGGCAGGGCCAGTTAGATCCTGCCAGTTTCCGAAGTAAAGACACGCAGGCGACAGGATTATAGCCCCAAATATTAGGACCGTAAAAATGGCAGAAAATATACCAGTTTTTTGGCTTACGTAACGAATGCAGATATCATGGGTGCCCCAACACAAAGCGGCTAAGGTCCCTAGAGTTAATGAAATAATCATTTAACAGCCCGAAAGAAAGGAATTGAAAAGATAAGGAACGCCATTAGCAGAAAATGAAACCCCAAACTCCCCAAACAGTCCCAAGTGAACAAATAATTAATCCAGGTACTGATATTATAAATAAGACCCAATCCATAAAATTAATTTGATTGTTATTCATGGATGTTATCTGGTTCTTGCTGAATTGGGGCTAATCGGATATTCTTCTAATTAAAGATTTATTCCGCTAATGCAAATTAAGTAGTTTGGAGATGGAAATATGCTGGATGATATATATCCTACGGTGCAGTCTGGACCTCCCAAGCCGAGTGAAGTTTTTTCGCCCTCAGTGTTCTCATTACAACCAGGCACTGAGCGCTATGTTGTACAGGGGTGTGGTGCAATTCTGATTTCAGTGAAAACAGGCGATCGTATTACCGTAATTAATGAAGAGGGAGGGCAAGTGTGCGAACTCTTGGCCTTAGATAGTAAAGGCAAAAGTGACGCTGGAATCTTAGGGAAAAAGTCCAATTCAAACGGGACTGGGCTGAAGAAATTACTATCTAGCCAAGATCCTTCTTTGAGGTCTGTATGGTTAGGATTAGAAGCCCGCGGTGTTGATCTAGCTAAGTCTAACGCTGTCGAGTACTTCGATGCTACAACAGCGGCCAAGGATACAGCACATTTTATGGTTGAACGAGATGGTAGTGTTGTAATTGCGGCACCTGGTGGAATAATGGATTTCACGTTGCAGAATACGGCCACACCTTTGGTGGTGATGCTCAAGCGCGCAGTTATAAAGCAGATTACAAAATTTGAGTTACCCGACCCTCTTGCAGACCCGCTTTCCGACATTAGGATTCATCCTGCGACGGCTCAAAGCTACTTTGTTAAGGCTGGAGACTATATACAGATTTATGATGTGGATGGGCGCCAATGTTCGGATTTCCAATGTTTTTCAGCGCGAAAGCTCGATAAAGCTGTTGAACACGCTTTAGATGTGACCACAACTCGTACCCTTATGGGCCATGCTTATCCTATGCCAGGTTTGCATGCCAAGTATTATGATCAAGATATGTTGCCGCTTGTGGAAGTCATTCAAGACACATGTGGTAGACACGATGCTTTTGCCTTAGCCTGCGCCGCCAAATATTATGATGACATTGGTTATCCTGGTCATCCGAACTGTTCGGAGAACTTTAACCAAGTTTTAAGTGAGCACGGCGTTGCATCTCGTGCAGGTTGGATGGCTATTAATTTCTTTTTTAATACTGCGATAGATGATCATGGCGTAATGTATGGTGATGAGCCATGGTCTCGTCCTGGCGATTATGTACTTTTACGTGCGCTTACAGACCTGGTTTGCGTCAGCTCTTCATGCCCGGATGACACAACGCCTGCAAATGGTTGGAACCTAACTGATATACACGTACGGACTTATGACGGTGCAGAACCTTTCAAACGCGCGATGGCTTTTCGGGCCACGCCAGAATCGGAGCCTCAGATGACAAAAGAAACTGGCTTTCATAATAACTTTGCAAAGCATACGCGCAACTTTATTGAGTATAATGGTTATTGGTTGGCAAACTGTTTCTCACAGGTTGGCCCATTAGAGGAATACTATGCCTGCCGTGAAAAGTCTGTAGTGTTGGATCTCAGTGCCTTAAGAAAGTTTGAGATTACGGGGCCAGATTCTGAGGCCCTTTGTCAGTATATATTCACGCGGAATATGAAGACCCTTCCTGTCGGTGGCGTTGTTTATACAGCTATGTGTTATGAGCACGGTGGGATGATCGATGATGGGACAGTCTTTCGCCTTGGTAAGGACAATTTTCGCTGGATTGGCGGTTCAGATTATGGTGGCGAGTGGATCCGCGAGCAGGCCAAAAAGTTAGATCTAAAGGTCTTGGTTCGCTCTTCTACTGATATGCAGCATAATATAGCGGTGCAGGGACCTGAGAGCCGAGATTTACTGAAAAAAATAATTTGGACAGCACCGCATCAACCAACTTTAGAGGAGCTTGCATGGTTTCGGTTTGCTCCAGCCAGAATTGGAGATGATCAGGGTGTACCAATTGTTATTTCGCGCACAGGATATACGGGTGAGTTAGGTTATGAAATATTTTGTCACCCGAAACATGCTGAAACAGTATTTGATGCGGTCTGGGCAACTGGGAAAGATCATGGTTTGAAGCCTATGGGTCTAGAAGCCCTGGATATGGTGCGAATTGAGGCAGGCCTAATCTTTGCTGGTTACGACTTTAGTGATCAAACTGATCCTTTTGAGGCCGGCGTAGGGTTCACTGTACCTCTAAAATCAAAGACAGATGATTTTGTTGGGCGTGATGCACTAATCCGACGTAAAGAAACACCAGCCCGTAAATTAGTGGGTCTAGAAATTGATAGTAACATCGACGTGACCCATGGTGCGTGCGTGCACGTAGGGCGCGCACAGATTGGTGAGGTGACTTCGTCTATGCGATCACCCATTTTGGGAAAAAATATTGCGCTAGCTCGTGTAGATGTGGCCTATCATGAATTAGACACAATAGTTGAGATTGGTCTTTTGGATGGTCACATGAAGCGTTTGCCGGCAAGGATAGTTCCTTTCGCCCACTACGACCCTACAAAATCTAGGCCGAGGTCATAAAATAGAAATCTTATTTGTTACTTTATGAATTTTTATATATTTAGATAGCTTTCTAAGCTGTCATCTAATGCATCTTTCCATGCTGTATGATGCTCCGGGGCCTTGGTTCCGGTCATTGGGCTTACGTATCCATAGTTTCGAAAGTCCATAATGCCCTTCTTCTTGTGTTTTTTCCATTCGTAGAAGGCTTTATTTGATGCTGTAATATCAAAACTTGGATAGTCGGTCTCTTCAATAAGTTCCATTGTATAGGCGCCTTGATATTTGATACAACCATAGTCGTCCTCAATGGCGTCCTCTGCGGCTATACGGTCAATGACATCTTGGGCCATCGATGCACTATCAGGCAGTGAGATTTTGTTCATAATACAATCACGCACCCACCAGGCTTGTGCGTCAAACATATTAAAAGTGTACCACTGATCTTGCATACCTAAATAAAACAGCGAAGGATTTTTGTTCCACACCACGCCTTTATACAGATCTGCCGTTACCAATCGGTTTGCCGTTTTCAAACGAAGATCGTCTGATAAGAATGGAAAGTGATGCTTGTAGCCAGTGCATAGGATAATGGCATCAACATCCTTACTGCTGCCGTCAATAAAGTAAGCCGTACGATCCTCGACGCGATCCAGCTTTGGGACTTCTTTCCAATTTTCAGGCCAATCGTAGCCCATGGGTGCAGTACGATGTGCCACGGTTATGGATTTCGCGCCATATTTCCAACATTGTGATCCAATATCTTCCGCAGAATATGACGTCCCCAGAATTAGTAGATCTTTGCCTGCAAATTCGCGGGCGTCTCGAAAGTCATGCGCATGCATTAGGCGACCGTTAAATTGATCAAAGCCTGGGTATTCTGGAACATTCGGTACGCTAAAATGGCCTATAGCTATAATTACTTTATCAAAGAATTCGGATTTATCGGTATCAGAGACCTCATCTCGACTCGTCACTTCAAACCCACCACTCTTTATTGCGCGAACGTCCCGTACAATAGTTGAAAATCTGATCATATTGCGCACGCCGGCTTTCTCTACGCGTCCTTTGATATAATCAAATAAAACTGCGCGGGGTGGATAGGACGCAATGGGTTTACCAAAATGTTCTTCAAAGGTATAATCAGCAAATTCTAATCCTTCTTTTGGTCCATTAGACCAAAGGTAACGATACATAGAACCGTGGCACTGGTTCCCGTATTCATCCACACCAGTGCGCCACGTATAATTCCATAGGCCTCCCCAGTCAGACTGTTTTTCGAAACAAACAACCTCTGGTATGTCGGAACCTTTATCCCTAGCAGACTGGAATGCACGCAATTGCGCCATTCCAGATGGCCCTGCACCGATAATTGCTACACGTTTTGTCATATTTTTTTCCTATTAGTCTCGGATTAGATGTCTAAAGTGTTTACCTTTTCCCAATCACTGAAATGACCGCAGAAGTCGTTCCACTCCGAGTACTTCATCTTAAGGAATGCTGCTGAAAACTCTTCACCCATGGCAGACTTTAGGCCTTTGTCCCGGTCGTATGCCCGCAATGCATCCAACATATTTAGTGGAAGCTTTGGCGCGCCACGGACTTTGTGCCCTTCAGCATACATATCAATGTCGTGCCGTTTACCGGGATCTGCTTGAGAGGATATGCCTGACAAGCCTGCTGCAATGATCACGGCTTGCAATAAATAGGGATTAACGGCGCCATCTGGCAAACGTAACTCAAACCGTCCAGGACCCGGGACCCTGACCATGTGGGTTCTATTGTTACCGGTCCAGGTTACGGTATTTGGCGCCCAGGTTGCTCCTGAAGTGGTACGTGGGGCATTTATCCGTTTGAAACTGTTTACGGTTGGATTTGTAATTGCGGCCAACGCTGAGGCATGTTTCATGATGCCACCTAAAAAACATCTTCCCTTTTCAGAAAGGCCTAATTCTGCTGTCTGGCTAGTTTGGTTTGCATCCATTGCGAAAATATTTGTTTTTGCAGCAGTGCCTGGAGCATCCCAAACGGAGATATGCGCATGACAGCCATTACCAGTTAAACCTTCAACAGGTTTCGGCATAAATGTGGCCCTGTAGCCATGTTTTTCGGCAACAGTTTTAGCCATAAATTTGAAAAAACTATGCTTGTCTGCAGTTTTCAACGCATCGTCAAAATCCCAGTTCATTTCCCATTGGCCGTTCGCATCTTCGTGGTCGTTTTGATAGGCGCCCCATCCCAAGTCTAACATATAGTCGCTTATTTCTCTTATCACATCTAAGCGACGCATGAATGCCTGCTGATCATAGCAAGGTTTTGCGGCTGTGTCATAGGGATCAGAAATTTGATCACCTTGAGGAGTTAAAAGAAAAAACTCGGCTTCTATACCGGTTTTTACGTGCATGCCTTTGCTGGCGGCCTCTGCTATCAACCGACGCAGGACATTGCGTGGTGCTTGGGCAACATCTTCACCCTCCATAACGCAGTTGCTGGGCACCCATGCAATTTCCTTATTCCATGGTAAAATGATTACAGCTTCTGCATCTGGTACAGCGAGCATATCTGGATGTGCTGGCGTCATATCTAGCCATGTAGCAAAGCCCGCAAAGCCGGCACCATCTTCCTGCATGTCGGCTATTGCACGCGCTGGAACTAATTTTGCCCTTTGACCTCCAAAGAGGTCAGTGAAAGAAATCATAAAGTATTTCACACCATTATCTTTAGCGAATTTTTCCAGATTTATTGCCATGGTCACTCTCCCTTATTTCCAGCGTCAATTACAAAGGGAACCACTCGTAATTAGTGGCATCCCTATTTTTAAAATGTTCCAGATTTTCCTGGCCACCAGTCGGTTCCCGCCAGTGGCACCTGCGCCATTGCAGCGGCTTCCATAGTTAAAGCTACCAAATCCTCTGGTTCCAAGTTGTGGAGGTGATTTTTACCACAAGCTCTGGCGATAGTTTGTGCTTCTAATGTCATAACCTTTAAATAATTCCGAAGGCGCCTTCCACCTTCAATGGGATCGAACCGTTTCATTAATTCTGGGTCTTGCGTTGTAATACCCGCAGGGTCCTGACCCTCATGCCAGTCATCGTATGCGCCTGCAGTTGTGCCTAACTTATTATACTCCGCCTCCCATTTAGGATCGTTATCTCCTAAGGCGATCAACGCGGCTGAGCCGATTGCAACCGCATCTGCTCCCAGAGCCATGGCCTTGGCAACATCAGCACCACTGCGAATTCCACCAGAAAGAATAAGCTGTACTTTTCGGTGCATTCCTAAATCTTGGAGAGCCTTAACTGCTGGCCTGACAATTGCTAAAGTTGGTTGTCCAACATGCTCAATAAAAACGTCTTGCGTGGCGGCAGTTCCACCTTGCATTCCATCAAGAACAATAGCGTCAGCTCCAGCTTTTATTGCCAAAGTAGTATCATAATAGGGGCGCGCACCTGCAACTTTGACATAAATTGGCACCTGCCAACCTGTAATTTCACGAAGTTCTAGAATTTTAATTTCTAAATCATCCGGACCGGTCCAATCAGGATGGCGACATGCTGAGCGCTGATCTATGCCTTTTGGTAGGTTCCGCATTTGTGCAACTCGGTCACTAATTTTTTGACCGAGGAGCATACCGCCGCCACCTGGCTTTGCACCTTGGCCCACAACAATTTCAATAGCATCGGCTTTACGTAAATCATTGGGGTTCATTCCATAGCGCGAGGGGAGGTACTGATATACCAATTTTGAAGAGTGACCACGTTCCTCCTGCGTCATGCCGCCGTCGCCAGTGGTCGTAGATGTACCTGCTTCAGACGCACCGCGGCCTAAGGCCTCTTTTGCTGGACCAGAGAGCGCCCCAAAGGACATACCAGCGATTGTGATAGGGATGTCTAGATGGATAGGATTCTTGGCATTTAGCCCACCAATTGTAACGTTGGTGTCACATTTCTCTCTATATCCCTCTAATGGATAGCGCGAAATAGAGGCTCCTAAAAATAGAAGGTCGTCGAAGGTTGGCAGTTTTCGCTTCGCCCCCCCGCCCCGTATGTCATAGATTCCAGTAGCAGCAGCACGTCGTATATCACTATTAACGTCTTGGTTAAAAGTGGCTGACTGTCGGGGGGTGGTGTGCGGGATTCCGCGATCATATTTGTTCATATCGTGGTCCCTTAATACGCGTTATCTATATTAAAATTATAAAGGTTACGGGCTGA
>TARA_B110000483_G_scaffold147235_1_pt1 | contig 10118 bp, 8 predicted proteins | sample TARA_B110000483 | Tara Oceans TARA_B110000483 (sample SAMEA4398176) | marine metagenome | biome: Polar Biome; feature: [SRF] surface water layer (ENVO:00010504); material: water (ENVO:00002006), including particulate matter (ENVO:01000060) such as... | depth 5 m
TAAATATAGGTCATCTTCTAGATCATTTTATGATGCTAATTTTTGCTAAAGCTGCATTTGATGCGGGTAGAGAGTTTGGTTTAAGTTATGAAGAGATTATAGTATACGGAACGCTGGGTGTTGTTTTATTTGGTGCAGCGGCTCCTTTAGCTGGGTGGTTAGCTGATAAATATTCAAGAGCTATATTAATTACAGTTTATCCTTTTGGTTTATCTTTAGGAGCTATGTTAGCTGCCTTTTCAAGCTCAACGGAAATGTTAGGAATTTCTTTAGGAGTTGTGGGTTTCTTTGCTGCAATTTATCATCCTGTAGGAATAGCAATGATTACTAAGCGACCTGGTAAGGTTGGTTTAAGGTTAGGAATTAATGGAGTCTGGGGTAATATGGGCGTAGCATTAGCTCCTATTTTAACAGGTTTACTTATAGCTTTCGCAGATTGGAGGTTAGGGTTTATTATTCCAGCATTAATGTGTTTATCTTTTGGAATATCACAATTATTTGCTTTTATTGAATTGGATGAAACTAGACCACAAACTGCTAAAATGAAAAATAATAAATCTGTATCTGTTCTAACTGAAGGTTGGCAAACTGTTTTGCTTTGCTTAAGTATAGTCACTCTTTCTGGTGGGTTTATATTTGGATCTTTAACCTTCCTTATACCAAGAATATTCGAAGTAAACATGTTACAAATTTCAAATGATGTTGCTATTACAGGTCTTTTAGCAGGGTTAGTTTATGCCATTGCATCTTTTTCTCAAATAGGAACAGGATGGTTGGTAGATAAAGTTCCCCCCAAATTTGTACTATCTGCTATGGGGTTAGGACAATTAATATTTATTTATATTGCAAGTCAATCATCGGACTATGGTTTATTGTTTATTATGTTAGCCGCTATGATTTTTGTTTTCGGTCAAGTTCCTATCACAGATGTTATATTAGTGAAATATGTAAAAGATAGCTGGAGGGGAAGGGTTCTTTCAATAAAGTTTATGGTTAACTTATCAGCAGGTGCTAGTGTATTACCAATTACCTCAATATTACTTAAAAATGGATATGATTTCTCTTTTGTACTTCAGTGTTTAGCTTTATTATCGGTAAGTGTTATCATCTCTGGGTTATTCTTGCCTAATAAAACATCAACTTTAAAAGCTATTTAACTAAATTTCTTTAAATTTTCTGATAATGAACTGTTCCACGTTCATCAATAATACTTTTAGCTTTACCTGTAACATCAAGATGAATCAAATGAGCTCTTGCTTCTCCAATAGCAAAATGCATTTGTTCATCTCCAATTTTTCTATCAAATATTATGCTAATAGAGTCCATTATTGTTATACTTCTATTCTTTAATTCATTTAATATAAGATTTAATCTATGATTATGATGTTCTATCAAGTCCTGTGCTCTTTGCTGCCCATTTTTAAAAGGCCAATCATGGCAGGGAAAAACCTGAGTTTCAGAACCAATTGATTGAATCTCATTTAGATATTTCAAATACTCTCCTAGTCTGTCATCTAAAGGATCAAAGAAATTATCTGAGATATTAGGTGAAATTCTAGGTAATAGAAAGTCTCCAGATAAATACAGATTCCTACCTTTGTCCAATAAAGATATATGCTCTGGAGAGTGACCAGAGTCTGTTCTAACTATCCATTCACCATCATTTGAAATAATCTCATGACCAGCTTTAATGATTTCAAATTCTGGAAGTTCATGAACTCTGTTTTTATAAAGTCTTGTCGCTGGTCCTTTTGCGATTATATCTTCTTCACTCATGCCCGCTCTTACAAAAACATTTCGAAAAATTTCAGCATATTTATCATCAGGCATAGATCTAAAAGTTTTAGCAGTAAAAAGTTCTTTCTCAGTTGTGTAGGAAGGTATATCTAATTTCTTTTGAAGCCATCCAGCCATGCCAATATGATCAGGATGATAATGTGTTATTAAAAGCCCAGCAAATTTTTTTGACTTTAATGGTCCATCTATCAAAGTTGTCCAATGTTCTTCTGAATGATCTGATTTTAATCCTGCATCAAGTATTAAAAACCCTTTTGGAGTATCCATCAAAAATAAATTAACATGGTTTAATCTGAATGGTAGCTCAAAATGTGCCCAATACAGGTCAGAAGCTACTTGAGTTAATTCACCAAATTTTGGTTTTTCAATTGCTAATTTTGTCATTTTTTTCTCTAAGTATAGGGTTTTCTAAAATTATTATTTAATGTGTTAATAATATACATTAATATAAATTAACTTCTACCAATTCTAAAATTTTATTTGAAAAGTAAAAGTGTTAAATTTTAGATAATGCAAAGTTTTTGGTTTATGATTATAAATCTCTACATAACGTTTATAATTTAAAAAATATTAGAAAGTTAAAATATGAATAATTCACTTGAAGGTATAAAAGTTTTAGATTTGACTAGAGTTTTGGCCGGCCCTTATTGCACTCAAATGTTAGGGGATTTAGGCGCAGACATAATTAAGGTAGAGCGACCTGGTTCAGGTGATGATACTCGTGGCTTTGCTCCACCTTTCGTTAAAAATGAAGATGGAGCAGATACAGATTTAAGCGCTTATTATTGCGGTGCAAATAGAAATAAAAGATCAATCACGATTAATCTTAGTGAAAAAGAAGGTCAAAATTTAGTAAGAAAATTATTAGTTGATTGTGATATTTTAGTAGAAAATTTTAAAACTGGTACTCTGCAAAAGTATGGCCTCAGTTATAATGATTTAAAAAAAGAATTTCCAAAATTAATATACTGCTCAATTACAGGATTTGGTCAAACTGGTCCTTATGCTTCAAGGCCTGGGTATGATGGTTTAATTCAAGCTATGGGAGGTGTTATGGCATTAACTGGAGACCCAGATGGAGAGCCGATTAAGGTAGGAGTTCCAATTGGAGATTTGATGGCTGGTATGTTTGCGTCTGTAGGAATATTAGCTGCTGTTCGTCACCAAATTCTAACTGGTGAAGGCCAATTTATAGATATTGGAATGTTAGATACACATGTAGCTTGGCTGGCTAATCAGGGTATGAATTACCTTGCAACTAACAAGAATCCAGAAAGACTAGGAAATCAACATCCAAACATAGTTCCATATCAAGTAATGCCAACTTCAGATGGATATATTGTTTTGTCAATTGGAAATGATCCAACTTTTGAGAGATTTTGTAAATTGACAGGCGAAGAACATTTAATAGACGATCCAAAGTTTAAAACTAATGCAGATCGTGTTTTGAATAGAGAGTTTGTAACTAATACGCTTAATGATGTAACAAGAAAAAAACCATCTCAATGGTGGTTAACTGAATTAGAAAAGGAAAAAATAGGATGTGGTCCAATCAATACATTGAGCGAAGTGTTTTCTGATCCTCACGTAAAAGCTCGTGAAATGGTTGTTGAGATGAAACATCAAAAGACTGGAAAATCTCCTTTAAAATTAATTGCAAATCCAATAAAAATGGATGAAACTCCTCCAACTTATCGTATGCCTCCCCCATTGTTAGGTGAACATACAGAACAAATTTTATCCGAAAATATTGGTTTGTCGCAATCCGAAATTTTAGAACTTAAAGTAAAAAAAATAATTTAAAATTAATTTTTTAGTTAGTAAAACATATGGCTATAGCAGTTGATAATGTAACAACTATTGTTGAACAAGACACTTTGAAATCTTGGTTTAGGTTAATTGTCTTATTTATAATAGGAGTAATTGGTACTGTTGGAATGTGGTCTGTAGTTGTTGTTTTACCAGCTTTAGAAACAGAATTTAATATTGACCGAGGAAATGCAAGTCTATTGTATGCGACAACAATGGTTGGTTTTGGTTTAGGCAATTTTTTGATTGGAAAAATCACAGATAAAATTGGTATAAAAATTCCTATAGTCATAGCTATCATAACTCTTATTTTATCTTATTTGCTTGCTACAATATCTAAAGAGTTCTGGCAGTTATTAATTTTACAGGTGTTTATGGGACTCGCGGCAGCAACATTTTTTGGTCCTTCGATGGCAGATATTGGAAACTTTTTTGAAACAAGAAGAGGTTTAGCTGTCTCGATCATCGCTAGTGCAAATTATGTTGCAGGAGCATCTTGGCCACTTGTTATAAGTTATTTCTTAAATTTCAGTGATTGGAGAGATGTTTATTTATACATTGCACTAATATGTCTAATAATTATGGTGCCTCTCGTATTAATTTTAAAAAACAATATTGCTTCACATAGCGATACTTCTTTAAATTCAAACTTTCAAAATCATAAATTCAATAATTTATCATCAAGAAAACTTCAAAATTTACTTATGCTTGCGGGAGTTGGTTGTTGTGTTGCAATGGCAATGCCTCAAGTTCATATAGTTGCATTATGTGTTGATAGTGGTTTTGGCCTTAATGTTGGGGCTGAAGTTTTATCTGTAATGCTTTTTTCAGGAATGATAAGTAGAGTGGCTTTTGGATTTTTGTCTGATAAAATTGGACCTATTTTTACTTTATTTATTGGATCTTTATTGCAAATGCTTGCTCTAGTTTTTTTTATTCCATTTGATAGTCAATTTTCACTCTATATTGTTTCCTTAATGTTTGGTCTTTCTCAAGGTGGTATTGTTCCTGCATATGCGATGATAGTTAGAAAATATTTGCCATTATCAGAAGTTGGTGAACGAGTTGGTTTAGTTATTATGGCAACTATTGTTGGTATGGGATTAGGTGGTTGGATGTCTGGTGAAATATATGATTTAACACAATCTTATAAGTTAGCATTTGTTAATGGTATTCTATGGAATTTAACAAATGTTATTATAGTTACATTTATTATGTGGAAAATTGTCTTTCAAAAAAAAATAAAAACTAACTGAATGAGTAATTAATAATGAATAAAATTAAAGAGTTATCGATATCTTCTTACGAAATAACATTAGAACTTTTCAAAGTAATGATACCAACACTTATAGTTATTAAAATATTAGAAGAATTAGGTTTTGTTGATATTTTAAATAATATCTTTGCCCCTTTAATGCTTTTATTAGGGTTGCCTGAAATTGTTTCCTTAGTATTTACTACATCCATGCTTACAAGTCCTTATGCTGGGTTAATAATATTTTCAGGATTACCCTTGGATACTTCATTTACTGCTGCTCAAGCTAGTGTCCTAGGTCTCTTAATATTATTTACACATTCCTTACCTATAGAAGTTATTATTTGTCGAAAAGCAGGGGTGAGAGCTCGTGCTATGATATTTGTTAGATTAGGTTTAGGCATTTTATCATGTTATCTATTAAATCTTTTTTTTCAATTGACTGGATATATGAACTATCCTGCAACAATTTTATTGCCAAGTTTAGAAAGTGCTCCAGATATTTCAAGTTGGGTTTTTTCTCAATTGAAAGGACTTGGGATGATATTTATTATAATTATAGCATTAGTAATAATTTTAGATTTTTTAAAATATATTGGTGTTGAGAGATTAATAGAAAAAGCTTTAAAACCTTTTTTAAACTTTCTTGGTGTTGGTGAAAAGGCTTCTACTATTGCAGTAGTTGGTGTTACTTTAGGGATTGGTTTTGGAGCAGGACTTTTAATCAAGGAGGTGAAAACTGGTAAATTACATTACAAAGATGTGTTTGGAATTATAATTCTTATTGGAATGCTTCACAGTATAATTGAGGATACGGCAGTTGTATCTCTAATTGGTTCTAACATAATTATAACACTCTTTTTAAGAGCTGCTTTGACATTATGCATAGTTTATATTTTCATGAGGTTGGGTAAGAATTTTACTGAAGAATTTTGGCAGAAACATCTTACTAACTATAACATACCAGAGTATAAGCCAAACTCTTAAGATGGGATAACTTTGTTATCCCAATCAAATATTTTACCATTATCAGATATGGATTTATTTTCAATTACTTCCCTTAATTTTTTAGCAGCAAATTCTGGTGAAAAATATTCTTTATTTTTTTTCTGAAAAGGTTTTGATAAAACTGAATCTACTGTGCCTGGATGAAGTCCAATAATAATATTCTGGGGATTAACTCTTTTTTGTTCTATAGAAAAATTTTTCAATATCATATTTAATGCTGTTTTTGAAGCTCTATAAGAATACCAGCCACCCAGTTCATTATCATCTATACTTCCAACTCTTGCAGATAAAGAGGCAAATTTTGTGGTTCTGTCTTTGTAAAAAGTTGGTATGAAATATTTACCTATTAGAGCAGTTGGTATTGTGTTTGCCTCAAACATTTTAAAAAATTTTTCTTTTGATATATCTCTTATTGATTTTTCTGGATTATCTAACATTCCTATAGCAACGATAATTAAATCTAACTTAACATCTATTACTTTTGAAGCATCCTCTAAACTTTTCTCATCTAGATAATCAACTTTTTTTTTAATAATTAACTCATGGTTAGGACCATTTCCATTTCTAGAAAAAGAAAATAACTTATTTATATTTGTGTTATTTGCATATTCCAGGCATAAAGCGCTTCCTATTGCACCAGAACTTCCAAATACAGCTATATTTAAGTCAGACATGAATTAACCTTATTTAAGTTTTTATAAAAATATTCTATGATAGATAACATTTTTATTTTATTATTGATAAGTATTTAAAATTATAACTTTTGTAAAATGGAATTTTAATTGAATAGTTTAAAGCCACATTTTCTTCTAATTCACGGTGCCTGGCATGGTGGTTGGGTATGGAAAGACGTAGAATTAGCTCTAAGGAATCAGGGATATAGTGTGTCTTGTCCAACTCAAACTGGACTTGGTGAAAGGCAACATTTGTTATCAAAGTCACTTACTTTAGATACCTTTATTGACGATATAATAAATCATATTTTGATTGAAGATTTGTCTAATATAATCTTAGTTGGTCATAGTTTTGCAGGAAGTGTAATAACTGGTGTTGCTGATAAATTAAAAGAGAGAATAAATAGATTGATTTATTTTGACGCAGTTATTTTATTAAATGGACAGTCTCCTTTCGATATTGCTCCAGATAATATTGTTAAAGAAAGATTGAAGTTAGCTGAATCATCAAAAGATGGGTTATCTATCCAGCCTCCTAAACCTGAAGCTTTTGGAGTAGTGGACCAGAGAAAAGCTTATATGTTAGCAAAAAGATTGACACCCCATCCAGTAAGTACATTTCAATCAAAACTAAATATTAAAAATGATGTTGGTAATGGACTACCTCTAAGTTACATTTTTTGTATCAATCCAGTATATGAATCTTTAGAGAGTTCAAGGGATATTGTTAGAAAAAAGAAGTGGCCTATTTTTGAATTAAATGGTTCTCACAACGCAATGTATACGCATCCAAAGGAAACTTTAAATCTATTTATGAAAATATGTAATTAATAATTAAAGGAGATAATTTTGTCAGTATGTATTACAGGTTGGGCTCACAATAAGTTTGGAATAAATAAAAATAAAACATCAGAAAATATGATTGCCGATGTAGTTGAAGAAGCTATCCATCACGCTGAAATATCTGTGAAAGACATTGATGCAATTTTTGTTGGAACATTTAATAATGGTTTCCAAAAACAAGATTTTCATGGAGCATTGCCTGCAGTTTCTCAAAGTGATTTAAGGTATATACCAGCTATGAGGGTAGAAAACGCTTGTGCGACTGGCTCTGCAGCTATTCATACTGCAATGAATGCAATTGAAGCAAAGAAAGCAAAAACAACTCTTGTCGTAGGAGTTGAAAAAATGTCAGACACATCTTCTGAAAAAGTAGGTGATATACTTCTAGGTGCGAGTTATCGACCTGAAGAAGGTAATACCAAAGGAGGGTTCACTGGAGTTTTTGCTACAATTGCTGAAGCTTATTTTCAAAAGTATGGAGATAAATCTGATATATTAGCTAAAATTGCAGCAAAAAATCATAAAAATGGAAGTGTAAATCCTCTAGCCCATATGCAAAAAGATCTTGGTTTTGATTTTTGTAACACAGTCTCTGAAAAAAATCCTTATGTAGCACAACCTTTAAGAAGAACAGACTGCTCTATGGTTTCTGACGGTGCTGCAGCGTTGATACTACAAGATATAGACTTAGCTTTATCTGCAAAAAGAGCAATTGCATTTAGAGCAAGAAGGCATGTTAATGACATTCTGCCATTGAGTAAAAGAGAAAAAACAGAATTTGAAGGTGCTAGGCGCGCTTGGGTATCAGCTCTGGCTGATGCTAAAATTACATTGGATGATTTATCTTTTGTTGAAACTCATGACTGTTTTACAATTGCCGAATTAATTGAATATGAGGCTATGGGACTAACTAAAATTGGACAAGGTTTTAGAGCAATTGAAGAAGGTTGGGTAAATATAGATGGAAAACTTCCGATAAATCCCTCAGGAGGTCTTAAGTCAAAGGGACATCCAGTTGGCGCAACTGGTGTTTCGCAACATGTAATGGCTGCAATGCAGCTAACAGATGAAGCTGGTGAAATGCAAATTAAAAATGCTAATTTAGCTGGTATTTTCAATATGGGAGGAGCTTCAGTCGCTAATTATGTCTCAATTTTAGAAAAAATACGTTAAAAATAAATTAGCTTAAGAATTTGTAAAATTTGGTTTTCTTTTTTCCAAAAGAGCATCTATTGCTTCGCGATGATCATCCATCATTTGAAGAATACTTTGTTGACTTGCAGCCATTTCCAGAGCTTTGTCTAAAGGAACGTTTTGAGACATTCTTAAAAGACGCTTGGCTCGTCTCGATGCCTCTGGTGGTTGAGCAGCAATCTTATTAGCAAGTTCATTTGCTTTGTTTAGTAAATCTTCATTTTTAACAACTTGAGATACAAGTCCCCAATTTAGAGCTTTTTCAGCGTCAAGGACATCACAAGTTAAAATCATTTCTGATGCTCTTGCAAAGCCAATTATTTTGGGAAGAAACCAAGATCCTCCATCTCCAGGAATAATCCCAATTCTTAAAAAACTTTCCGAAAATTTAGCATCTTCCGCAGCTATTCTTATGTCACACATCGTACATAAATCGTTTCCAGCACCAATTGCATGCCCATTTACAGCTGCTATAACTGGAACTTCTATTGCATTCATGGTTAATGGAATTTTTTGTATACCAAATCTATACCAATCTTCTAATTGACTTTGAGACATATTGTCAGTTGTAGTCATATCTTTAATTTCTTGAAGATTTCCACCTGAAGAAAAACTTTTGCCAGCTCCAGTTAAGATCACACAGCCTACACCTTTATCACGATTTGCTTTATTTAAACTAGAAATCAAACCATCAATTAAATCGCCTGATAATGCATTTCTTGTATCAGGTCTATTTAGAGTAATTGTTACTATTCTTTTATTTTGTTTATATAAAACAGATTCTGACATTTTGCGCCTCTCAATAATTTCTATAATTAGTTAGTTAAATATTCCCATAGATTTAAGTTGTTTTTTTCAAGAAAGTGCTTGCCTAAAATATTTTGCCAGTATGTTTCATTTCCAAAATCATTTCTCCAGCTATTTAAGTTTCTGGTAAAATAAGCTAATTCATATTCTTTAGTAAAACCCATCGCTCCATGAACTTGATGAGACATAGCAATTAGTTTTCCTGCAGCTATACCAGCTCTTATTTTTAAAACAGCGACATCTTGAATTTTAAAATCTAATTCATCTGTGTTAGTTAATGTAGATAAGGCAGCTGTGGATGCAGATAGTTCAACTGCCATTTCTGATATTTGATGTTGAATGGCCTGAAACTTTGATAAAGATCTTCCAAACTGTACTCTTTGTGAACAATATTCTATAGATAAATCAATCACTTTTTCCATAGCTCCAACCATTTGGGCTGATCTAATAATTGAACCAATTTGATTAAAATCAATATTTTTATTCAGTTCTTTTATTTCTATAATTTTACAATTCTCAATATTTAAATTATATCTTGGCTCAGACAGGAAATTTTTTTTAGCTTCTTTTTCCCCATCTATATTTTTAATAAAAATGAATTTTTTTATGCCATCAATGTCTTGTATTATAATAATCTGGTCAGTTAAGTTTAGATAGGGAACAGAAAACAAATTTCCAGAAATTTTACCATTTAATATTTTTATATTTTTTGACTCTATTGCAAAAGTAAC
>TARA_B110000483_G_scaffold42395_1_pt1 | contig 10088 bp, 3 predicted proteins | sample TARA_B110000483 | Tara Oceans TARA_B110000483 (sample SAMEA4398176) | marine metagenome | biome: Polar Biome; feature: [SRF] surface water layer (ENVO:00010504); material: water (ENVO:00002006), including particulate matter (ENVO:01000060) such as... | depth 5 m
TTCTTCAATTCCCTTCATTAAACATTAAATTTTTTTAATATAACTTTAGTTAATCCTAAGAGTTGATTTAAAATTAAATATTTTATTACATTAGGGTTTAATTATCGCATTTTTGATTTAAATTTTGTTGTGAGAAAACTAGTATTCATTTTTTTATTTTTTTTTGTAAAAACATTTTCACAAGATGCTGTTTTTACTCAATTCTATAATGTCCCTGAGTATATAAATCCATCTTTTACTGGCGCTAGTGGAGGGACCAATATCTCTGTTTTGAATAGAACACAATGGTTTGGGTTAAACTATGGTCTGAGTTCTAAATTTTTTTCTATTGACGGGTTCAGTGACAAAATGAATAGTGGATTAGGAATGAGTATACTAAATCACCAAGAGAGTACCACAAGATATAATTTTACTCAAGTTAATTTTAATTATTCTTACCAAGTTAAACTTGATAGAGATTGGGGATTTTATCCAAGTCTTTCTGTTGGGTTTGGAACTAAGGATTATGCTTTTGACAATTTATTATTAGAAGATCAAATTTTAATTTATAAAGGGATTATAAATGTAAATTCAAACGATCCTTTTTTAGCCAATGAAACCGTTTCGTTTTTTGATATGTCAGCAGGATTTTTAATTTTCAATGATAAGATCTGGTTTGGTGCTAATTTAAAACACTTAACAAATCCTAATATATCTTTTGATAATGAAGGAGGGCAAGTCAAATTAAAAAGCTTTTTATCAGTTCACGGGGGTTACAAAATTCCATTAAAAACTAGATATAAAAGAGAAAAATTTAATTTATACTTTAATATGAATTATATGAGACAAGCAAACTTTGACAGGTTAGATATTGGAAGTCTTGTGAAATACAATGGAATATCTTTAGGAGTTTTTGGGGCTTTTGCACCAACAAGCCTAGATTCAAAGTCTCATAAATTAACGTCATTAAATTTTGTGACAAATATGGACTACAAAAGATTCACTTTTGGATATTCATATGATTATAATTTAAGCTCTTTAATTGATACTAAGGGAATTTTTGAAATTTCTGTTTCGTATCAATTTGATTCAATTTTTGGAGATAACAGTTCAATACCATGTGGATGTAAGTAGTATGAAAAATAATTATAAATACATATTATCTGCTCTTGTTTTAATATTTTTTATATCGTCAAGCTCGTTATTTTCACAAACTTATTCAAAAGAATCTCAAAACAGAACATGGAGCTCAAATACTGAAATTAACACAGTATTTTTTAAATCAGCAAGTGATTTAACTATTACTCCAAATTTAAAAATGCTAAGATTTACTGACGGCTCTAATAAATACGGGTGGTCATCTGACGGATCTGCAAATGATATTCCCTCTGGCTGGACATATGAAATTCTTACAGCCACCAATTTGGTTCCAATTCTTACTACCGTTTCCAATGATAAAAAAACCGTAACTTTTACCGGAAGCCCTGATGCCGAACTAGATGTTTATTTAAAAGTTCTTGATTCCTCTGGTAATACAATAGCAGGTCTTTCTCAAATACAATTAAGATTTTATGTAAGAGGAAATTTTACAGTTTCAACCTCAACCTGGAACTCATGTGAACAAGCGTATTTAATAAATGTAAATGAAGTAACGGTTAATAACACCTTTCCGTGTAGGCCTTACAGGCTAGTTCTTTACACTGAGGAAAGTGAAAGTAGCACAGTGGTATATGATTCCAACAGTGATTCATATCATGATGCAAATAGTAATTCTTTCAAATTAACAGGCCTTTCTACTGGAAATTATTTTGCAGTTATTACTAATAGTTGTGGAGAAAGAGTTAATGGAACAAACGGCTTCGTAGCTGTCCCTATTACAGATTCATATACATTTGGAGCTTCTGTGGTTTTTGCTGGGTTTGAGTGTTTTGAGGACTCTCTTGGATCAGCTACTATAAAAATAGAAGGTGCAGCTATTCCAATAACATGGACATTGAAAAACTCAAGCAGTGGAGCTTCTGTAGTCTCATCTTCTAATACAAATTTATACAGTTCTATCAATTATGATCCAGATTTTTCCACTCAAAATTATACTGTTACTATTCCTAATCTAGCTGTAGAGGATTACACTTTTACGTTTGAAGACGGCAATGGATGTGATGATGAAATTTCAGTTTCTGTAAAAAAGCCTGAAGAAATTGAAAGTGATCTGATAACTAGCGAGTCCAAAACTGCTTTAGCATGCGCTGGAGACAATGATGGAAAATTAACATTTACTGCCAGTGGAGGCTGGACAGAGCCTTGGACTGGAAACACAATAAACTCAAATGGATGGGGAAACCCATATATTTTTAAATTAACAAAGGGTGCTACAGATTATAGTTCTGGTGAAGTAATTAGCTCAGTTGATGGTAGTGGAGCTCAGAATGGTTATAAGACATCATTTACTGGTTTGTCAGCAGGAACTTATACTTTAACTGTAACAGAAAATATTGCAACTAATCCTTACAACTCCAACACTGTCTATAAATGTTCAAAAGTTTCTTCGGAAACTTTCACAATAACTGAGCCCGATGAATTAGTTGCAACTGGAGTTATTTCTAATAATAATGGTTTTGGTATTTCGTGTAATGGTGCTGATGACGGATCAATTAATCTATCAGTAAGTGGTGGAACGACAGGCTATAGTTACGCTTGGACTAAGACAGGAGATGGTAGTTACAGTGCCACAACAGAAGACCTTAATAGTTTAAGTCCAGGCACTTATAATGTTACAGTTACAGATGCAAATAACTGTACTGACACAGCATCTTTTACAATTACTGAGCCAGTTGAGTTAACCATTGCTGATGCAGGTCTTTCAACTGCGATTAACTGTTTTGACGGAAATGGCCAGATCAAAGCAAATATTACAGGGGATTCTAATGGTGATGGACCAAGTCAAAATTACATATATACTTTGTCTGGGACTAATTACAGTGGAGCTAATGTAAATGAAAGCGTAACAACTACAGCACTTACTTATACCTTCACACCAAAAGCAGGGGTTTATACAGTTAAAGTAAGTGATGCAAATAGTTGTGAAAAAACAACAAATCAAATAACCCTTACTCAACCAAGTGCTGGACTTGCTATTGCAGAAAGCATTACTAACATTACATGTAATGGAGACGATGATGGAGAAATTGATGTTACGATATCAGGTGGGACTACGGATTATTCTTATGCATGGACTGGCCCAAATAGTTTTTCATCAACATCTGCTGATTTAACTAATTTAAAACCTGGCGCGTATAGTTTAACTGTTACAGATGCTAATAACTGTACAATTTCAAAATCTTTTACAATCACCGAGCCTGCTGAATTAGTAGCTACAGGAGATATTTCTAATAATAATAGTTTTGGTATTTCTTGTAATGGAGCTGATGATGGTTCAATTAACCTTTCGGTTAGTGGAGGAACGACAGATTACAGTTATGCTTGGACTAAGACGGGAGACGCTAGCTATAGCGCCACAACACAGGATCTTAACAACCTAAGCCCAGGAACATATAACGTTACAGTTACTGATGCGAATAACTGTACCGATACAGAATCTTTTACAATTACAGAACCAGTTGAGCTAACCATTGCTGACGCAGGTCTTTCAACTGCTATTAATTGTTTTGATGGTAACGGTCAGATTAAAGTAAGTATTACAGGCAATTCTAATAATGGAGGAACTAGTACAAATTATGTTTACACATTATCTGGAACTAATTATAGCGGAGCAAATGTAATCGAAAGTGTAACAACTACTGCACTTACTTATACTTTTACTCCAAAAGCAGGTGTTTACACTGTTAAAGTAAATGATGTTAACGAATGTGAAAAGACAACAAATCAAATAACTCTTACTCAACCAAGCGCGGCATTAGCTATTGCTGAAAGTATTACTAATATTACATGTAATGGTCAAAATAATGGAGCAATAGATTTGACAATTTCGGGTGGTACAGTAAATTATAGTTTTGCATGGACAAAAACAGGGAATGCAGGATACAGTGCTAATTCAAAAGACATTAATAGTTTGTCGCCAGGTGTTTATAACGTAACCGTGACAGACTCAAATAACTGTACAATTTCAGAGTCTTTCACAATAACAGAGCCTGATGAATTAGTTGCAACTGGAGTTATTTCTAATAATAATGGTTTTGGTATTTCGTGTAATGGCGCTGATGACGGTTCAATTAATTTAAATGTGAGTGGAGGGACAGCGGGATATACTTATTCTTGGAGTTCACCAGATGGAGGTTCGGGATTAAGCGTTAACAGTAAAGATCAGTCTGGTTTAGGTCCAGGGACATTTAACGTTACTGTTACCGATGCAAACAATTGTTCAGATACTGCAAGTTTCACTATCACAGAGCCAGATCAACTAACAATGTCTAATTTAATTTCAGACACTAATGGATTTGAGATTAGTTGTTTTGGCGCTAATGATGGGACTATTAACATTACTCCATCTGGAGGAAGTGGAAATTACACTTATTCTTGGTCTACCCAAAATGGAACACAGCTGGTAAATGGTCAACAGGATCAAAGTGGATTAGGGCCAGGTGCTTATACTTTAACTTTAGCAGACAGTAATTCTTGTTCTATTTCTCAAACATTTACTTTAGCTCAGCCTGACGATATTTCTGTTTCCGCGGTTATTTCTAATTATAACGGATTTGAAATTAGTACTGCAGGAGCGAGTAATGGATCGATAAATATAACAGCAGTTGGAGGCTTTTTGTCAACAGGTGCTTCATATTCATATAACTGGTCTACAACTAATGGCTCAGGTTTAGATAATTCAGCAGAGGATCAATCTGGACTTAGTGCGGGAACTTACACCGTTGTTGTAACAGACTCAAATAATTGTACTGAGACTAAAGTTTATAAATTGGATGAACCAGATCAATTAGGTTTTTCTAGTATTATTTCAAATTTTTCAGGATTTGAAATTAGTTGTTTTGATGCAGATGACGGATCAATTTCTATTACTCCTAGTGGAGGTAGTGGAACTTACACATTAGTTTGGTCTACAAATAATGGCTCAGGTTTGACTCAGGGTCAACAAAATCAAACAGGATTAGGACCAGGAACATATAGTTTAACAATCACAGATTCAAATGGCAATAATATTTCTCAAGATTTTGTTATAGACGAACCTACAGCCTTAAATCTGTCATCAACAATTTCTGATTATAATAACTTTGAAATTAGCTGTTTTGGAGGTGCAGACGGAGAAATTGATATTACTGTTGGTGGAGGAACTGGACAGTATACATACAATTGGTCAGCTAGTAATAATGGCGCAGGGATTATTAACGGCCAACAAGATCAAACAGGATTAAGCGCCGGAACTTACACAGTGATTATTGTTGATGAAAATAATTGTGAAATATCTCGAACTTTCACCTTAAACTCACCTGATCAAATTACTATTATCTCAGGTAAATCTGATTACAACGGGTTTAATGTCTCATGTAAAGAATCAACAGACGGTACAATTGATTTGACTGTTTCTGGTGGTTATTTAGCAACGGGATCTTCTTACACATATTCTTGGTCTACTAATAACGGAAGCGGTTTAAGCCCAACCAATAAAAATCAATCAGGGCTGAGCGCAGGAACTTACACTGTTGTTGCAACAGACGATAACGGATGTTCGATTACCCAGGATATTGAAATTATTGAACCAAATATTTTATCAATTTCTGAAATTATTTCTGATTATAACGGCTTTCAAATCAGCGAAGCTGGCGAAAATGATGGCTCAATTAACGTTTCTATAGCTGGCGGAACTTCAAATTACACATATGTTTGGTCAACATTAGACGGTTCTGGACTTTCTATAAATAATGAAGATCAAAATTCTCTAACGGCTGGAACATATTCTGTTATTGTAACAGATACAAACGGATGTGTTATCACAAAAGGCTATACTTTAATTGAACCTAAAGAGCTTTTAATTTCATTAGACAATGACGCGTATAAAAACGATGTTTTTTGTTATGGAGATTCAACAGCTTCAATAAAAGTAGACATCACTCAAGGTTCAATTGCACCATATACCTATTCAATAAACGGCACTACATATTTAAACGAAAATTATAGTCAGTCTTTTCAGAACATTTCTAATTTGACATACACTTTCACAAATCTAACTGCAGGCTCTTACTCAATTACCATTACTGATGCAAACGGAGCTAGTAAAACAACCGCAATAAAAGAAATAAAAGGGCCAAATAATCCCTTAGGGCTAGAAGGCTTAACAACTGACATTACTTGTAATGGTGCAGCTGATGGTATAATTGATATTACAGTTTCCGGTGGTGGTGGTTCTTCAAATCAATTTACGTACTTTTATTCATGGACTACTTTAGATGGAAGTGGTTTAGATTCAACTGCAGAAGATCAAACTGGACTAGGGCCTGGAACCTATACAGTTGTGGCAAAAGATATAAATGACTGTGAAATTACCAAATCATTTGCCATTACTCAATCGCCTCCATTAACTTATAATTTAGATTCAACTAAAAATATCACATGTAATGGAGATAATGATGGTGAAATTAATATAACTGTCACTGGAGGAACAGGAAATTATACATACGAATGGTCGTCAGAAAATGGTAGCGGAATTCAACAAGGTAATCAAGACCAAATTGGTTTAGCACCTGGTAATTACAAGTTAATCCTTAGAGACGGTTGCAATACTTTTGAATATATATACACGATAACTACACCTGACACTCTTGAGATATCTTTAGATGAAAAAGTGGATGTTTTATGTCATGATGATAGTACAGGAAAAATTGATATTTCTGTTACTGGCGGAACTCTTCCTTACAATTATGTTTGGAAAGATAATTTTGGAAACGTTTATGATAGAAATGTTGGTAATGTATTTAGTAATGGAGATTTATCGAATATTCCAGCTGGTTTATATGATTTGACAGTAACGGATGCGAATAATTGTTCAGCTACATACTCAACAGAAATTACTCAGTCTGAGGATTTAGTTATTCAAATTGATAAAACGGATTTAAACTGTTATGATTCTAATGACGGAACAATAAAAGTAACTCCTTCGGGAGGAGTCGCCCCTTATACTTATGCTTGGAATGATTTTGGTAATGGAGATTTTAGACAAAATCTTTCAGCAGGTACTTATCAAGTAACTATAACAGATTCTAATGGATGTATTGAAATAAGAGATGTTGAAGTACTTAACGCCCCTCTATTTGATGTAAATCCAATTATTACTCCAGTGTCTTGTTTTGGAGCTAATGACGGTTCTATTGAACTTAATTTTGTGGGTGGTATAGCTCCAATAAGTTTTAATTGGACAGACGATTCATCTGCTGGTCAAGTAAGAAATAATTTATCACCAGGCTTATATTCGGTTTTAATTACTGACGGTTCTGGATGCGAAATTCAAGAGGATTTTGTTATTGTTGAACCTAAAGAAATTTCTATAGCTGGAGTAATAACTGATGCCATTGACTGTGACAACCCAGAAAGTGGTAGTATAGATCTACAAGTTTCTGGAGGAAATCTTCCGTATACTTTTTTATGGTCAAACGGCGCAACAACAGAAGATGTTTCAAATTTACTAGCAAATAACTACTCCGTTAAAATTACTGATAGTAAAGGATGTACTGCTGAAAAAGAATTTTCAATTAATAGACAAGAAGACTTAGAGATTAGTTTACAATCTGACTTTTTTGCTATATGTGAAACTAAAGAAGTATATCAAAAAAATATTGTAACGGTGCTTGGAGGTGTTGCCCCTTATACAATAGAATGGTCAAACGGACTTGTTTCTGGAGGTAATAATGAAATCATGGACACTAAAATTGAAGGGTCCTATCAAGTAACAGTGACAGACTTTTTAGGCTGCTCAGAATCTTTAGTTTTTGAGGTAACAACTCCTTTAATAGGATCTCCTGAATTTGAATACGATTCTTTCTACCTGCAAACTTATGAAGCGTTAGCAGTTAATGATCCAATAACATTTACCAATTTATCAACTGAAGAATATAGTAATGTTAGTTGGGACTTTGGTGATGGAAGTGTTTCAATTGAAGAGAATCCAGTTCATACTTACACAATACGAGGTGAATACGATGTAACATTAACGGTTGAATTTATTCTTGGTTGTTCCTATTCAATTACTAAAATAATTTATGTTGGTGATTCATATGAAATTGTAATGCCAAATGCTTTTACTCCCAACAATGACAATTTTAATGATGTATTTAGACCAATGTATTATGGATTTAAGAGTATCAATATTGGTATATTCGATACTTGGGGAACTTTAATTTATTCAGAAGAAACAACTGCAAATGAGATGACCGGATGGAGCGGAAGAATTAAGGGCATGGAAGCTGAAAACGGAAATTATTTTTACCAGGTAACAGGAACAACTCATACTGACGAAGAGTTCAGTAAAAACGGTAGTTTTACACTTATAAAATAAGTTAAATTATTTTGTAAAAAACTCTTGACGCGATATATCTTTTGTTTCTAAATTACCACCTTCTTTTGAATATAAAGTAAAAGATCCATTCATAAACGGAGTTCTTCGCAATATCCAAATATCGTCTGGGTCAGAATCAACAGCATAAACTTCGTCAAGTTGAAAACCTCCTTTGACGCCATTTTTTATAATTTCCGAATTCCAGTAATTTCCTTGATAGGTTTTAACAGTATATTTTCCTGGAGGAATATTTGACATTGTATAATTTGTACCTTTATTGACATAGACATTTCTAATTGGTAACCCTGTTTCAAGATCAATTAACAAAATGACAGCATCTTTTATTGACGATGTTTTTATTTGTATGCTATGCCTAGAATAATCGTCATAAATATTTTCGCCATAAATCGACTTGTAAGGTGAAAATCCATTTGTAATTTTTTCAAAGGCAGGAATTAATTTAATAAAAAAGAAAAAATTACTATTCAATATTTTTCCGTTTGAACTTTCAAGTGAATTAATTTTTATTCCGTATCCTTCACCTGATTTAAGATTTTTGATTAAAGTTTTTTGCCTACTATTAAATTGATTAGAATTATTCTCAATTAGAAGGTTTTGTTTTTTGTTCTCAAAAGAAAAACTATTTACTTTAAGATTAGAGTCTGTCTCTAAAATAATTTCACCAAATGAAGATTTTGTGTAAACATAAGTTTCATATTCTTTGATTATTTTATCATTAATTAACGGACTAAATGAGCTATTGGAACTTGGTTTAAAATTTTCTGATTTTGAAACATTTTGTTTTTCTTCTTTAATTAGTTTATTTGCTTTAGAATAACCTGTAAGAACTGCGTTTAGCCTCTTGTTTATATTAGGGTGTGTCTTGTATGTATCATCTTCATTCGATGAAACCTTTTGTATAATTTCGTTTATCTTTTCAATTGGAGCTCCTAGTTTAGCAAGTACAAAACTCGCAAATTCATCTGCTTCAATTTCTTGTTGCCTTTTAATCACTAAACTTTCAGGTTTGATTACATCAGTTGCGTAGAGAACTAAATCTAAACTGTGGCCGTTTATGTGATGACCAACCTCATGAGCTAGAATAAATAAATTTGACCAATTATTTTTATTGGAAATAGAGTTCATGAATTTTCTATCATAAAGAATATATCGCACCCCTTTTATTGAAGTTGCAATAGCGTTATTTATGTTTTCGCAAGGTTGAATTATAAACGTTCTTTTAGAGGCGCCTATAACACTTAAGATTCTATCTAAACCTTTTTCAGCTTCAATATTTTCAGAAAAACTGTTAGTTTGAAGTACTGAACATAAGTCCATTGCATCAATTTTATTACCATAGTCTTGACTATAGGAAATAGACGATACCAAAAGCATTATATAAGGAATTATTTTTTTCATGTTAGCATATTTAAATTTTAATAAAAATCTTTCGTTTATACATTTCTTTAACAATTACGTAAATCAAAAATGTATAAAAAAGGGCCCAGCCAAGCGAAATAAGTTGAGGGTCAATTCCAGTTGATATCCCAAAATCCATCCAACTTTGCTGAATTCCTTTTCCAGAAATTACAGG
>TARA_B110000483_G_scaffold114358_1_pt1 | contig 10080 bp, 6 predicted proteins | sample TARA_B110000483 | Tara Oceans TARA_B110000483 (sample SAMEA4398176) | marine metagenome | biome: Polar Biome; feature: [SRF] surface water layer (ENVO:00010504); material: water (ENVO:00002006), including particulate matter (ENVO:01000060) such as... | depth 5 m
TCGGTCTCAAGAGTCGGATCTTCGATTTGTACAGTCTGAGTCACAATGTCGCCTACTTGCAATAAGAAGTCTGGGTTAGCGAATGTGATGATAGCATCTCGTTTATCGAATCTAGATATGTCTAGGTAATCAATCTCAGTAAAGACATCGTTCACATAGTTTGTTCCAGGATTTGTAGTATTGATACCTGATATAGATCCAATAACAACTTCCTTTGATTCAAATGCATCAGCGATTTTAGTATTGATAGTCTCAGCGTTAAAGCCTTCTAACAATAGAGTACCACTCATACCATAGTTAGTAAGAACAACGTCAATTACAGTACCTGAACCAACAGTCTCTGGACCAGTAGCAGTAAATCTCGTACCTATTGTCTGTGAACTCGAATCAGAATACGTTGTGCCTGATGTAGTCTCAATCTCATATATGCCATTAGCAACCATAGCAGAAGCATTAATGATAACAGCAAGAGGCTTACTAGCAAAGTCTCCAATCGAGTCAGTAATAATGTTCACCGTCTCAGTGTTGTTTATCTCTGTGACATCAAAAGTACCGCTTGCATTATAGACAGAGATCGTTGTGATAGGCACAGAAGCAGTAGAGCCGACTCTGATACTAGTAGATATTCCATAACTTGGCATAGCAGTGAACGTGTGTCCAAAGCCAGCAGTATAGATAGCGGGTAATAGACGATCTTCGATCCAAGCTTTCTGAGCAGTCGTTACGGAGCCGCCATAAGTTACTGATGAATTAGACTGAGTAACGCCCACTTTATATGCGCTGAATACATTAGAGTCATCAGTAGTGATGTACTTGCTTGTAATGAAGCTGAAGCCTGAATTGTTAATATCACCCAGTCTATAGTTGGTCGCAAGATCAGTTGTCTCAGTATTGAATACTGCTAATAGTCTAGTATTAACAGACGCATTACCACCAGCGGCAAGCACTAGCTGATCATACACGTAGGTAAAGAATTCATCTTTCGTTCTATCTTCAGTCTTAATATACAAGAGAGGATGATTATATGCTGTGACTCTTCCGCCGCCATTGACGAATGCGTCAACCGTACCAAACGAATCATTTACTTGAGATCGATCAGCTTCTATGTAGTCGCCTATTTTTATAGCCGATACTTCGTTTTGAATAATTACAACTTGATTAGATATCCTAGACTCATTCAACGCTAACGCCGCCGCCTTAACAACACTAGTTGCATTAGCAGGAGCAGTGGAATATCCGAAGCCGCCATCTACTAGTTCGTAGTCTATCTTGCCGCTCGTAGTCGTTGAGATTGATCGTACTGTACCTGTAGCACTTGTTCCGATACCAGAAACAGGACTCAGTGTGATTATATCACCTATGTTTTGTCCTGATGAACGGTTCGATTTATCTACAATCACTTCTGATATAGAGCCTGATAGTAGCTTACCATAGTTAGTAGTAACACCAAGGCGTGTAACATTAATACTATCGTCTGCAATAAACGTTCCGCTAAGATTAGAGAGATATGTAATAGGAGTTAACGCACCTGAGAAGTTCACGAAGATGATATCGTCTACGAATGCAGAAGCACCCGACACGTCACCTGTGAGCTTGTCACCACGTTGTACAGGATAATCATCAACTGAATTGACAGGCTTCAGTTCGAGATAAACAGCTCCACCCCATATAGAGTCAGAAGGTCTTAGAATAGCAGTAGAAGGATAGAAGACTTCAATGTCTTCATCATAGAACAGTCGGAACAATAGCCGAAGACTTTCTTCAGAGCCCTTACGCTTATACAGGTCTTGAATGTGCTTGATAATGAATCGAGTATCTACGATAGTGTCAAGCGGTAAAGAATTTAAATACTTCTTCTTAAAGAAGATAAGAAAAGATGCAAGCGTAGTATCGATATCACGGAGCTTAGGAATATTTCTATCCATTCGCTCTTCGTTAAACTCGTAGTACGCCTTAACGAACTGTACTAAAAAATCACCTTCTTCTCTGTATAGAGCCGGAAACTGTTCAGCAATCGTAGGTGATATATGGTCTCTTACATTCAGCATTCTTTATTCCGTCAATGAGGTTACGTTAACTGTAATGTCTTCACCACGTATAGTAATGATACGATCTTTTGGTGCCTTCACATCTTTCGCTACTGAGTTAGCAATGAATTTAATTGCGCTACCTTCGTAAGTATCTACAATAAGATTTGACAACTTAACAGCACCTGTGCTATAGTTAATAGTACCAACGCTTCGCTTGAATACAACAGGCGATGCAGTAGATGCAGTAACAGCCATCATCTTACCAGCACCATCGTCTTGTAGTGTAACAAGAGTTCCTTCGATTGTCAACTTAGTAGTACGTACCGCTGGTGTGAATCCTGATAGACCAGTCGTAGCGTCATATGCATATGGCTGAACAAGAGCAGTCTCATAAGAGAATGACGGATTCTGAATAGTGCTTAGTGTAGGGACGAACTGAATGATCGGAGAAGCAAATATACTAGAAGATATAATAGAGTTATCTACAGCATCTAGTGTAGCGGCTAGTCTTGATTGACGTAGTGTCTTATTAAAGTCTGCTAGATTGTTAGTAGAGTAAGCAGTCAATGCAGCCGATATCTCGCTTCGAATCTGTGATGCACTCTTAGTCGTAATGTTAGGATCGAATACTACGTCTACTACAGTATCAATGAATAGGAACTTAGCAGGTACGAACACAGGCTCGATAGTCAATGGTGTCTTGTCTTTTAGATAGTCAGTGAATGACGCAATCTCAAAGTCAGCAGCCCCTTCTCCACCAGTAACATCTACAGAGATAATTACCTTACCAAACTGAGGAGGATCTACTTCGTTACCACCATATACAGAGATAGCTTCGATATTAGGAAAACGATTACGTAGAAGGATCTCGTAGTCACGCTTCGTAACAGCACGTTCTTGTACTTGTAAAGCCTTTGGTGCGAATGTTCGTATAGAGTCAACAGTCTCAGTAAGAAAACCACCAGCAGAAGGTTGTGTTACAGTAATGCTTACACCCCCGCTACCAGCCAATCCATTACTGCTCATCGATGTTACACCATCAGCATCAGGACCTGAACAGATACGATACTTAGCAGTGATAGTGTCACCCGCTGTAGGCTGTTTACCAAACTTGTCTTGTCCAAACTGTAGAGAATACTTCTCATCTTCTTCAGGCTGGAGATAGAATACTTTGTCAGTAGCAGTAATGCCAAAGATATCAGTCTTATAGACGTACTCTTCTCCATTGACTTCTACGTATAGTGATCGTGTATCAATCATCTTATTAGATAGTGTTGTATCTGAAATGTCAAGTGTTTCTGTAAGAAGTCTTCCTTGAAATACGTCTACACTCGCAACAGTGTATGTTCTAGGTTGCGTAACGACTCCGGCATCATTCGTTATGGCAGCCGCTGTACTTACTGCTGTGTATGCTTTGTCAGTAAGAAAACTATATGTTGTATTACCACACTTACCATTAACCTTCGTGTCTTTTGGAATCACAAAGAAGTTGCCTGACTGTGTAGCAGTAATATTAAATGTCACTACAGCCTTAGAAGATCGTCTTGAACGTGGTAGATAGTTAAGTTCCTTAGCATGAGATACTAGACTGTTACGCTCTTGTGCAGAGTCTAGGAACATCTCACTAATCGCCATATTATAATAGTAGTTGTTATAGAACGTATTATATGCAAGAAGGTCTAGCAACACATTCATGTTAGACCCTTCGAAGTCATAGTCAGCAAACCTATCCTGATTACTCAGATATGTCTTAAGTGCCGACTTCGTTTCAAAGAAGTCTAAGTTCTGTACTGGTGATATGTTTGCCATTTCTTATCTTACCCTATCGATATCGATTGAAAGTGTTTGAGGTGTCTCATTATTTATGACTTGGAATACAACGTTAATTCGTACTGTATTAGACTCGATATCGCCTATCACCTCTACGTCTAGTAGACCGCATCTTGGTTCGAATGCTTGTAGAGCAGATTGTATTCTATCTCGTATGATAATAGATGTTACAGGAGTTATGTTCTCGAATAGCATAGCACGAATGTCACAGCCTACTTGTGGCTGAAACAGACGCTCACCACGATCAGTCAGTAGTATATTCTTGATTGCTTCTTTAACAGAGTTCTCATTGACCCGTCTTGCGATGTCATTACGACCAGGCAGCAAAGCCAAGTCCTTGTGAAAATCACTATGGATATCACGTTTTCTCACAAGAGGTGTTACTGTAGCCATTGAATTTGCCTTTTACTTTTATTTATATTAAACAGTACGAAGTTTGTCTGCGTCATGTCTATAACTGAGTTGAACGAATCTGTCAACTTGACTAGATGGTACAGGGTAATCTGATGGAGTACTTTCCTCACCCGCTACCCATGCTCTACGTCCACCTGTGTCGAGATGTATGAATGTACTATAGATACCAATACCTGTAAAGCCAGCACGTGAGGCAGCAACAACGAATGACGCTCTTGTATCATAGTCGCCTGTAACTCTTACGTCAATAGCTTGTCCTGTCATATGCTTAGACTTAGATACGCCTTTACCTTCATTGTAAGCAGGTGATCTATATGCAGAATTAATCTTGACTTCTGTTCCTGTTTGTGCTAGTACTTCTAGTAGCTTAAACCATACGTCTTTATTTACTTTCTTATAACCAGCGCCCTTGAGATACTTACCCTCGAAGTCGTTCTGATTAATTACTTGTGGTTCGAATGAGAACTTGCCTGGTATGCCTGCTTCTGATAGACCCGCTACTTGTCGCATAGCTTCTACTGAGGGACATGTAGGACACACGTAATCAGACTCTTCGCCATTCGCAACTTCTTTAAGTGTCTTACTAGCTTCATTGACTTTAGTGGCAACTTCTTCTTGACGTTCTGCTCTTTCTTCTATAGAGACTCTTAATGCGCCAGCTTCTACTGCTTTCTTCGTCTCTACGAGTCCAGCACTCTTAAGGGCAGCTTGTTCTATAGTCAATGCAGATGCGAGTTTCTTTAGACCATCTACTGGTGATGCGAGAAGACTTTGAATAACTTCAGTTAACTGGCAGAAGCGAAAGATCATAAGAGCAATGTTCTCGGGTGTTAGTCTTTCGAATTGAGCAACTAACTTAGCCATGAACTTCTCTATTGACTTCTTCATTCCGTCCTTGTTGACTTCATCAAAGAACTCTTTTACTTGATCGGCAGCTATCATGATGTGAGCAAAGGCAGCCTTAGAAGCACACTTTAACTGATCGCCCATATCAACAACGCTATCAATAACTCCCTGTACTTGCTTCATCAACTGTGCTATTACTTTATCAACGATCTCTAATACGGTATCTTTAATCTTCTTCAATACAGCAGTAAGAGTCAATGACTTAGCAAGCTTCACAGGATCCTTCTCTGTCAAGTTCTTAATGTCAGCAATGAGTTCTTGTGCAGTACTAATGAGAGTAAACAGTCCACCTAAGGTAGCGAAGATGTTTGCAAATGAGCCACATAGACCACTTGATATAGATTTACCAAGATTAGTGTCTAAGTAGTAGTCGAGATCAGCTAGATACGAATCAACAGGTGCAGTAGTAGGAGGGACCATACCATCAGACCATTGACCTATGTTAGTGTTGATAGTATCGATGTTATGATTGTTTGATACAACAAAGTCCGCTATCTCAACAACTGTTAATGGAGCTTGTTCAACTCTGTCTCTAAGAGTATTATACACGGACAGATCAAGCTTGTCAAGCATAAAGTTTGTTTTATTTGTTAAATCTAGTACTGTTTGTCTGTTCAGCCTCTCAATAGGATTGGCATTCAAGTCAACGAGTCTAGTATAGTCATCGATCTCCTTAAACACATCAGAGCTTGCATTCAATAAGGATGCGTCAAAGCGGGATGCTAGTGGAGTAGTTGATTCACATAATGCTGACATATTCTTATCCTAATTGTTGTTTGGTGTAGTAATCATTGATACTGCCCACCGTTATCTTACCGTCAGCACCATGCCATCCTGGGTTCTGAGCATATGCTTTAGTAGTAGAACCATACACTTCATAGTTCAATGGCTTAGAAGCATAAGCTGGTGCGGCTTGCATGATACCTAAATTACCACCTCTGTAATCAAACGCACCAAGATACTTATCATACACTACTAATTGCTCTGATGGATTCATGTTCTGTATCTCACCCGTAGTATAGCCTAACATCTCAGCAGTACCTGGTATAAATTGGAATAGACCTACAGCACCACTATCACTATTTAGTGCATTTGAGTTGAAATTACTCTCACCTTGCATCACTCTATACAACTCATCTTTCGTTAAGCCTGGATACTTCTGTAACATATCAGTCAACTGTGCTTGGAACTCGGGATCTTTATCCAGTCCATCTGAAGATGAATAGCTACCACGCTTCACTACTGCTGTTGCCGCATTCGCAAACGACACAGCACTTGGGCTAGATGCGCCATCAGTAGTATCATCACTCATATTACTTGTCGCAGGAGGAGGTCTTCTTGTTCTGAAGTTAGCGTTTGTGGTGTGACCTACAGGCATACGACTAGGAGGAATATCTCCGGGGTTGACAACCTTAGCAATCTCTGTTATACTAGGAAGGGCAGCATTTAATGCGACTTGAGTACCACGTAACGTAGCTATAGCAGTTAATGTAGCAGGAGAAGTATCGCCTGTTCCCATACCTATGTTTACTAATGATCCATCTAGAGAGGCAATACCAGTACTAGAGAGATTTAATATTCCGGAAGACTTGACATCTACAATGCCTCCTGTTATCTGTGCTTTCACTGCACCATATACTGCTGTAGTAGCGGCTGCTAACTGTATTGCACCAGCACTATTCAAGCTTACGAGTACAGGAGAGTTGATCTCTATACCTTTTTGTGTTGCATCAGCATACGGTAATGTCTGTGTGGAGACGGCAGGAGTACCCAGTGCAGTTAGCTTCATATAGGACGTAGAATAGAGGTTCATCTTATAGGAGTCGAAGTGTACGTCACCAAACAATGCTTGACCATATATGCCACCACTATTAAGTATAGTACCCGCTTTCATCTTGATGTTTGCATTAGCGGCAATGTTAACGTCATCACTCGTAGCAAAGAGTCCAATCTTACCACCAGATATGTTCGTACCAGCGGCAGCATTAATATTAGCAGATCCTCTTGCTGTGACATTAAAGTTCTCACACTCGATGTCTAGATCACCATTAATCCATACCTTACCAGATCCACGTTCTACTCTAAGTGCCCAGTCACCCCCGACATTAGTATGGGAGTCTAACTCAGTACTGTTCATAGTATAGCCTTCGGAACTATTATAAGTGTCTCCAAAAGACTTGACAAGTATCGTTCCATGTGAATCAATCTGTACAGCAGAACCAGAGGCATGTGATATAAGAATATATGTACCATCTCCTTCTCTACTATCACTCAGTACCACATAGTTGTTATCGTTCTTACTAGTAAAGATAGTGTTGTCAAGATTCTTTTCTGGTGTTATAATAGGAGGTTCAGACCATGCTTCGCCTTCAATAGCAGACTCAATGCCACTTCTAACGGCAGCGGCTTGTAATGGTCCCTGTCCTAATTGAGCATCTTCACCACCTAGATGTCTATGTAATGGAGGCACACCATACTTATCTGATTGTCTTACGTTACTATAGTTAGCTTCGTTAGGTGCACCAGATACAGGAGGTAGCTGTAGATTGATACCAGGTACTCTTCCCATCACCATAGGATGTTGAGCATCATCACCGTCCATAAAGAAACCAAACACCCAGTCACCTACATCAGGTATTCTCTGTGATGCTCCATATGATCCGTCTAGTACAATAGCCCATGGCAAATCTTTATTAGGCAATGCTTCTCTGTCTTCTGTATGAATGCCAAACGCTCTCACTTTAACACGTCCGTCATTAGAGGCATCATGGCGATCTTCTACAACACCAACGTACCACAATAGATTTCTGAATCCACCACTCATTATCTCTTCTCCCTAAATAGGCTTCGGTCATTGCTACTAGATAGACCACCCTTTGTTAGAGTTATCAACTGACTGAACTCGTCCTCTAAGAAGGCATTCGTTATGTTCGTCACTATGTACAACCCATCTCTTGCTATGTCTGGACGCTTGTTATCACCCACTTCAACAAGGTCTACCATTAAAAATATAACCATTCCTGGAATCAACGGATTTCGACCTCTTATAGTGCAATTAATACTGTATTTAGCCATAGCGTTAGAAAATAGATGCTTCGAATTAATTACCTCACGATAAAAAGGATAATGTCTATTCTTTCCTCTCTCTAGGCCTGGTACATTATAGTCCTTTAATACATATCTTTCTTCTGTTACAGGCATATTGTCATTAAGAAACTTGTCTGTATGTGGTATGACTAGATCATCTATCTTATTATTGGTTATTATCTTCTTATATTCTGTAACCGTTCTAGATGTTGTATGATTAAGTAGGTCTATCTCTAACATAGATGTCTTATATTCGCCATCACTGATCTCATTGAGTGTATTAGAGGGATTACCATAGCTTATGCCCGAGACTGTTTGTTGATTTCTTAGCTGACCTGTTGGTGTATTGTCATCCGCTGTCTGGGCTGTGTAGAATAATAGATTGTTATCTTCTAATGCCTTCTCGTCCTTTACCATATCTTTGTATTTGTTATGAAGATACTCGGGTGTACAGAAAAAGAAGTTGTCTTTTGTCTCGAAGAAGTAATAATTGTTTGTAGAATCTTCACCGCCGTAGGCTCTTTTGGCTAGGAAATGCATTGTGGCGGCGGGCGTTAGACTCGGAATAGCATAGGTCTGATTACCCACTGTTGGTTCGATCTCGATAGTCTTACTATTGGTATCATAATAGGTATCGAAGACTGACTTTGCCATATCAGAGATTAATTGATCAGCGAATGATTGTCTTACGTCTCCTTGAGCGGCAGTGAGATGTTCTAATGAAGTAAAGTCTAACTGATACCTCATGATATGTTCACTACTATCTTCTAATGGTCCTAAGTCTCGTACACCATAGCAATAGAATTGTTTTGATGCGATATCACCAAAGAAATCTTTCCACTGAACAGTAATGATCTCTTCACCAATAATAGGTAATGATCTAAATATACCTTCTGCGTCTACTATATTAGCAGAGCCATTGATATTAGTACGGAACATACTCTCGTTAAGATTCCATCCTGTTACGATTTGATTTAATTCTATGCCAGTTCCTGGAGCATTGTCTATTGGCCTAATCTTAAAAGAGATAAGCTCATAGTATCCTGCCTGTGCTGCCTGTCTATTACTCGCCATTTAATTTTTTCTCAAGCAGATTAGATATCTCACCTAAATAGGCACGATTAAATAAAGTAATCTGTCGCCTCTCTTCGTTTAATTGAAACTCGTAATCATAAATGCGAATAGGTTCCCACTCGTTGGCATTAAATGCTGGGTCTGGTTGAGGTGATGCTGAGTATGTCTTATGACTAATTCTTACATCGTTGTTATACTTACTCTGATACCATTTAATATTAGTTGTGATAGAGGCATTCTTTGACCAATTTAATACTGCTCGACCTGTTGTTCCTGATTCGGACTCGTATTGTTTAATGATATATGAATTAAGTGAGTCCTGATCTTTTGGCCACTGAGTATATGGATCAATAATATCATTGACACTGAGCACCAACCATGCTAATTCGGGATCATCATAGTAATAATATGCAACGTCTTCAGGACGCTCACGTTCTTTTACTGTATAAGGTAGATAAGCGGTTGCTGTATTAGACACCTTTAGCTTTGCCTTACGTGTGATATCAACAACCATCTTGCCGTCTTTTCGCATCGTTAAAGGAAACTTACTAAAATAACTCATTCTGTATTATCTCCTTCTGCGTTCTTTCCGGTGGCATCAACTCCATCTGTCTGAGCCCGAGTAGTATCACCATCGACAGCTTCTTTAACTGCTTCAACAGCCTTTTGAGTATCACTCATATAATCTGACTTAGTGTGAATGGCCGCTTCTGTCATAACCATATTAATTCTAATTGCA
>TARA_B110000483_G_scaffold89585_1_pt1 | contig 10071 bp, 9 predicted proteins | sample TARA_B110000483 | Tara Oceans TARA_B110000483 (sample SAMEA4398176) | marine metagenome | biome: Polar Biome; feature: [SRF] surface water layer (ENVO:00010504); material: water (ENVO:00002006), including particulate matter (ENVO:01000060) such as... | depth 5 m
GTTACAGTTGAGTTTTTCGATCCTATGCTCAATCCGTCCGCTGCTCGACTCAGGGGCGTCGAGTTTGCAGGAACTACGCTCATGGAGAGTGAAGGGCGAAAACTGCAGATCAACACACCGCATGAAAGTGACATCGCGAATGGCATTTTAAAAGTAGCTCAAGGCATCCAACAGACCGTCTGTTTTTTGGAGGGACATGGGGAACCTGATCCCTTCAGTTTAGAGCAGCATGATCATGTCGAAGGGGATAGTGGCCATGAGCATGGCTTGGGATCGGAGTATGTACTCCATGAACGACACGGTATGGCTAAACTACGCAACAGTCTCGAGTCTATGAATTATGTGGTCACCAAGCTCACTCTAGCTCAAGGTGGCGTGGTCGAAACAGATTGCGCAGTATTTGTCGTCGCTGGCCCTCAAACACCGCTCATGCAGTCAGAGATTGACTGGATTAGTCAATACATAGAAAGCGGACACAACATGTTGTTTATGCTCGATCCCAATGTAAAGACGGGACTTGAGCCAATTATTGAAAAATTAGGCGTTGTAATGGAGGACAATCTCGTTCTGGATCCAGAGAGCCATTTCTGGGCAGATGTTTCCTCACCCGCAGTAACAAAATATAACCGTCATTCAATTACTGATGATCTGACCCTGACTTTTTTCCCCGGGGTTCGCTCACTCTCCCCAACTGATGTGCGGGTCTCTAATACCAACGTTCGGCCACTGATTAATACATCACTTAAAAGTTATGGGGAAACAGATATCGCCCAACTTGGATTCAACGATGGCATCGATGATAAGGGGCCACTAACACTAATGGTTATCGTACAACGTAATCCTGGCTATGGGAAAAGTGCAGCGGTAATAGCGGCTGAATTGCGTGGAGAGACAATAGATGAAAAGCCAGCACCAGAGGTGACGGGACCTCCTTCCAGAATTGCGATTTTTGGCGACTCGGACTTCGCAACCAACTCTTTTTTCCACATAATGGGTAATGGAAAACTACTGCTGAGCACCATCAACTATTTAACTAAACAAGAAAACCTCATAGGCTTAGAGCCAAAATCGATGGATATCCCTAGGGTTAATTTAACCAATACACAAATGAAGGGAACATTCGTCCTATCAGTCATTCTCATTCCAGCATTGATGGCGATAATTGGCATAGCTGTGTGGTGGAGGCGGCGTTAATGAGTTCAAATAAGAGTCTTAAGTTTGTTTGGATCATACTCCTCGCTCTCCTTGCTTACATAGTAATAGGGAACCTTCACAGCGATGACGATCATGACGACCATGACGGCCACTCTGAGCATGGAGAACATGAGAATGTATTCGAAAGCGGCTCGCTACTCCCCGTTAAGCTGTCAGACATTTTTGCTGTTGAACTCGTGCATCAAGGTGGTTTATTTCTACTCGAAAAAGATAAATCAGGCCATTGGTTTTATCATACCCATGGGGCAATAAACGGGGTTATACAATCACATGAACATGTTGCAACACCCACTGAGAACGAAGCTATTTCAATTTCGTTACTGGGACTTGAAAATGCGCGGGTGGAGAGGCGTCTCAAAACGATAGAAAGAGACATATATGGCGTGACTAAACCGGCCCTCATTTCACTCGTATATGGAAAAGACAAATCTAAACCGATCAGTCAATTTGCTTTTGGCGAGCTTGCAACAGATAATCTCAGTCGATACGTACATCTCGTCGGAACAGACCAAGTCGCAACCATTGCCGACTACCAATATAAGAACCTCATAGAATTAATAGAAAAGATTCAAACTATCAATCTAAACGCCAGTGAATCTGTCTTCCAGTCAGGCGCGAGCCAGTAGCAGTTAGTAGTGATTGGTGTAAACTAATTGACTAAGGTAGTTTCAATCAAGGGCATCTCAACGTAATCTACAATGAACGAGCTCAACGGCAAGCGTATTCTTCTGGGGGTAACAGGAGGAATAGCAGCGTATAAGGCTGCAGAATTAGTCCGCTTATTAAAAAAAGACGGGGCTGATGTTCGCGTAGTAATGACCGAATCAGGAGCTGAGTTTATCTCCCCCGTCACTTTCCAAGCGTTAAGCGGCAACCCAGTGCATACATCAATGTGGGATCAATCAATTCCTAATGGAATGCCCCATATTGAACTCTCGAGGGATTGCGATCTCATTATGGTTGCGCCAGCGACTGCTAACTTTATAGCAAAACTAACAGCAGGACGTGCAGACGACTTACTAAGCACTCTATGTCTTGCCAGAGAGTGCGCCTTAATGGTTGCACCCGCAATGAATAGGCAAATGTGGGAGAACCCCTCTACACAAAGAAATATCAAAACTTTACTGACCGATGGTGTTCAACTCATTGGGCCCGATAGCGGTGAACAAGCGTGTGGTGAGTTGGGAGTTGGTCGAATGAGTGAACCAGCACTTATCGCGAGTGAAATCGTGTCTTCGCTGCAGCCGAAATTGCTACAAAACAAAAACGTGATTGTTACTGCAGGCCCAACCTATGAGGCAATTGATGCTGTGCGCGGTATTACCAATGCAAGCTCAGGAAAGATGGGATATGCGGTAGCGCAAGCCGCTCAAGATGCTGGCGCTAACGTAACACTGATCTCTGGAAAAACCAGTCTTAATCCTCCAACGAATGCTCGATTTATTTCAGTAATCTCGGCTCAAGATATGTTTGATGCCGTGATCAAAGAGATTGATCATGCAGATATTTTTATATCAGTTGCTGCCGTGGCGGATTTTAAAGTGAAAAACCCAAATGAACACAAGATAAAGAAGTCCCAAAAAAACCTCAGTATTGAGTTTGACGAAACAGCAGACATATTGAAGTCGGTAGCCCATCGGAAAAATCCGCCTTTTTGTGTTGGTTTTGCTGCAGAGAGTCAAGATGTAGAAGAGTATGCTCGGAAGAAAAGAATAGAAAAAGGCATTCCTTTGATCGCAGCCAATTTGGTTACAGAAGCACTTAACAGTGACGATAATTCACTGATACTCATCGATGATCACGGAACCAAAAAACTAGCCTCTAGTTCAAAACTTGAACAAGCCAGGCTGCTTATCACGCATATAAATAGACTTATCCATAATCAATAAACTCAGTCCAAAAATATAATGCAACGCTTAGACGTAAAAATACTAGACTCTAGAATTAAAGACCTATTACCAGAATACTCAACGCCAGGTTCCGCTGGTCTTGACTTGCGCGCCTGTCTCGATGAACAGAAGACTATTGAAGCTGGTCAAACTATTTTGGTGCCGACCGGATTCGCGATCAATATTCAGGATCCTAATTATGCTGCGGTCATACTCCCGCGCTCGGGACTGGGTCACAAACACGGGATCGTATTAGGTAACCTAATTGGGCTTATCGACTCGGATTATCAAGGCCAGATTATGGTCTCAGTTTGGAATAGAAGCTCAGAAGCTTTTGAATTAGCTCCTATGGAACGTATTGCTCAATTGGTAATTTTACCAGTGACGCAAGTTGCGTTTAATTTAGTAGGTGAATTTGATGAAAGCTCTCGTGGGGACGGCGGGTTTGGTAGCACAGGACGCCAATAAAAAAACCGGCAAATAGCCGGTTTTTTTAAACTAACGAAAAGAAGCTCAAGTTAGTCAGGGAAGACCATTATCTCTTGCTTGATATAAGGATCTTTAATTTCTCCCGATGCGATTCTACGAACCTCTTCAGAACGCAGATAGGCTACGATGGATAAAATATCCATACCAGAAATCGTTGTACCGAAAGCGCCCATCGCACCACCCACGCTTTTATTAGTGATGCCAATAGATATGGTCGTTAAGATTGCCATATTACTGTTGGCGGAGTAAGCAAATTTCCCGCAAGTAAGACATGGTCCTTTTCCACCTGTACCCTGACCCCCATGACAAAACGAACATCGGCGGTCATACCACTGTCTTCCATTTTGAACCAAGCAATCCTTTTCTACCTCCAGTGCTAAATCAGCATCGCTACTTTGATGCATTGTTCCCGAGTAAGGTTGATCAACACACTCTTGCGTCAGTGTTTGCTCAACTAAGTGGGATTCTTGGGCATAGACATTTTCTATGCTCATATCGACCAAAAAAACCATCGCAACAACAGCACATGCTATGACACTGAAGCGACGGACGAGTGATAAAAATGAGATACCTACCATTATCAATTGCCTCCACTTAAATTATTTTTAACGAACGCTCTTACTCTTCCAGTGGTGGAAAGTAAGGCATGTCGTATTTCTCTACTAACCCAGCTATTGTACCGTTTTCCGTTAAGGTCTCAATACCTTGATTGATAAAATCTCTAAGTGTTTTATCTTGCTTACGGAGAACGAATTTAAGATTCCACAGCTGTTGGCCAAGTCCCTCTGGAACGTAATCTTCGCCAATCGCCGCATACAATTGATCGGCACTATAATCTTTTGAAAGAACGAAGTTACTTTCAGGATGGTTACGTTTTGCCTGAGATGGTGCATGGGAAAAGACAATAGCCGCGTCAGTTTCGCCGTTAACCATATCGCGCATCACACGGGCATTATCCGCTTGTAATGCACGCTTAATACCATGTGTAAACAACCAGTCATCCATTGGTGTAGACATTTGCACACCGATCGGCATTCCTGTGTCGATAATCTCTTTTATTGACAATCCTGCCGCTTTATTTTGCGTTACCAGCACATAACCAACTGCCATATAAGGCTTTGTAAATGCTAGCTGGCCCATGAGCACGTCATCATCACCATTGTCACCTACACCAGCAAATAGCGCGCACCGTCCCTTTATAATTGAGTTACGCAGTGCTCGAGACATACCACCTCGTGTACCTGTATCGGCCCAATACATTTCAAGGTCAAAATCACCAAGCTGTGCTAGAGCACCCATGACTTCAACATCAAAACCTGGAGGAGTCACATTTTTTACTGAATAAGGATAGGAATAGGGATCTGCGCAAACAGTCAATTTGCCCCGTTCTTGAATTTTTTCAAAGGTAGTTTGCGCCTCATTAGCTGAACCATGCAGCGGTAACCAGGCCAAAGCAATACCTATAACAATTTGTAACGATTTATATTTTAACAAAGCAATCTCCTAGAAACTGTAGTCAACGAGAAATAAGATCGCGCTACGTCTCCTTAGTTCACACTATTTACTTAATTCGTCTGTCCAAATAATTGACCCAATGTGTCGATTTACGTCCATTGGTCATTTCATTCACACGTCACATAAAAACAAGGGAGGGCTAAAAAGCCCTCCCCCATTTAGCTCTTACAACTACTTTTCAGCAGTAGTGTCTAACCAGTTATTACTTAACTGCGAAGACCATCAAGCCACCACCTTTGGTGTGTGTCTTGAGGAAGTTTGCGTAGTACAGAGGCCAAATACCACCACCACCAGCACCGTACACGATGGCAACATACTGCACGCCTTCTGAGGTGTAAGTGGTTGGGTTACCGTGGATTCCGGTACCAACGTTGAATGCCCAGAGGTGTTCACCAGTCTCGTCATTAACAGCGTTGAATCGTCCATCTGGATCGCCATAGAATGCTAGTCCACCAGCTGTGCTCAAAAGACCACTTGTTGCTGGCCAGCTCTGTGACTTAGTCCATGCAATCTTACCAGTAGCAACATCAAACGCTTTAATCAAACCAGCGCCAGCGTTGAACGTAATAACTTTAGCACCTAAGTACCACTCGCCACGCTTCCACTCCATTTTCTTAGCCTGGAGATCCATGGTGAAGTTGTAGATAGGGACATAAGCCATTTTGGTTCGAAGGCTAACTGAAAGTGGGTGCCACTCTTTACCGCCATCAAGTGATGGTGAGATGTTTTGAGTCACGCGATCATAAACAACGTCCATTTCTGGGTAGTTGAATACAGGTCGGCAGTTACCTTTAGCAGGGTCAATTGGCTCTTTAATCCAGTTGACATCTTGCATTGGGGTAGCCCAAAGACATTTCATCTCATTACCTGAAGCAGTCTTCACGGTAGCGTTACGATCTATACCATAAAGGTGACCGTTTCTGTCTCCGTGAACGAATAGCTTCTTACCACCGAGGTCAATCTGAACATTCTCGTTCACGCCATCATAATCGTATGGATCGTTTGGAGTGTACTGGAAGTATCTATCGATTTTTCCAGAGTCAGCATCAACTACAAGTGTAGAGTTTGAGAAGAGGTTATCTCCTGGACGTACGTGACGGTCAAAGTCAGGACCTGGGTTACCAGTCGGCCAGAAAAGCTGATTGGTTTCTTTATCATAAGAACCAGTAATCCATGTTGATCCACCACCGTATTTCCAAGAATCACCACCCCAAGTATCGTTACCAGGCTCACCTGGTCCAGGAATGGTGTAGGTCTTCCAAGCTGGTGCGCCAGTATCTGCATCAATTGCAGCTATCCAGCCACGAACACCGTACTCAGCACCAGCTGTACCGAAAACAACTTTATTGTTTACGACCAAAGGCATGATGGTGAATGTTTCAGCGTAGGTATAGTCACCAATCTTCTTATCCCAAACAACATCACCTGTTTGGTTATCAAGGGCAACAAGGTGTGCATCTAGAGTTGCGAGGTATACTTTGTTTTTGTATACAGCAACACCACGATTGACTACGTCACAACACAATTTAGGGAATACGTCACCTGGAAGCTCACGCTCATATTTCCAGATGATGTCACCAGTGGTGCCATTAACAGCCATCACACGGTTAAATGAAGTCGTAACATACAGGGTGCCATTTACTGCTACAGCCTGACTATCTTGACCTTCAAGAATACCAAATGACAAGTTCCAAGTCGGTGTTAACGACTTAACGTTGTCACGGTTAACTTGAGAAAGTTGGCTGTAACGGGTCATTTGGTAATCTTTACCGTAATGCAGCCAGTTTTGTGAATCTACGTCAGCGTTCGTCAACATGTCCTGCGTTACATAATTTGGATACAGAGTAGACTCAAGCCTATCCACACCAATTGCAGCAGCCATGCTGGACGCGCCTAACAGAGCTAGTGCGGCTGTTGAGACCGCTACGCGCTTAAAGTTATGCATATAAAACACCTCCCGATTGAGACAACTCTTCCTTGACATAAATCTAGTTTACCCAGATGACGTCGCGGTCGAGTCTGATTTTAGTTTGGTTTTAGTTAACTATTTACAAACAACTTAAAGCCTACTTACTCACATAGCGAATTACTACATGTGTTTGTAAAACTTCTCGTTCCGTAAAAATAAGTTAACCCGCACTGTATGTCAACACGATAGAGGCTTATTATTGGTCTAAATCGTGGTCAAAAGTAATGTGGGCAAATTGTATGTTGCCATGCAGCATGAGCATGGTAAGGGATCTTAATGCGTAATTTATAGTGGGGCGGTTAATCAAATTACTGATACTTATGAACAAAAATTTTTCAGAAACTTTAAAACCAATATTAAATTTTATTATTTCAAAAGATATTCATCAAATATGATACGAATTTTACGTGTGAATTATAAAAATTTATTTGGGTTGATCGTTTTTTTTGCATTGCACAACGGTAATTTGCATGCCGACCCGCTCATTACTTTTCCCATTGTCGTCAACGATATTAAAATTAGAGTTGAGCTTGCAAACACTCCTCAAACTCGCGCTCGGGGACTCATGGAGCGCCGAGTGCTGGCTGAGGACCGAGGAATGATTTTCGTGTTTCCAGAGGAGAAAATATTTTCTATGTGGATGAAGAACACCCCTATTGACCTTGTCGTTCTTTTCGCAACCAAAGAGGGGCGCATCATCAATATTGAGCACATGAAAAAAAACACCCTTGTGTCGTATGCCTCTTCTGGTCCAGCAAAATATGCTCTTGAAGTTAGCAAGCACTCACCTTTGGTTGATTCAGCACAAACTAATGATCTTATTCTAGGAATTGAGCACATTCCTGCAGCGGCGCATTAAGCGCCAAAGAAGCTGAATTTCACATATATAACGTTTGATTAATCAATTCTAAATTTAAAGTAATCCTCAAATATTCTATCCGCTATCAAGCTATTCCCAGTATGATTTAGATGGCAAAAATCTAAAAAAATCTCGCCATAGGCATGTCGTTGATCAAGGGCGTCAGTGATGTCCCGAAAAGCTATGCCATCTGTGGATAATGCGAAACTTGCGTCGCGAAGCATGGGATACCCCTCTCGAAATGCAATATCTACACCGGGTGGAGTTTCTAAATAATGCGTCAATAATCTCGCCTCATACTCTGACCTCTCGCGAACATCAAAAATCGTAGGTTGCAAAAAATGAACGAACTCAGCATCCGAACGTGCGACATGAGCATAGGCCTCACTAACCGCAGCACGAAACTGCACCACTGCCAATTCAGCCCCTTCAATTAACTTGTCTGGGTTTGCAATCGTTTCAGGAACAGATCGATCAAAAATATCAAGCGCAACATCAGCAGTAAAACTATAACCCTTAAGCCGGTCGTGCCAGCGACTCATCCACTGAGCTAAAGCATTAAGCTCTTGAATAGGGCGAAAGTTGGGGACCCCAGATGTCCAACCGCCGGGCGCTCCACCGAATACCACATAGTAAATATCGTTGACACCATGATAAAAAATAATGATGTCGGTAGCGCGAAGAGGAATCTTTTTTAAAATCGAAACTTGTTGGCGGACATTCATGCCTGGCAAACCGTAATTTAATACTTTCCAAGCTCGTCCTGAATCGTTCAACGTGCGCTGCAAATAGCTCGCTATCGTATGACGATCGGGGACTTCTTGACCAAAAAGCGTGGACCCACCAAATAATAAAATGCGACGAGTATATCCCTCAGGCTTGTCAGTGGTAACGCGGAAGCCATTCGAAACATTAAAGTACTCACCTCGATAGTCGTTAAGCTCGACTAAATCATTTAATCGACCATTAACAAACGTCTCTGATTCTCCGAGAAACCGCTGACTGAAATAATCAGCGTCTTGATAAGGGGGGGGCTGCGTTGCGCGAAATTCCCAGCGCGAGAGTTGTTGCCCCCTAACCGTTTCAACCCAGACCCAAGAACCCAGCTCAACCAGTAACAACGCGAATACCGTTGCACCAAAGACCACCAAACAATTATGTAAAGCACTCTTCAAAAGACAACCTCGTAAAAATATTAAACAAGGGATATTATAAATGCATGCAAAAATTGCTTAGCCATCAATGCTGGTTACTTTAAATATTCGCATTGCAAAACCAACACGTTTGAAAAACTCCAGGATTAATCTCTTTGCAGCTTGAACAAATCCAATCTTTGTCAGTACTAACCTGTACGAATCCCTCCAATAACTCCTCAGCTTCCTCCCAATCACAAGAGTTCTCTATCCATACCTCAGGCCAAATCTCAACAAACGGCAGTTCGCCAATACCCCCTTGCAAAGTTTCATTTCTAACAACTGAACTTAACCCTTGGGACTTAAGTATCGAATCTAAAATACGAGCTTCAATAATGTCACTTGCAATATATAGTTTTTTCACGAATTAAGCAGTCTTAGCTGCCGAGCGAAAAAAAACCAACAGTCCATTGACTGTAAGCTAACCTATGATTCGACCTGGGTAGACCATAACGTATCCCAGCCTCATTGAATCGATGTTTTAGTGATTTTATAAATTCACCTTTTACAGTTTGTTGTGCTTATAGTGAGTATTGCTTTATCGTCCTGCCAACACGCTATTAAAACGAAGTCTAATCAAGTAGCGCCGCTCAATCAAACATTCGCATTGCAGCGCTAAAAAGCTCGGAGGTCGGATCCGCAAATGTTTCTAGGATGCTGAAATGATTATCCGTTGGGCATGGTGTGTCCAATAAAATATTCGACGACCACGACTGCGCGATTAGACGATGCTGGTCTTTGAATCCGCCCAACTCTTGACCCCCTACTGCAATGGATAAACGAACTCGTTGAGGGGGGGGCATTAAAGCTGGGCTCAACAAGGAAGCATCAGCTTCGGTCATACGTAAGTCCGCATTAATTGAGGCAATTTTCGTTAAGACTCTTAAGTCGTAAAGCCCGCTGATTGAAAACCCAGATTGAAAAATATTTTTTGGTAACCCT
>TARA_B110000483_G_scaffold243570_1_pt1 | contig 10065 bp, 6 predicted proteins | sample TARA_B110000483 | Tara Oceans TARA_B110000483 (sample SAMEA4398176) | marine metagenome | biome: Polar Biome; feature: [SRF] surface water layer (ENVO:00010504); material: water (ENVO:00002006), including particulate matter (ENVO:01000060) such as... | depth 5 m
CGCTTGCAAACGAAACATTCTGAACAAACTTAGTCCACTGGTCAAGAAGCGTAATACGAAAAAACTTATTACTTGCTTTCTGCATTCCTTCATTTATCAGCTCATCACCCGCCAACCTGTCACCTACCTGTGCAAGTGCTTGGTCTACGTGGATGCTAAAGTTACGCATTTCAGATAAAGCTTCTTTTGCAGTCAATCCGTTTTCAGACATTAGCTTTGACTGCATGTCTCTGGTAACAGTTTTGTGTGAAGTGTGTATAGCTTCTTTAAAGCCTTTTGCAGAGTTCATTGCACCTGCTTTACCAACATTAATAAACACTTCCGTCAAACTTGACAGAGTTGCTAAGCCTAGCAAAGCAACACGGTTTGTAAAACTATAAGCGTCTACGGCTGTTTGAGCAGTCTTACCGTACCGTTCCATGCCTTCACCTGTAGCAGTGCGATATAGTTTTTCTAGCTGGCGTTCAATCTTAGGTGTAAAGTTTTCACCGCTATTAGTCATTTCTTCTCGTATGCGATTGACGTAAAATCCTCTGAACTGCTCAAAATTGTTTACGCCTAATACACGATGCTTAGCTACAGACTTACCGGCCTGATAGGTATAAGCATGTAATGCACCCAGAACATCAGAGTTTAAAAACTCTTCAAAGTCTGCGTCATTTCCAATAGTATCAATCTTTCGTTTAGCAGAAAAGAAGTAGCCTCCTGAAGTTCCTTGGTCTACTTGGTTCTTAACATCAAGCATGTTGTTTACAGTGCGCCGAGCTTCTGATTTGCTCATTCCAGCCTTCTGCACAAACAAGTCTAAAAGCTTATTGGGGTCAGCCTCAATAGCACTTCGGCTCCACATACGAGGAACATAGTTATCTACCAGCTTATCAATAACGCCGATGTCGTTTAGCTGCACACCCATTTCTTGATAAAGCTTCTTAGTTTCTGTAGCCGCTTTGTTTATTGCAGAGTTAGTTAGGTCATCAAACTGCTTGTGTACAACAGGGGTTTCGCTTCTCAAGCTTTTGCTAAGTGCATCATTGATGTCTGTAGCAAGCTTAGTATCTATTTCGCTCAGAGACAGCGTATCTACAATAGCTCGGAATCTTTCATTATACTTTCCGGTAACTTCGCGCTGTACTTCAGACAGGTCTTTTTCTACAATTTTATCTTGAGTTTTATATTTAATTCCAAACTCGTGACTTAGTTTCTTTTGTAGCTGTGCCGCAGTTCCAGAAAACTTTGTAATAGGCGAAAGCACACCAGCACCTTTGCCCAAGAAGTTTCCTGAAAGGTCTGAAGCAACTGTGTATAAACCCTGACGGATTCTACTTGCTTGACCTTTAGCAGTTTCTTCAGAATCTGCCGCAGCCCTAATAATAGCAAGAATTTCTTTGCGTGTTTTTTCACCACCACCTAAGTCTTCTGCAAACTGAGAAGCTGCTTTGTTGAGTGCATCATCTTTTCCGTCTACAACTTTAGCTTTAGAACCTATAGAACCTTCTGGGCCAGCCATACGCAAAGCTTCGTCTACAAGTGTACCACCAGACGCAGGAATAAACTCTCCGTCTAAAGCCTCTTCAAACACTTGGTCAGCATCTTTTAGTGCTACTTCTCTAGGTGGTCGAGTGCCATCTCTAAAATATCTGTTAGCTATTTTTGAGCCTGCTGCATATAAACCCACACCAAAACCTGCACCCAAAGCTGTACCAAAAGCAGTTTCACCTAAGCTGTATTCGTCCTGTATATCCGCAGAGATGTTTAACTCTTGAGCTACGTGAGAGCCTGCCGCACCATAAGTTGCACCCATCAACGCCGAAGCCTTGTAAGGGTTTTTAGTTTGTGCAGCAGCCGTGGCCCGCACAGCATTCATCAAAGTTCGAGTAGCTGCTTGTTGTGCAGTTTTACGTGCAGCCACACCAGCTACAGCACTGGTGCCGCCCGTAGCAGCGCCAGACAAAACAGCACCTACAGTTGCCAAGCCTTCAGGACTAAATATAACGTCAGCAGTGTAGTCTCCGATAGCAGATAATGTTTCACCTACGCCAGAAAGCTCGGCCTTATCCCAGCGAGACTTCATAACTCTGAATGCTCGCTTAACATCTTCAGGGGCATCGTCTAATGCACTAGCTAAAGCAAGCGGAGCGCCTAAGCGCATAGTCAAGTCACGCATATATTCAGCAGGGTCAGTGTCTTGTCCTGTGCCTGCTTGGTCAATAATATAACTACCTAGCCCTTGTTCTTCGGCTAAGTAATCAGTAAGCTTTTCAAAGCTTGTCAGGACTACCTCATCGTTTTCCCAGTCAGTGACTGAGTAGCCTTCAGGAGTGCCTAAGCTTTCTAGGTTATAGTTTGCTCTTTCGCTGCCTCGACCTTCAGTATAGTTCTGCCAGTCGGAGCCATCCATAGCTGCGGGACTTACACCTTCGTATTGTTTGTATTCCATTAATGCTTACCTTTATTAGAGATAGGTTTTTGTGTATGCGTTTTTCAAAGCTACTACGTTGGCTTTTGCTACTGCTAATCGTTTTCTAAGAGTTGGTAAAGCCCCTCCATAGTTTTCCATTCGGGGGTCAGCTAGTTGTATTTCTATTTCTCCAATCTCTTCTATTGCGCTTCCAATTGCCGCATAGTCTTTATGCTGGGGTGAAGTCCATACCTGTTGGCGGCCTTTGGGAGTTTTTGCTGGGCCTACAGGAGCTTCAAGTTCTTCTAAAGATGTCACACCCTGAGCAGATGTAGCCACCGCTGCTGCTTGTGTATTTTGAGCAGTGCTAGAGCCGGATAACTTAGCGGCTAACTTAGCTCTATACTCATTTAGGTCAGCATCTACAGACTGTAACATCTCTGCTCTGCCGCCATAGCTTCTAGGGTTTAAACCAAGCTCAGAGGCTATCTTAACAACCTCCATAGTTTTTTCTGCTCTCGCCCTAGAAGAAGTGCCAGCCATGTTAGGGTTTTTAATAAAAGACATGTTTGCAAATCTGTCATCTATGCTTTTTCGGTCATCTTTACCTAAACCAAGATAGTGGTCATAAAGTGCAACGCCATTAGAAGCAATTCTACTAATGCCTGCATTTCCAGTAGCTAAGCTTGTTGATATTTGGTCAATTTTAAACATAGTTTCAAAGGGGTTTTGAATCCCTGAAACTGGCATTTCTTTAGGGTTCTTCCTCCGCATGTTGTCTAGTATTAAAGCTAGTTGAACCTTTCTTCCGTCGTTAGCACTTCCCCATCCAGTTCTCTGGTCAGCCGCCGCAATACCGCCTTGAGTAACATAAGCGGCTATTGTAGCTTTCTTTTTATCTGCCGCTGCAATGTAATCAGCATCAGTTTCGTAAAAGCTTCTGTCTTCAAGATTGTCTTCAATATGCGAATCTATAATATTACTATCAACAGCTTTTAAATTTTGTATAGCATTTTGTCCTGCTTGTATGTTGTTATTTTGTTGTTGGTATGCAGCCGCAGTGCTGAACTCTAAAATGTCTTGTAGTTTTTGCACTGAAGAAAGACTATAACTAGAGCCATCAAGATTTATAAGAAACCTTTCTACACTTCCGTCTCCTCTGCCCTGCGTAGCCTGTTGGACTTTCGTTTCAATTTTTATTCCAGCAGAGTTGACGGTTTCTATAGTGATTATTTCGTCACTAATTTGAACCGAAGGTCGTCCTAGCCTCATACGCCCTTCTTTTGAAAACTCTTTAGCAATAAACTCAGACAGCCCAGCGTCTCTGGTCTGATTGTACTGGTCTTGGAAAATCTTCTGAGCGTCTGCATTCTTTTCGTAAGGATTTACTTTCAGCAAGTCTGTCTGGGGATTGCCCGCTATTTTTCCTAAGCCTATAGTATTCAAGAATGTGCCAGTCATGCCCTTAGACTTTGCTTGAGATGCAATAGCGTTTGTAAAAGCTTGAGTATTTCCGCCGGTAAGATAATCTTGATTTGCTTTTAATCGCTTATCAAACTCAGCACTGTACGTGTCATAATACCCGTCAGCTACTTTTTTTGTAAGTAAATTAAAATCGGCCTTGCTATAAGTTCCTTCAACATAATCTTGACCAAGCCTAGCCGCTGCTAATTTTTCTACTTCGTTACGCTTCCAAGCTTCTACGCCACCGTCATATTTCATAGCAGCTTGATACGTGTTATTAAAATTAGTTGCTTCAGCATCTACTTTTTGCATAGAGAGCTTTTGTGTCATAAGCTGTTCGTTGTTAAGAAAATTTTCTTGGCGCTGCGCGAAAACATTATCGACTACTTTCATGCCTATTCCCGCAGCTAAGTTTTTCCACTCATCTTTGCGAGCATCTTTTTTTGCTCGTCTTTCAGCTTTATCGTTTCTTTTACGAACATCTGCTAAGAGGCTTTCACCATATGCAATTGAATCTTGTGCCATGTTTACTGTCCTTCAGGTTGTGCCATAAGGCTAGGTTGTTCGGTAGCTGGGGCTTCTACTGCTTCTTCTTCGACTTCTGGGTTTTCTAGCAAGCTGATTTCTGGGAGCTGCTTCATCTTAGCATCCATTTCTTCAGTTACAAAACCTTGAGGAAGCATCCCGCTTTCTTTAGCTGATTCTCTAAGCTTTTCTATGCTGGCTGTTTCCATCTCAACGCCAAAAACATCACCCTCTTCTTCTTCAGTATCAATCTTAATGTCTAGGTCTAAACGCTCAGCAAGTGCAATAAGCATATACGCAAGAGGCTCAGCTAACATCAACATCAAATCAGGATTCCATTTTCCTTGCTGGAACTCGTTGAAAAGAATAGTTTGTACTATGTGCATAACCGGAACTTCGTTATCTATAGCGGTCATCAAAGCTGCATAAGTTTCTTCTTCGGTTACAAAGTCCCACAAATACATACTAGCTTCATGCACGTTTGTCATCTCAGGAGCTTTTTCAAAAGGTGCAGGATTTTCAGGGTCGTTTGTTAATGATTGACCGGGAATTGGTCGGCCCATTTTAGCTCTTACCGCATTATAGTCATCTTCAAACATTATGTTGTTCCTCCAGTAGCTATTGCCATTCTATTCAAATACTCATGAGCTCCAAAGCCATGAGGGTTTTGCATGTGAAAATTAGAACCAGTCAACTGAATTTGCATAGCTCTGTCATTTATTTCCGCAGAAGCGTACTGGCCTGCTCTGGCTGTTTGAATTTCAGGGACATGTGCGAAGTGTTGATTTGTGACGTATTCTGGTGTAGCTTCTAAACCTATGGTCTGATAAGCTCGTGTTTTAAGACCTCCGGCTATCTCGTCAGGGATTCTTTTAAGTTCAGCCTGTACTTTGTCTATCCCTGTTTCCACAAGGGCTTCTCCAAAAGTTCTGTCACCTTTCCACTTGTCATACGAAGTAGTTACTTTATCTACTATACCTTGTTTATCACCTTGACTTAAAAGGCTTTTATCTTCTGTGACCGCTGTGCCTGTATCTGTTTGAGCAGTATAGTCAGAACTACCTTTGTCATCATAGTTAGTTTTTGCTGTGGTAACTTTAGGTATTGGCGCTTCAACTCCTATTGCTTCATTAAAACTATTCAAAGCAGCATTAGCGTTTTCACTTACCACACCCTGAACTTTACTCCAAGCGCTTCCCTCGCCACTAAAGAAATTATCGCTTACGCTATCACCAAGATACTTAGGCATCATGTTTTGCATTCCCGGAATTTTCTTTAACGCAGTCTTAGAAAACTCAGTTACAAAGCTGGTCAGTCCGTCCGTGATAGTTCTGAACGCAGAGTGTCCTGCTTTTGCAAAGTTTCCCGCAGATTGTAAGAGTGTACCGGCTCCTTTTGCAATAGTTCCCCCACCCATCAGTCCGGTAGCTTTTCCTGCATAACTTACAACTCCATCAGTGATAGTTTTTGTTAGTGTTTTATTTGCTACTCCTGATGCTAACTTAACGGCAGCAGCTTTACCCGCTTCAACAGCGGCTACTGTAGCTCCTGCTTGTGCGCCTGCTGTAACGGCGGCCTGCTGAGCGACTGCTGAGACTGTAGCCTGTGTTGCAGTTTGACCCACTACCGCAGAAAACGCACCTCCAACTGCTGAGCCTATACTTGCAAACATGCTATTTACCATAGGCCCAAGTGGAGTAAACATAAGAGCCAACTGGCCTACGATGCCAATCTTATCCATAAACTTACCTATCTTACCCATAGCAGACTTAATGCCTTTGCCGATAGACTTAAAGGCAGACTTAATGCCCTTGCCAATCTTTTTAAAACCTTTTTTAATACTTTTAAACAATCCCATTTTTATTACCTTTTGATTATTTTAAATTTAAATTGAGCCAGAAACAGCACGCAACCAAGAAGTAGCGTCATAGCTTTTCTTCCCTGCAAACTTTTCGTTGCCTAAAGCTGTTGCGAGCAACTGAGCTTTTCGGTCTTGTTCGTTTTCAAAGTTCAGGCGCACGTAAGACGCTTCATCGCGCACCTGTTGCCATAGTTGAGTCTGCTCTTGAGATGTTAAGTTGTAAGCAATCTGCGCGTTCTGTTGGTTTGCAGTATTCTGTGCCGCAGTATCAGCTAAGTTAGCTTGTCTGCGCCATTGAGTATTTGATTGCTCAATAGCCTGTGCGTTCGATGCATTCCACTGGTCGCGCTGAAAGTCTTGTTGTTCGTTAAACTTTTGAATGTCTGCTTCAAGTTGCTCACTAAACTGCTGAGCCTGTAAGTCGTTACCGGCATTAATAGCTGCTAACCTATTGCCTTCTGTTGCGTTGAATTGTTCTCTAGCGGCACCAGCAGCAGAATTATACTGTTCTACTTGAACACTAAGGTTCGACATAAACTGGTCTGCTTGTTGCTGACTGGCAGCGCCAAACTGCTTAGCGGAATTCTCGGCGGCCTGTGTGGTTAACATGGCTTGTTGTTGGTTTTGGGCTTTTAATACACTAGCTTGTTGTGCATTATTTAAATTGCTCATATCCATCTGCAAGAAAGCCTGTGCGTTTTGCGCTGCAAGTTTAGTATTCTTGTCTAGATTTGCCATGTCCATAGAAGCCAAAGACGTAGCGTTTTGCATAGCGGCCTGTTGTTCAGCACTAAACTTAGTAGCTACCATTGTTTGCATAAACTTACTATTAGTTAACTCAACTTGTTGTGCTGAGCTAAACCTAGCCATGTCTACGTTAGCTATCATTGATGCGTTCTGCACTGCACGTTGTTGGTCAACAGTTAACTGAGCCTGATTCATGTCTGCGGCTATCTTGCCCTGAAGCAAGTTAGTCTGCATACGGGTGTTAAGGTTAGCTAGTTCTGTTTGCTGTGCGGCATTTAAGTTCTCTGAAGACGCTTGATTCTGAGCCGTCAGATTAGCTAGTCGCATCTGCTGGTCATTGCTCAGGTTAGCTAAGTTCATTTGTTGCTGGAACCCTGTATTCTTAGCTAGGAAGTCTGCTGCAATCTGTTTGTCCTGAGACGTAGCATTCTGAATAGCTTGGGCATTGCTCTGAGCAATAGGCAGAGCACTTTGAATAATAGCATTAAACAGTGCATCACGCCCAACACTAGAAGCACTCATGCCTCGTTTAGCTAGGTTAGACTCAACCTTAGCAAGAGCCGGTCTAGCCCATGTAGGGATTTCTCCGTCTTCCATGCCAGCCATTAGAGATTCCATCTGAGCACTCATCAAAGCTTCTTGAGGAAGACCAGACAAAGTAGTCTTAATGTCTTCTGGCATATCATCCATTTCATCTGCAACTAGCTCAGGGTTATCGGCTAGACGCTTAGCAATTTCAGGGTCTTTTAATCCCTGTGCTTTAAGGTTCTTAACTACCTTATCTTTACTGATTGTGCGTTTTTCAAGTTGGTTATACTCATACATGCTCATAATCTGAGCAGCTTCGCCGTCTGGAGCAGGCTCGCCTGTAATAGCCTCACGGGTCTTTGCTTCAGCTAGTCGTGTTTCTTGTACGGTTGCAACCTTGCCGGTTACTTTGTTTACGTAAGCGCCTGTGCTTATGTCATACTCAACTGATTCAGCTTTAGTTGCTTCTTCAGCTTCTAAGTCTCTTTGAGCTGCTTCAGCTCTTTCTGAAAGTTTAGCATCATCTAGCTTAGCCTGAGCCTCTTTAGATACTTCGCCTTGTGCGGCTGTAACGCCTACACCTTCGGCTCCTGTAGCAGTAAACTCAGCGCCCTTTACAGCAGTTGGAGCTGTAATTTTATCTGGAGCAATTTGGCTAGTTGCTATTGCTGCTTTAGCTGTAACATCGTCTACAGCAACAGTACCGGCATCGGCAAGAGTTTGTACGCCTTCAGAGCGTGTTCCCATGCCCTCTGTTCTTGTTCGAGCTGCTGCCATTTCTGGAGCAGTATATGTAGGGTTGGTTTGGTCAATGTTTACAGGTGCAGAAGAGCTGGCGCTACTAATATTAGTGCTTCCCGCTGTAGAGCTTCCCGCTGTAGAGCTTCCTTGATATGCTGGGTGCTCACTGGCCTGTGGATAACCTTCCGCATCTAAGTAGGCTGAAAAGGCTTCTTGTTGCCGCTGATTGTCTAACCCCGCCTGAATATTTTGATTTTGCACGGTGCTTGTCATAGCTTGAAGTTCTTGGCTTGTTATATTACCAGCGTTAAAATCAACAACAGCTTGATTTAATTCATCACCAGTCACCACGGCGGGCGTTTGCTGGACAGGTGACGCAGTAGTTGCGGGCTGCTGCACTTCAGCTTCGGGCTGTTGCGCTTCTGCTGCTTGCTGTTGTACCTGCGCTGGCTGTACAGCTTGTTGCTGTTGCGTTGCTGCTTGTGGCTGTTGCAGTGCTGCTTGTTTCTGTTTCGTTTGATTTTGCACAGCTCGCGTCATAGCTTGAAGTTCTGGCCCTGATATTTTACCAGCCCGCATATCCTCAACGCCTTGTCTTAGCATGTCGCTAGTTATAACTGTCTCGGCCTGTTCAGTTTCGCCGCCAGCGTTAAACTTATCTCTATTTGATTTAAGAGTTTTTAAACTTTTTGTTGCTTTTTTCATTTAATAATTCCTTAGTCTAACGGCGGTTTATTTGTTTTTATTTTTTAAAAGGTTTTGAACTGTAGGCGACTCATAAATTCTAATACCTAACCATACGATAGTAAACAACGATGCAATAGGGGGGAGCCACGCAACAAAAGCCATTATGCCTGTTGATGCCGCTACTACGTCTACTACTTCTTTTCCTTCTTCTACAGTCATGTTTATATTCCTTTTAAAATACTTATTATTATATATACTGCTGTACCCGTCACTGGGATAGCAACTAAGCTAACACATATAACAGTAAATATGTTCAGCATTAATTGTTTTGTCTGAGCTGATTTTCGCGTTTGTTGTTCTTCTTCTGCAAGTCTTTTTCTTTTACAATCAGATTGAAACTGTAGCCAGTCGGTATACATGTTAGCTCGACCACCATAAATCATTATTTCTCGAAGCTCTTCTTCTTGTTGCTTTAGAGTTTCTAAAGCCATGAAAGCTTCCATGTCTGATTTGTGTCCGTTCTTATTTGCTTGTTTAGCTATAGAACTTTTAGAATCAAAGTATGCGCTTGCTTGCTGAGCAACACTTGTTAGCTCCTGTCCATTAGCTATAGTTTTTTTAATAACTGCAAAAGCGGCGTTGGCTGCGGCTAGTTCTACAAGCATACTTTTATTCCTGTGTTAAGGCGCAGTAGGCCAAGTAATATTAGTAGGAAAGCCCGCTTGTGCTGAGACATCGCGTAACGCTGTACGATATGTAGCCCAAGAAGTTTTTGTACTACTATCTAGTGGGCTGTCGGGCATCTGCGTCCAGTCACTAAGTATTAAAAGTTCATCACGTACAGAGCGAACATGTTGCTCAACTTCAGCTTGGGGCTTATTCGATGCGACCATAGATAGAGTCCACTGACCGCCTACCTGTTCAAACTGACCTTCAACTTTATTCTGGCTTACTGAGTCAACTTCTACATCTTGAATAGCGTAGGGGTAAACATCGTAACTCGCTAATAGTTCATTAGGAATTGTTTTTGGGAACGATATGTCTGAATTATCACGGCGTAGTTGACCCAGTGTGTATTTAGCTGGAGTACCGTTTGTAAGTTTAATGTGCATAT
>TARA_B110000483_G_scaffold986_1_pt1 | contig 10060 bp, 10 predicted proteins | sample TARA_B110000483 | Tara Oceans TARA_B110000483 (sample SAMEA4398176) | marine metagenome | biome: Polar Biome; feature: [SRF] surface water layer (ENVO:00010504); material: water (ENVO:00002006), including particulate matter (ENVO:01000060) such as... | depth 5 m
ATTTCAAGTGCAGTGGAAAGGCCCATCTTATGCCTTATAATTTCATGAAAAATATTTTATAACCTCTAAATTAAAACCCCAATAAAAATGGAAAAAAAAGAAATAAAAACAACGGAGCACCATGAAGAAATTTCTAGAAAAGAAGCCCTAAAAAAAATGAGTACGTACGGCAAGTACGCCGCCTTAACCGCTTTAGGAACCTATCTGATTTTAAGTCCAGAGAAAGCGCAAGCGCAAAGTCCTCTTGACGGTATAATTCCATATGCAGATACAGGAACGGCTTTCTAAGACCTGTTTTAATTAAACTTAATACATCCCTCCAAGCATGCGCGCATAGCCATCGCTTCTTTTTAAAAAGAAGGGATGGCTATTTTTATTTCATATAAACATTAAAAAAAGGGCAGTTCTTGGGAAACTGCCCGCTATGGCAGCGCAACTCTTTGTAATGAATTAAATACTACTACTTTTTTATTTCGTATCTTTTGAATTCCCCTTAAAACAAAAGTTATGAAACTTCCTAAAAATTACAAAATTGTCCCTTTATTTCTCTTTTTAACAATCCCAACTTTACTCTTTTCTCAAACTGCAGGAGACCTTGCATTTGTAGGCTTTAATGCCGATGGCGATGACGACTTTGCAGTTGTACTGCTAAAAGACCACCCTAAAAACACGCTTATTTATTTTTCTGACAAACAACCTGCAAGTGCCACCACGTTTTCGGGCGGCGAAGGTAATGTAGAGTGGAATACAGGAAACACAGTACTAAAGTCTGGCACCATTGTTATTTTTAACGACTTTGACTCAAGTGCCGCTAGGAATGCTTCCGCTGGCAGTATTACAAATCAAGCGGGTAGTTTTAACCTTGCCACAAGCGGGGATGCTTTATTTGCCTATTCAGGAACTCTCGATCATGTTGCTGTTTGGTTGGCAGGCATTCAAAATGCCGCAGGAAATGAAGGTAATCATTTTTCAGAGACCTCTTTGGTCATGGGCAGCACATTTGTAAATTTCTATACATCAGGAAATTCAGAGGCTGGGTTTTATAAAGGTAGTAGGTCTTCGAATACGTCGTACAGTAGTTATTTAACCTTTATTGGAGATAGCGCCAACTGGGAAAGAGCTCCGTCTAATGTTGATGGAGAAACCCTGCTGCCCTTCTCGCAAGAAGCCTTCACTACAAACACAACAACTTGGCTAGGTACTTCAAGTAATCTCTGGAATTATTCAGAAAACTGGGATAACGGCATACCAACTTCCAGCTCATTCGCACAGATTCCTATCACTGCTGAAGCTCCAAATATTACAGCAGGAAATAGCGCTAATGTTGGCAACATTGCTATTACAGAAGGAACACAAATCACACTAAAATCAGGGGCATCCCTAATTATTTCTGGAACTTCAAGCGGCACTATGAACTATTACAGAAACTTAGAATATCACATGGACCGCCTCAAAGCTTGGTATTTAGTTTCGAGCCCTACACATGGAGAGACCGTAACAAACTTGCGTTCCAATAATAGCTTTCTAACAAATGAAAATAATGAAATTAGTTTTGCTCATTATGACAATTCACAAACGATTGCATCTGACCGGTGGTCTTATTATTCTGATACTGCAACAGAAACACTTACACAAGGCAAAGGATACGCTACAAAACTAGCCTCGATTGGCACCATTTCTTTCACCGGGAATATCCCAACATCGGACATATTTATTCCCTTGTCCCTAGCAGCTGAAAATGGAGGGAATAACTTTAACCTTTTAGGAAACCCTTTTACGGCTTTCATCAACAGCTCAGAATTTTTAATATTTAACACTGCTGCGCTCGCTCAAGAAGAAATATATATTTGGAATCAAAGCACGTCTTCCTATGAGACTAAAATTTCTGGAGTTTCTTATAAAATTGCACCAGGGCAAGCTTTTTTCGTAGAAGCTTCCAACACAAACATTGTTCGGTTTTCAGAAAGTTTTCAATCTCACGAATCTACGGATACGTTTCAAAAAAAGTCAGAAGTACGCCTCCAACTTATACTAGAGGATGAAACTACTTCTAGATATGCAAACATATACTATGCCTCAGAACGCGCTACAGGTTACGAGAATGGTTATGATGGGAAATTATTTGAAGGTACTGCCCACCCCTTTGCAATTTACACACATTTAGTTTCCGGTAGTCAAGGGCAAAATTACCAAATACAATCTTTACCAAATACAAATCATGAAACTATGGTTATCCCTATTGGCGTGATTGCTGCAATTGATAAAGCACTTACCTTTTCCATAAAAACAATGAACTTCCCTTCCGAATTAAATGTGTTTTTAGAAGACCGACTTTTAAATAAATTCATAGCCTTAACTCAAGAAAATAGCAAATATCAAATCACCTTAGATACTGCCTTGGACGGTATTGGAAGGTTTTACTTACACACTTCAGAAGCCTTATTAGAGAGGCCCCATACCACCGTCTTAAAGAATATAAGTATTTATGAAACGAATTCCGCATCCTTGCGCATCACAGGCATACTTGGTATGAATTCGGAAATTACAGTATACAATATACTTGGAGAAAAAGTATTGCACACTTCTTTTAACTCAACTGGAATAAAAGACATTCCATTACCAAGACTGCAGCGAGGCTTTTATATGATTCAGCTAGCAACCAAGATCGGCATACTGCACAAAAAACTAATTCTAGGAATAAAATAAAAAATCATGGAAAATAGACAAATAAAACGAAAAATTTCTCGTAAAGATGCGCTGAGAATACTAGGAAATTATGGCAAATATACTGCTTTCACAGCTATTGGAACCTATCTAATTTTAAGTCCAAGAAAAGCGCAAGCGGCAAGCCCAGAAGGTCCAGGAACGGGATTCTAAGACCCGTTTTAATTAAACTTAATAAATACCTCAAAGTTTGAGGCGTTTATTTTTTTATATAGCAAATAAACAACTACTTTTATTTTTTATGAAAAGAAACCCCAAATTCTTATTTCAAAAAATTGAAGACAAAACAATCGTTTGGTCTGAACATGCCAATGAATATTTACTATTAGAAGATACCACTGCAACGATTATAGAAAGGTTGTGTGCTGGTGACTCGATACAGAAAATAGCTACAGAATTAGCCCATGATTTAGAACTCCCATTGGATACAGTAATCGACTTTATAGTAGATTTAGAAAAAGAAATAAAGACCGAAAAAGCAGAAAAAACACTAAAAACAGCAGCAATAGCTACTGTAATCAAAAAACCAAAGCTATTTGAGTACATAAAATATTATAAAGTAAATGAGCTGTTTTTTAAAGTAGCCTTTTCTTCCGAATATGAGCTGTACTTAATTCATCCTAAGTTTGCCCATTTAGAGGTGGCATCAAAAAATAATCCCTCGCATACATTTACTGTTTTTTCAAAGAACCAATGTATTTACTTCTATGTTGACAACCAATTTATTAATACTTGGAATCACAAAGAAATTCATTTTTTTCAAGGAAAATTTTCCATGGAGTTCCTCCAGAAAATACATCAAAAAGAAGAAAGCCAGTGGTTGGGTGTTTTTCATGCCTCCGCAGTTTCTAATGGAAAAAAAGCGGTGCTATTTTTAGGAGATTCTGGAAACGGAAAAAGTACTTCCTTAGCATTACTGCAGGCAAATGGGTTTGCCTGCTTAGCAGATGATTTTGTACCTGTAGCATCTAAGACCCAAGAGGTCTATAGTTTCCCTGCTGCCATCTCTATTAAAAAAAATAGTTTAGAAACCTTACTACCACTCTACCCTCAGCTAGCACATTCCGCAGAATATCACTTTAAAGGATTAAATAAAATTGTTAGGTACTTGCAACCAAACAACGCAGACTTTATCTCTCATTTACCTTGCAAAGATGTAGTCTTTATTAAATATGAAAAAAACAGTGATTTAAAATTCGATAAAATATCCAAAATGAATGCTTTTATTAAATTAGTACCAGATTCTTGGCTATCACCAATAAAAGAAAATGCGCAACTATTTTTAGAATGGTTTGATGGCTTAAATTGTTATCAAATCACCTATTCAGAAAACGAAAAAATGATTGCAACGGTCTCCAAAATTTTTAAAAATAAACTGTAAATAAATGCTCCTTTTTGCTGCAAATACTTGCCGATCTCTGTAAAAAAAGACAGAAAATAAGTTGAAACAAAATTAGATTATACTTCTATTAAGAGAAAGAAACCAATTCAACTAACTATTAGAAAAACCTAAAGCATTGTTTTTAGCGCTTCAAAATTCAACCCACCATAATTACCAGAGCTCATTAATACAAGCGCCGTATTCTCTAAATTCTGACGGAATAAAAATTCTTGAAATTCTTGTGGACTTGTATAAATAATTAAGTCCTCTCTTTCAAATGCATTTGCAATTTGAGATTTAGTGACTTCTTCTAATTGCTTAATTTTTACAGCATGCGGTGAGTAAAACACTACTGCTATATCTGCAGCATCTAAAGCCCCTTTGTACTCCGCTAAAAATGCTGCATTTAAACTGGAATAGGTATGCAACTCTAAACAGGCTAAAACCGTTCTCTCTGTATATTGTTTTTTAACCGCGTTTGTGGTTGCCAAGACTTTACTTGGACTGTGCGCAAAATCCTTAAAAATTACCGTCGTATTATTTTCTGCGATCTTCTCCAAGCGCTTGCTCGCTCCCTTAAAGTTGGCAATTGCCTCGTAAAAATCGTCTTCATCTACCCCCATATGTTGACAAATCCATTTTGCACCTGCCAAGTTTTCTAAATTGTGATTTCCAAAAATTTCTAAAGGCAAATCTCCTTCTTTTGTTTCTAAATAGGTGATTCCGTTTTCTATAAAATGATTTGGAATTTGATACGGGTACTTTTTAATCTGATTTACCGAAGACTCTACGACTTCTTTTACAATTGCATCTCCCTCGTTATACACCATACTTCCGCCCGGAATCATGGAATCTGTAAAAATCCTAAATTGAGCTGTATAATTTTCAAAAGTTGGAAACACATTAATATGATCCCATGCAATTCCGCTTAACAAGGCAATATTTGGTTTGTATAAGTGAAACTTAGGACGCATGTCTATTGGCGAACTCAAATACTCATCTCCTTCTAAAACAATAAAATCATTTTCCTCTGTCAAATGCACCATGGTTTCAAAACCTTCCAATTGGGCACCTACCATATAATCCACTTCTTTGTCATGATACCTTAAAACGTGCAGAATCATTGAGGTTATGGACGTCTTACCATGAGAACCACCAATTACCACGCGTGTTTTATCCTTAGACTGCTCATATAAAAACTCCGGATATGAATAGATTTTAAGCCCCAATGCCTGCGCTTTCAACAATTCTATATTGTCTTTTTTTGCATGCATTCCTAAAATTATTACGTCTAAATTAGCCGTTATTTTTTCAGGAAACCAACCAAATTCAGCAGGCAACAATCCGTATTTTTCCAATCTCGCTTTAGAAGGATTGTGAATAGCATCATCGCTTCCAGCGATTTGATATCCCTTTTGATGTAATGCAATAGCAAGGTTGTGCATCGCACTTCCCCCGATGGCAATAAAATGAATGTTCATGTAACAAAATTTTAGAAACACAAAAATACAAAAGCTTTGCTCAACATACAGAATCTATGCCCCTAAGATGTGGTATAAAAAACAAGATCCAAAAGGCAGCCTCTGACTATTGCCCTATTCCGTCTTGCAACACCACTCTTGTAGGGGTGTCTTTTCCATTGATAATACTTTCTGTACCAATTGCAACCGCTTGTATTGTTTGCGTAATCACCGTCATGTTTAAGGTTTCTGGAGTGTCCGACACCTGATGATAATGAAGATCTATGTCAATTGGCGTCGTGGAAAAAGTATGAGAAGGAACCCCTAATCTTGCCAGTGAAGCATTGTCTGATCTGAAAAATAAATTAAATTTTTTATACGGATCTGGAAACAACTGATATCCAGTTCCTTTTAAGTTTTTTTGAATAATCTTTCCAAAATTAGAACGTTCAAAACCCGATAACCATGCGGTATTTGGACCAAAACCTGAAATTTTCCCGATCATTTCTAAATTGATTCCTGCAATAAATTTTGAAGCATCAATTCCCTTTCCAAAATGCGTAGAACCCATTAAACCCATTTCCTCAGCAGTAAAAGCTACAAAAACAAGCGTTCTTTCATTCCCCACTTTCATAAAATGGGATGCCAATGCTAGGACACCTGCAACTCCAGAAGCATCATCATTTGCACCATTATAAATAAGATCTCCAACCCCCTGCTTCTGCATCCCTAAATGATCATAATGGGCAGAAATAATTACATATTCTTCTTTTTTACTTTTGCCTTCCAACACCCCTATAATATTGGCACTTGTAATTTCTTTTGGACCCCCTCTTGGTTTAAAACTAAAGGTTTGTCGATACGTTTCCAATCCTTCGAAAGTGGTTAAACCAATTCTTTTAAATTCGTTTTCTATATATTTCGCTGCCTTTTCAATCCCCGCTGTTCCAGATTTCCTACCTTCCATAGCATCAGAAGCCAATGTATAGAGATGTCTTCTAACGGCTGTAGAATCAATAAAAAAAGAAGGTTTTACTACTTGTGTTGTTTTGGTTTTTGAATGTACACTGGACATTTTTTTATGGTTTACACAGCGAAGTGTTAATCCCAATGCCACTAAAATAAGGCCAATTTTTTTCATTATTATTCGATTTTTAAAAGCTTGAATATAGCTAATTTTATTTCGTATTTTTGCATAAAATTTTTACAAATGATTTTATCTGAAATTCCAAATATAAAACACACCAACGAAAACAACTTTTTTCTGTTGGCGGGACCCTGTGCTATTGAAAGTGAAGAAATGGCAATGAAAATTGCTGAGAAAGTAGTTGGCATTGCAGACAAATTAAAAATTCCATATATCTTTAAAGGAAGTTTTAAAAAAGCGAATAGAAGCAGAATTGATAGTTTTACTGGAATTGGAGACGAGAAAGCATTGAAAATTTTACGCAAAGTTTCTGAAACTTTTGGAGTACCTACAGTTACGGATATCCATGAAGTTTCGGATGCTATGAAGGCAGCAGAATATGTAGATGTATTGCAAATCCCAGCCTTTTTAGTGCGTCAGACGGATTTGGTAGTTGCCGCTGCCAAAACAGGAAAAGTTGTCAACTTGAAAAAAGGGCAATTCATGAGTCCTGATGCCATGAAACATGCGGTACAAAAAGTAAAAGATGCAGGGTCTCACAAAGCATGGATTACCGATAGAGGTACTATGTTTGGGTACCAAGACATGATTGTTGACTTTAGAGGAATTCCTGAAATGCGCGCATTTGCCCCTACCATTTTAGATGTTACCCATTCCTTACAGCAACCAAATCAAACTGCTGGGGTTACCGGTGGAAGACCAGAGATGATCGAAACGATTGCGAGAGCGGGAATTGTAAATAATATAGATGGCTTGTTTATAGAAACTCATTTTGATCCCTCAAATGCAAAAAGTGACGGTGCAAACATGTTACACTTAGACAAGCTAGAAGCACTTTTAACCAATTTAGTAGCAATTAGAAAAACTATTAATAATTTTTAAACACAAGTATCACTCTAAAAATGAGCGCCTTAAAAAAATTAAAGTGCTCATATATTTTTTTAAAATTGAAATAAAAAGGAACTGCCTGCCGCAAACCTAGGATCTTAATTTCTGAATTTTTATCTTTTACAATTTCACAAAAATACTCCTCATTTTGTATCTTTACGAAATAGATTCCCTTCTTATGGTAAAAAAAACAGTACTGCACGACAATTTTGAGGTTAATTTTACTTTAAAAGGATTTACAAGTATTCTTATTGGAGGGTATTTCTTTATACTCGGGTATGCCTATAAGTACATCTTAGAAAGCTTTTTAATTGACGGGCACGCACTGGGATTTTTATCACCCGCAATTATAGAGCTCGTTTTTATTTCCTTGGCAATTACTTTTGTCGTACTCGCTTCCTTTGCTTTGTTTTTTAGTGGATTAAGGACTGCTAGAAGCTTTCAGCAGCGTTTTTGGAATTCAAAAACAATCCGCTTCTTTCTTAAATTTATAATTGCAGTCGTTTTTGTCTTTCTGCTATTAACAAGCCTTATGAAATACGGTTTTATAGATTTGCTAATGCCTGTTTTCTTGACATTATATGCACTCTTCTTATTTTTTACGAGAAATAAAGAACGTAAAAACTTGCTTTTTTTAAGTATGGTAGCACTCCTATTGGGAGTGCTGTGTTTTGTAATTCCTAGTTATTGGAATACCACATTTACTATTTTAGCCATCTCCCATGTTACCTATGGTGTTGTTGTTAGATGACTCCTGAATTTAAAAAAATAATACTTTTCATAGGAAATAGTGCTTAAAATTTTCTTCTAATCTCCCTGACCATTTCTTCAAGACCATTTAACTGCAGCTCATAGACCAATCCCATTTGCTTTCCCAATTTTCCTGCAGGAAAACCTTTGGTTTTATACCAAACAATATAATGCTCTGGTAAATCAATTAAAAAAGTTCCTTTATACTTCCCAAAAGGCATCCGCATTTTTGCCAAGTCTATTAAAAATTGTCTGTCGTCCGTCATTTATTCTTTCCCATCAATATAGTCCTGTAAATAGGCAAAACGTGCTGTTAATTTTCCGTTTGCTGTCATTTTTGAGCGCTTTAAAACACCCTCTTTATCATCATTGAAAAAAGCAGGAATTACATTTTCCAAGAACAATGCTCCAAAACCTTCGCTGGCATCCATGGGCAATTCACAAGGCAGATTGTCTACGGCCATTACAACAATGGCATTTTCCGACGTATAAGATACTTCAGACTCCGACTTCGGGTCGTACCCATATAATGGATCTGCAATGGTTGAAGCTCTTATGGTAGAGGCTACTGGCCCGTCTACGTCACAAGAGATGTCTGCTACAAACTTAATTTTAAAATCGTTTGATTTCGCGTCTTCTCGCGTAAAAAGAAAGGGCGCTCCATTTCCATAAAAATGTCCTGCAATAAAGAAATCTGTTACCTTTGCAAAGCGATAAAAATCAGAAGTATAGGCCCCTGGATGCGCATAGAAATGAGTATTTGTAGTATTCTTATCTTCTTTGTGCTTGTTATAATCTAAGACATCTGCCAAACAATACACCGGTTCATCAAAGGAGTTCTCGATATAGTCTTGCACTGAAACTTGTTTTATATGCAGCGCGTCTAACATCTCTTTTGCGCCGTACGCTACTTTTCCATTTCCCGTTAATAAGATTTTATACTTCGGAATGTCTGTTCCCTTTAAAGCTTCAATTAATTCTTGCTGTCCCGCTAGGGTTTCGGCTTTTGGCAGCGTAAAAGAGGTGTTTTTTAACCCAATGGCCCTAAAACCATTGTACGCACCTACAATACCCGCATACCTCCCAAAACCAATTAAACGATTGCCATTTTTTTTGGTAATCGTTTCGTGATCATACAATTCAATGTTTTTATCAAGAATAGCACGCATCAATGCACGATTGTAGGGTTGTTTTTTGACCGTATGACTAAAGAAAAAATATTTTTTATTCGGAATCAGTGCAGCTATTGGCACCTCTTTTACACCAAATAACACATCACATCCCGTCATGTCCTGGGTTACTTCAAAACCGGCTTCTTTGTATTGCTGGTCGGAAAATACGCGAATGTCTGAACTTTCTACAAGCAGTGTAGCCGTGTTAAATTTATTTTTGAATTCTTTTAATTTTCCAGGGGAAAAAACGACTCTTCTATCTGGGGGATTTTTACGTTCTTTTATAATACCAAACTTCATGATCTCTGCGGTTATAGGTTCCTAAAACTAATGCGGTATGTGGCTACAAATATTTGTTCGAAGATATTGGAATTAATACGGATAACCAACTGTATTTTTTATACTTTTACAGTCCATATTTCAAACTACTAGAAATATTTCATTGACATTTTGGGGACGACTGGTTTTGACAGCAAGGACAGTAGATTGGTAAGCATATCGAGTTATGAAATAACACTCGTAAAACCTAATTTCAACT
>TARA_B110000483_G_scaffold242632_1_pt1 | contig 10056 bp, 8 predicted proteins | sample TARA_B110000483 | Tara Oceans TARA_B110000483 (sample SAMEA4398176) | marine metagenome | biome: Polar Biome; feature: [SRF] surface water layer (ENVO:00010504); material: water (ENVO:00002006), including particulate matter (ENVO:01000060) such as... | depth 5 m
AAGCATATGGTGAATTTGGATCAAAAGGGGTTGTTTCATTTTGCGGTTTAATTTTTGTATCTCCAAACATTTCACTAGTTGAGGCCTGGTAAAACTTAGTATTTAGTTTATTTTGCTTAATTATTTCTAATAAATTTAGTACTCCTATGGAATTTGCAATAGTTGTATAATTAGCTAATTCAAAAGAGACCTTAACATGGCTTTGGGCAGCTAAGTTATATATTTCATCTGGTTTAGTATTTATAATTATTTTATTAAGAGATGCATAATCTTGGACATCACTATAATAAAAGTTAAAATTTTTATTTTTAATTAAATGCTCGATCCTTTTTGTATTGAAAGTACTTGATCTTCTAATAGTGCCGTGAACATTGTATTTCTTTTTTAAAAGTAACTCTGCAAGATACGAACCGTCTTGACCATTTACACCTGTTATTAAAGCTGTTTTCATAAAATTAAGCTATGTTGATAATTTAAATTTTCAAGTTAAATTTTAGTATACAAGCTAATAATTCAAATATTAAAGCATAGTAATTAGATATATTATAAATATCCTATTTGTGAGTTAAATGCTCTATATGAGGTGAAAATATAATAGTATTGGATTTTAATTATTAAAAAAAATACAGTGTCCGTAGTTTTAATAACTGTTAAAAGAATTTAAAAAATCTACTAAATTCTTTTCGGGATTAGGTTTTGAGTAAAGAGTTAGTGATTTACTTTGCCTTATTAAATAAGAATTAAGATAATTTTTATCATTTATAAGACTCTCTAATTCATTTTTTAATTTATTAAAATTACAAGCAATTATTTCATCAGGCAATGTATACCTGATGTGATCTCTAAATTGTTTGTTGTAAGAGTTATCATAAATAATAACAGGTATTCTTTCTGAGATTGACCATACTAGTAAACTTGGTACTTCAGAAAAACAAATCATTAGATCACAAAATTTTGACAAATTATGTACTCTTTCTTTCCATCCAATACTAACATGGGTTACAAATTCATATTTATCAGCTAGTTGATCATAAAAATCAGAAAAATCTCCGTTAGGATGTGATTTTATAGTAACGTTATATTTGCATGTATTAAGATAGTCGCACAGTTGTATAAAATTTTTAATGTAAAGCTTATAATCGAATAATGGTGTTTCCCATTTTCCGCCACTAGATCTAGTTGCAATTACAATATTTAAATTTGAGGGATTTAAATTTTTAGATTTATTAAGATTATGTTCTGTATAGAAATTATTACCTATTGTAAAAAAATTAATATTTTTGAAATAATTAAAAGAAGAGATAACTTTTGACTCAATATCACTATGAGACAAATAAGTATCAAAACTATTGAAATAATTTGGTTGATTATAAAAATTTAAAGCATGAGGATAAAGAGAGACATTAGAGTGATTATGCATTTTTTTATTTAAAGATAAAATTGGAATAAAATCTGTATGCGAACTTATAAATGCCTTACAGTTATTTTTATTTTTCAATAAATCTGCAAATTTATTATTAATAAAGTTAATTTTAATTAAATAATAATAATTGTAATAAAAATTATAATTATAAAAATTAATTTTATTAATTAATATATTTGAGTGGATAAATGATTGTGTTTCATTGAATATTTTAAGAAAAATTTTTACTCTATTAAAGAAATTAAAATTTGTAATTTTAATACCTGCAAAATCGGTATCTAAATAAATATTATTACTTTTAATATCAGAATCAGAATTAAGTTTATTTTTATTCCAAATAATATTTAAAATTTTTATATTAGACTTATGACACAAATCGTGAAAATTTTTGAAATCAATGAACCTAGAAAGGTCTCTACCCCATGAATTAGTAATAAAATTAAAATCTATTTTATTAATATTTTTTTCTAAATTTGAGTAATTAAAAAAATTAAAAATATTAATAAATTCTCTTAAGATATACTTTGAAGTGGTGAGAAGTATACATATACGTTTGAAAGTTAACGACAAATAGATTCTATCTAAAATATTTAGATTGGTTTTATTTTTAGAACTATCTTTCAAAAATACTTTTAAATAATATTTAAGTGAAGAGTTATAATTTTTATCACCTTTTAAAATATTATGGTAAATAGAATTATTATTATTAAAAACAATGAAATTCGCATAATCAAAATGATTAACCAGAAAATAAGCAATTTTTCTGGAGAGATTGTCATATAAAAAAAATTGGTCGTAAAACATTGAATGACTTACTTCATAGTATTCAGAACTTGAAGCTATATTAAATTGATAAGACTTTAATAATGCCAAAGTCTCTTCTTCAAATTTCTTATAATCGTAATTATATATTGACCAAATGTATTTAGTATTTATATTATTTTTGATATTTAAAATATATTCGGCTTCAACTGAAACCGTTATAACTAATACATTGTCATAACTGCTTTTCAAGAACTTCAATGCGTCATTTTTTGTTACGATAACTACAATAGTCTGAGGAATTTTTTTTTTTTTAATCATTAATAAATTGGATTTCATTATTAATATATCATAATAAATTATCAAATATAAAATTTATAAAATATGAATAAAATTAAATTTAGAAAAGATATACAATTTTTAAGAGCTATTGCAGTGTTAATAGTATTTTTATTTCATTTAAAAATTGATTATTTTGGATATGGATATTTGGGAGTAGATATTTTTTTTTTTATTAGTGGTTATTTAATTACACAAATCTTATATTTTAATTATTTAAATTTTAATCATTTTAAATTAAGAGATTTTTTTATCAATAGAATACTAAGAATTGTTCCACTTTATCTAGCAGTTATATTTTTTACTCTTATTGGTTTTTCATTTATCTTCTCACCTTACCACTTAACAGAACTAGTAAACTCTGCCATTTATAGTAATTTTTTTTTAAGCAACTTTTATTTTTTAGTTAAACATAATTATTTCGATTTAGAGGCAATTTTTAAACCTTTATTACATACCTGGTCTTTATCAGTAGAAATGCACTTTTATTTTGTTTTTCCATTAATTTTATATCTAATTATATCAAGATTTAAAAATAATGTTCTCTTATTGTTCAATATTATTTTATTAGTAAGTCTAATTGGATTATCTTATTTTCAATACAAAGATAACCTCACATTTTATTTTTCACTTTTTAGAGGATTTGAATTTCTAATAGGAATAATTGCTGCAATAAGCATACAAAAAAAAAAATTTGACATCACATCTTTACTAATTATTTTAATATTTATTGTAGTGAGTTTTTATACTCAAGATTTTGATTTATTGTTTAAGTTGCTTTGCTTAATTTGTGTTTATTTAGTTGTTTTTTTTGAGTTAATTCCGAGGGTTTTGTATAGTAATGCTATTTTTTTATACTTTGGAAAAATAAGTTATTCTATCTATTTATTACACTGGCCAATTATTGTTTTTATTAATTATTTTATTTTTAGAGATCTTATCTTATATGAAAAATTATATATTTTTATTATTACTATTATACTGTCGTCATTAAGTTATAAATATATAGAATCTTTTTTTAAAAAAAAAAATTATATAACGATAAAATTAATATTTATTATTTTCATATCGATATTAATTATTCTTTTCTCATTAAAAATAATAGATCAGGACTTAACAGAGAAAAAATTAGATTTTAATCAAATTAATATTTTGAAAAGTATAGAAGAAAAGACTGTTATTATTGATCAGTGTAAAATTCATTTTAATGTAAAGCTAATTGGCATCAATAGTCCTAAATTTCCAATAGATTGCCTATCAGAAGAAAAGAAGAATATTTTAATATATGGTGATAGTCATGCATTAGATCTATTTAATTCATTATCTCTTACTCATGACGATGTAAATATTCTTTCTTTTTCTCAAGACGATTGTAGACTTTCAGGTAGTATTAAGTACAACAAGAAAAAGAATTGTAACTTTGAATTTATAAATAAATATATCGCTAAGATTAATAATTTAGATATAATTATATATACACAAAAGGGGAGTTATTTGTTCCATAATAAAACAAATGAACCCTTAAACATCGATTCTGTTGACTTATTAATTAGTTCACTTAAAACAACAGCCAATCTCTCTAATTCTGAATTTATTTTTTTTGGAGTTCAAAGAGAATTTAAGACTGATTTAAATAACTTAATTCATATGGAATCAAAATCTCTTGGAAATAGAACTTTATATTCCGAAAATATAGCTATTACAGAATTAGATAAAATTCTAAATCGTAAGTTTAATCTAATTAAAAATATAAAATATGTTTCTAAGATAGATACAATACAAAAAGATGGAGATTTTAAATTATTATTTAACAATAAATTCTTATACAATAATAAGACTCACTGGAGTACAAGTGGTGAAAAATATTTTGGAAGAAAAATAAGAATACTAAATTTGTTTAATATCTATGAAAATTAAAAAATATTTATCAAATGTAATCTATCTTATTAACAATAGAAAAAAGGCTTTAATAATTATTTTATCTTCTTTTTTTTTAAGCTTAATAGATTTATCAGTATTGAGTATGATAGGAGGTTATGTAAGCTTTATTCTTACATTTCCTATATCAAATGACTTAGTAAACATTTTTGATATTAGTTTTATTAATGAAAATTTATCTAGTTTTATAAATGATTTAAATCAAAAACAACAAATTATATTGATGAGTATTATTTTAATCTGCTTATTATTTTTAAGATTAGTATTTTCTATTTTTGTACAATTTTTAATTACTGTTTTTTCACTTAATGAAGAGATATCTATAAAGAAAAAAATATTTAACTATCTTTATGAGCAAGAATATAAGGAGTACTTAAAAATATCAGAAAGTGAATTCAATTCTACAATCATTTATTATCCGAGAGAGTATAGATCCCTATCATTAATTACACTTTTAAGATTAGTTAATGAACTGATTATAGTAACAACAATTTTTATTTTTCTATTATTGAATTTTACATCAGCTAGTATGATACTTCTCTTAGTATCTTTTATGTTTATTTTTTTATATGATGTTTTTTTTAGAAAAAAACTCCAGTTAATAGGTTCAAATTTAGCATTCGCTTTTAGTAACGAACTTAAAATAGCAACTGATTTCTTTAAAGGTTTTAAATCTCTAAAACTGCTAAGTGTTAACAAAGTTTTTTTTAATGATTATGAGAATACGCTAAATAAATATAAAAATAGTGTATTATACAAAGAAATTGTATCTTCTTTACCTCGTCTGCTAATTGAATATTTTTTTTACCTAATAATAATCATATTAGTAATCAGTTCAATTATTTTGACAGACAAAAATAACTTAATTAATTCTTTAAGTGTGTTCTTATATGCTGGAATAAGATTAATTCCTTCTATATCATCAATATCAAATCAATCAGTAAAAATTAGAACCTCATCACATATTGTCGATCATTTATATAATATCATTTATAAAATTAACAAAACTGAGAGTCGTAACACAGTTGATATTTCAAAAAATTTAGAATTTGAAAGTTTAGAATTTAAAAAAATAAATTTTAGTTATGATAATACTAATTTAATATTAAGAAATTTAAATTTTAAAATAGTTAAGGATGACATCATAGGTATATCTGGAGATTCTGGATCAGGCAAAACGACCCTGATTGATAATATCGTAGGGTTTTTAAAATCAGATTCGGGAGATATTTATTTGAATAATGTTAAAGTAGAAACTAAAACTGAAAACTATAGAAATCTTTTTTTTTATATGCCACAAAATAGAGTCATATTTAATTTTGATTTAGTTTCAAATATAACTATGGAAATAAACAAAGATAAAATTGACTATATATTTTTAAACAAAATAATTAAAGATTGTTATTTAGATGATTTTATATTGGATGAGGAAAATAAGATTTACCAACACCTTGACCATAATAGTTCAAATTTATCTGGAGGCCAGCAGCAAAGAATAGTCATTGCAAGAGCTATCTATAGTAGAAAAGAAATTTTGATTCTAGATGAATCTACCAATGCATTAGATAAAATGTTACAAAAAAATATTTTAAAAAATATTAAGAAGTATTTTAAATCTATCATTATCATTTCCCATGATATTGAATCTTTTGAAGAATTAATTGATAAATTATATGAATTTGACAATGGAGAAATACATAAGATAAATAAATTACAATAGTTTATCTTTCCTCAATCAAGTAAAAGAAATTATTAGCATTGTTTTAAAATATCTTGATAAAATCAAATAATCATAGTTATTTTTTATATAAATTGTTATCGCTTGTATTTCATTATATTTTTAATTATCATCGATTATATAAAGCAAATAATACCTTATTTTATCAATGACAATTAACAAGATTATATCCTACAGTAGATGCGGCCACATAGTTGATATAAATTCCCATGAAAAGTTAATTAATAATAAAAAATTAGATTATCATGGACCCAAAGTTCGTATTATTGAAGATAATAGAGGTGAATAAAGTGAAAAAAAAATCAAGTGATATCAGTATAATTATAAGAACCAAAAATGAAGCAAGATGGATAGGGCATTGTATTCAGTCACTTGTTGATAATTTTGATCAACCTGAATTGATAATAATTGATGATAATTCAAAAGATGAAACAATAGAAATTATTAAAAGCTTTGAAAAAGACTTTAACTTGAAGGGAACAGACCCCAGATACACAAAAATATTATTTGAAAGTATTCAAAATTATACCCCTGGATTATCTTTAAATAAAGGGGTTAGTATGGCTACAAACAATATAGTTTTAATTATATCTGCACACTGTGTCATTTCTAAAGTAGATTTAGAAAAAACTAAAAAAAATCTGAACAATTATGTAGCAGTATACGGCAATCAAATACCTGTTTACAATGGTAAAAGAATAAATAAAAGATATGTCTGGTCAAATTTTGGCCCTAATTCCAAAGAGAACTTTTATTGTGATCAAGAGCAAAGATATTTTTTACATAATGCTTTTGCATTTTATAAAAAGGAGATTTTACAAAAATTTCCTTTCGACAATAATCTAATTGCTAAAGAAGATAGATATTGGGCTAATGATATAATTAATAATAAAAAATTTAGTATATTTTATGACAGCGAGCAATCTGTATATCATCATTACACTGTTAACGGCGCAACATGGAAAGGCATAGGTTAGAGATTAAGAAATTTCTCAAAGTTATTAAGCTAATGTTTTTTTATTAGATCTAAAAAAATCCAACAAAACTAATAAAAATTTATCTTTTAGATATTTTTTAATATTCCAGTTAAGGTTTCTATTGATATAGCTTGATCTGGATCGCTAATGGACTTTTCTGGATTTGGGTGAGATTCAATAGTCAGCCCGTCAGCCCCTAAAGCTAATGCGGCTTTTGAAATAGGAGCCACAAAATTTCTATAACCGGTTGAATGACTAGGGTCATAGATTATAGGTATATCACATAACTCCTTTAAAGCCGGGATCATCATTAAATCTGGTGCCCACCGGGTAGATGGAAATACATGCCTATATGATGGCATACCAACAACTCCTCGGAGACATATAGCTACTTTCCGATTACCTCCAACTAAGATTCTTTCAACTGCGCCCAAAATTTCATCAATAGTAGCCCAAGTACCTCTCTTTAAAAGTATAATTTTATCTAATTTTCCTAATTCATCTAGGAGTGAGTAGTTTTGGAAGTTTCGTGTACCAACTTGAATAATATCAATAGCATCCATTGAGAGTTGATTAATCTGCCGAGCATCCATAATTTCTGAAACTATTGGAAGACCACTCTCTTCTCGTGCTGAAATCAAAAATCTAAGCCCGTCCTCTCTCAAGCCTTCCTTCCATTTACCAATGGCATTTCTAACTGGATAAGTGCATGGCTTAAATGCTCCACCTCTTAAAGCGTTTACACCTAGAGCTTTTAGCTTAATACCCCATTCAACGATCATTTCCTCAGACTCTACAGAGCAAGGTCCAGAGATAATGTACGTCGATTTCCCAAAGTTCCAGCAATTTTTTTTAAGGACTAAGTCTAGCTTACCTTGATCAACAAGATTTTGAATATACTCATTCATTTTTTTATTTTTTCCATATTAATTTCAGCGTCCAGAATATCTTGTTCACTATGTATATTAGTACAATTATCTTGAAAACTTCCTACTCTTCGACTCATAGTTCCTGATAGTACAAAATCTTTTTTTGTAATTCTAACTGCACCATTACGAGTACCTTTTGAGTCTACAGTAAATAAATCATCATACTTATTATTGTTAGCATAAATCAAAAGCTCGTCCAAAAGAGATGTTCTATCGGGATGGTCAGGCTGAACACCTACAACATGAGTTATTTCTGATGCTATATTTTCATTACCATAAGTCTTTAAGTCTTTTTGTAGGACGTTAACGTACACATCAGCGACCTCTCTTTCACCCATATAAAGTTCGTCTCTCGTGTATACTAGAACATCGTCAAATTTTTCCACAATATTTCTAACTTCATCAGATTCCGTTGTTACTATAATATATTTTACAAAATTAGATGCTTTTGCGTACTCTATAGCATATTCAACTAATGTTTTCCCTTTAATCAATCTAAGATTTTTTCGCTTGACTCTTTTTGAGTCAGTTTTTGCTGGAATTATAGCAAGGGCACAAATTTCATTGACCATATTACACCGCCTCCTTAAATTTATTTAATTTCTCAATATCTTTACTTATTCTTTTAAACTTATTTATAGCCCAAATCCATGCTCTATATTGACCTTCTATCGTCATTCCCCCTACGTGTGGAGTAACAATAATATTTAAACCTTTTTTGATGCCTTTTATAATTGGACTTTTTTTGATATCCCCAAATTCATCCTCTAAGACGTCGGCACCATAGCCGGATATTTTTTTTAATTCTAAAGATGAAATTATATCTTTTTCACAAACTATTTCTCCTCTAGAAGAATTAATAATAATTGGTGCTTTTTTCATTCTATTCAAAAATTTATTAGAAATCATATATTTAGTATCTTTTTTGACATGAACATGTAGAGAGATGACGTCAGCTTTATTCAGTATCTCATTTAACTCTGATTTCCTGAAGCTAATAGGTATATTTTTGTAAGGATCATAAATGAGCACTTTCATACCGAAAGACTTGCAGTACTTTGCCATAAACTTACCAAGTCTGCCGTATCCTATAATTCCTATAGTAAGACTAGATAGTTCTCTTCCTATATAAGGGAGATAGTTCCATTTATATGAGGTAACGGACAAATGAGATTTATTAATATTTTTTAACAAATTAATCATTAGTCCAAAAGATAGCTCACTTGTTGATGGTAATTTTTTCAAGAGACTAAAATCTTTTGTAAGTGAATAAACTTTAACACCTAGTTTTTTACAATCATCAATATTTATATGATTCAAGCCTGTGGAGGCAGTATTAATAGCTCTTACGTATGAGCCTTTTAAAATTGAAGAGTTTATAACATAACCTTGCCTATTAGGATTACAAAAAATTACATCTATTTTTTTTTTTACTAATATAGCTTTTAATTCTTTTGATTTTATATTTGGTTTATAAAATAATTCACCATATGAACTTATTTTTTTATTAAGGTCATTAAGATGATTTAAGGGTGTAGTACATATAATTTTCATAAAGAATTATTTTATACATTAATTAGCATTCATAGACTAAAAAAAAGGGAGTTATAAAACTCCCTTTTTAAAATAAATTAAACTAAATGATATTTTACATCATTCCTGGCATGCCACCCATACCGCCCATGCCACCCATATCAGGCATTGCAGGACCGCTAGATTTACCATCATCAGGTTTATCAGTAATCATTGCCTCTGTTGTAGTTAACAAGCCAGCTACGGAGGCAGCATCAATTAATGCAGTTCTCACAACTTTAGTTGGATCGATGATACCAGCTTTAACTAGATCGCAGAACTTACCGCTCTGTGCATCAAAACCAAATGTTGTGACTTTGCTTTCAGAGATTTTACCTGCAATAACTGCACCATCATGACCTGCATTTTGAGCAATTT
>TARA_B110000483_G_scaffold14363_2_pt1 | contig 10014 bp, 10 predicted proteins | sample TARA_B110000483 | Tara Oceans TARA_B110000483 (sample SAMEA4398176) | marine metagenome | biome: Polar Biome; feature: [SRF] surface water layer (ENVO:00010504); material: water (ENVO:00002006), including particulate matter (ENVO:01000060) such as... | depth 5 m
GATGGAAAAGTAATTAAAAAAGATGTTACGTTTTAAGAGATAATATTATTTTCAACAATACCGTTTTATTTAGCATTTTTTGAAACCTATAAACGCTCCCCTATCCAATCAATAGTATAATCAATAACTTCAACTCTCTCTGGTTCATTAAATATTTCATGGTACAAACCATCAAAATATTTCAAAGATTTATCATTGGATGAAACACCATCGAAAAGCATTTGACTACCTAAAGGATCTGTAATTTTATCATCTACTCCATGCATTACTAGTATAGGTAGGTCAATCGCAGTAAATCTTTCCATAACATACTCCATACTCATCATCACTTCATATCCTTTACGAGCTCTGATTTTACCTTTGTAGATAAGTGGGTCCGATTGGTATCTCGATCTTACTTCTGGGTCCTTGGAAATCATGTCCTGAGCAAACTTAGCGGCTGGCAATTTTGGAAAAAGCTTTGATATAATAGGAGCTATCTTTCTGAGTATTGGAGCCATCCTGTCGTCAGACTTTACAGCAGGAGCAGAGAATATTGCCATATCAAATGGATGGTCCTTATAATCAATTAAATATCTAGTAGCTATCAATCCACCGAGACTATGGCTGAGTAAAACAAATGGAATGTCCTTGGGTTTTTCGGCTTCAGCGATCATTGCAAGATCCTCTGTCAATTGTATAAATCGATCTATATGACCTACTAATCCATCAGATTTACCCCCACCCCTAAAATCAAAAGAAGTAACACTAATTCCAGCTCTATTGAAAGATTTCGCTAGTTGGTTATACTCATATCTTCCACTATACTCTCCCAGTCCATGTAAGAGCAATATGATTGCCTTTGGATTTATAACTAGCCATTCGTTTTTATGGAGATTAAGGTTATCTGATGTTATATACCCCATAGTTTATTTTTCGATTACTTTAAGCAAACCTTTTTGTTTCACTTCAGGAATTACCGTTATATATCTGATCCTATTATTAACTGCTATATCATTTGATCTTGCAATCATTTTGAAGTCATTATCATTATCCTCCAATCTAAAATATACTATTTCCACTATTAAAGCATCGTTAATAAAAGGAGATCGATTTAATATAATTTCTGCTAATTGAGTATGTTCTTTTCTATTGTCTATACTTATACTTAAATCAAAGAGCATACTCTGCAAACTATCACGCTCGAATTTATCTTCAATTTTATACGTGAAGCAATCAAGCAACAGTGTATTTGCTCTGTTGTTTTCAGCATCTGTAAAACGTTCATAGTATCTCTTACTAAAGTGATTCCAAGTAATAAATGCCAACAGCGAATCTCTATATCTATTATCTCTATTCAAAAATATAGCCGTTCTGGCTGCAGCCTCCAATTAATTGGTATATCTGCTCTCATCTTCTCTATCAATACTAATGAAATCACTTTGAAAAAAAGTAAATACCTTATCCCAGTAATAATGCAAAACTGTTTTCAGCACTTTGTGATATAGCATTATAGCTTAAGAATAAAACACTCACTAGTAAAATAACTCTTGTATACATTAATTCCTTTTAATTATTGCAAACTTAAAATAGTCCATCTTCAATACTACAACAATAGTTACGCTACGCCGATAAATTTTGAACCTGTATAATAATAAAAAGCACTTCAGAAATGAAGTGCTTTTTATTATTATCTATTGTCGTTCGTAGTTAATTACAAACATGAATTTCGCTGATCGGAGTTCATCTATTTTTTATTGAACACGCTAGCCTCCGAAGTCATCAAATGCTACGTTCTCCTCAGGTATACCCCAGTCGTCCGCCATCTTGATTACTGATTGATTCATCATCGGTGGTCCACAAAAGTATAGTTCTAGTTCCTCTGGAGCTTCATGCTTGCTTAGGAATTCATCGATTACTACATTGTGTACAAATCCCTTGAATCCATCACCCTTAGGATCATCAAGGTCCTCTTTGAGTACCCAGTTATCTTCTGGTAATGGATTATCCAATGCTACTGCAAATCTAAAGTTAGGGAATTGCTTCTCGATTTCTCTAAACTCTTCTACGTAGAACAATTCTTGCTTAGTACGTCCTCCATAGAAAAAGGTAACCTTACGTCCAGTCTTCAATGTCTGAAAGAGATGATATAAATGTGATCTCATCGGTGCCATACCTGCTCCACCACCTACATAAAGCATCTCGGCTTCTGTCTCTTTGATGAAAAATTCTCCATATGGTCCTGAGATAGTTACTTTATCTCCTGGCTTACATCCAAATACATAAGAAGAACAAATTCCAGGATTAACATCCATCCAATCGTTTTTTGCTCTATCCCATGGGGGAGTAGCAATACGTATCGTTAAAGATACGATGTCACCTTCAGCTGGGTGATTACTCATAGAGTATGCACGGAAGATCTCTTCTTCATTTTTCATCTTCAGATCCCAAAGACCAAACTTATCCCAATCTTTCTGGAATTTGTCAGGTGTATCGTGATATTTAGGATGGGCTGTGATATCCATGTCCTTATAGTCTACCGCTGTCTCTGGTACATCAACTTGGATATATCCACCCGCTTCGAAATCTAAGTTCTCACCTAGTGGAAGCTTTACGATAAATTCCTTAATGAATGTCGCTACGTTATAGTTTGAAATTACCTCGCATTCCCACTTCTTGATACCGAAAATCTCCGCAGGAATTTCAACTTGCATATCATTACGAACCTTAACTTGGCAAGCTAGACGTTTACCCTCTGCCGCTTCTTTACGAGTTAAGTGATTCATCTCCGTTGCTAGTGGATCTCCTCCTCCTTCGTGTATGTGACACTCACACATCGCGCAAGTACCCCCACCACCGCATGCAGATGGAAGAAATATGTTTTGCTCTGACAATGCAGTCAATAAGTTAGTTCCTGGAGCAACTGCTATTGGATTAGACTCGTCACCATTGAGTATCAACTTAACGTCACCCTGAGGTACTAATTGCTTACGAGCATATATCAGCATCATAGAGAGTAACATGATTACTCCTGTGAATACTACTAATGCCCAAATTATCGGCACAAATGAAAGTAATATCATTCTGTATCTTCTTTATGTTATTTCTTAATAATTGTCTCTTAATTAAACGCAGCTAAGTCGATACCCATCAGACTCATAAATGCAAGTCCCATAAGACCTGTAAGTAAAAATGCCATACCTAGTCCTCTTAATGGAGCAGGTACATCCGAGTATCTAATTTTCTCTCTTATAGCCGCAATAGCGATAATCGCCAAAAACCAACCAAATCCACCACCTAACCCAAATGATACAGATTCTGCAAATCCATATTCTTTAGATACCATGAAAAGAGATCCACCAAGGATCGCACAATTCACCGTAATCAGTGGTAAAAATATACCTAGAGAGTTATACAATGATGGACTGTACTTCTCCACTACCATCTCTACTAACTGAACCATCGATGCTATTACTGCTATAAACAGTATTAGTCTAAGGAAAGTTAAATCAGTACCAAACAATCCTCCTTCACCAAGCAGGTAAGTATTTATCGCCCAGTTGATTGGCATAGTGATAGCCAGAACAAATATTACCGCTAACCCTAGTCCAAATGCAGTTTTCACAGTCTTAGATACCGCCAAGTATGAACACATACCTAAGAAGTATGAAAGCGCCAGATTCTCAATGAATGCTGACTTGATGAATATGTTTATTAATTCGCCCATGATATTTAAGTTGAAGTCTTTTGAGTCAGTTGAAGTTTAAAAATTCACTCTATCGACTAATCTTTATTTATTAATTCAGAATCTGTAAAGACTCTTTTAAAAAAATTACTCAAACCCTATTAGGATACGTCAACCAGTTGTGGTTTCCATGCCCTATGTATCCATATCATCACTGCTATAACAAACATCGCCGCAGGGAATAATATCATCAAGTTATTAGGTTGGTACCAACCCATCCAAGATCCATCAGCAGCTGTATTAACAGCATACTCTGAACTACTACCAATTATCTTGTATCCGAATAATTCACCTTTACCGAAGAGCTCTCTTACGAATGCTACAGCCATCAATATAATACCGTAACCAATACCGTTACCGATACCATCAAGTGCTGATCTATATGGATCATTTCCCATGGCGAAAGCCTCAAGGCGTCCCATTACGATACAATTGGTAATGATCAGACCGATGAATACTGAAAGTTGCTTATAACTATCATAACTCACAGCTTTCAGTGTAAGCTCTACGATAGTAACAAGAGTCGCTATAATTACAAGCTGTACGATCATACGCACCTGCTTAGGTATCGAATTACGTAATGCTGATGTAATCAAACTACTAAACATAGTTACAAATACCACCGCAATAGCCATTACGAGTGAATTCTTCATACCAGTAGTTACCGCCAAGGCACTACAGATACCTAATACTTGTACAGTAATAGGGTTATTAGTACTTAATGGATCTACAAGGAGTTTCCTTTCATTCTTACCGAATGTCATTCCCTGTTTTTTTGCTACAGCTGCTTCTGCCATAATTTATTTTTTTATTTATTAACTGTTCAGATATACCCTTGGACCTTCAAGATTTTAGCTTTTGAGTTATCTTACTTTTTGATTTTTTCGAAATATGGTTGATAATACTCCATACCCCTATATAACATCTCAGCGACACCGTCAGCTGTTATTGTAGCTCCAGAGATACCGTCAACTTCATGGGGTCCACCTTTAGATCCTCCCTTGACTACGTCTACAGATTTGAAATCTCCATTACTAGCATATAGATTCTTTCCAGTGAATTGATTTTTCCAGGATGTATTATCCTTGATCTCTGCACCAAGTCCTGGAGTCTCTGCCTGATGATCAAATGCCACACCTGCAATAGTGTTTACATTAGATTCTAATGCTACATTACCCCAAATTTCATCCCATAGTCCATTACCTACTATAGATACTATATACGATTTATCTCCTTTACTATCAGTATAGGTATAGAATGGTAATAATCTGTCAGCGTCTGATTTCCTCTTCTCTTTTCGAATGTTCACATCCTCCGCTCTACCACCTTTGTATCCTGCAGCTATTACATCTTCTTTAGATATCTCTTCACCCCTCTGATTGACCACTTTTTGATCTATAGAGTTTGTGAAAATATCGTCTATTTTTTCTGGAGACATTTTACTAATAGGAGTATCCAGTTTACTTGCTACGGCATACAAAATGGCCTTTTTATTATAAAGTGCTTCATTAGCTTCGTGAACTGGTTTCAGAAAAGTGAAAAGTCCTGCGAGCGTTAATGCTACCAACGTAGTCATTATCAGCACAAACTTGATTACTTGATTAGTATTATGCACGTTTCAGTCTTTTTGATATGTTAGATTGTAATACGTAATGGTCAATTAATGGAGCGAATGTATTCATAAATAGTATCGCTAACATCCATCCCTCAGGATATGCTGGATTCAATACTCTGATAATCATACCTATGAATCCGATTAAGAATCCGTACCACCACTTACCTGTGTTAGTTGATGCAGCGGTAACTGGATCAGTAGCCATAAATGCCATCGCGAAGAAGAAACTACCCATAAAGAATTGGTAGTACCAAGGCACTTCCATAAATGGTGTGGCTCCCCAGGCATTAAGTGTGAGCGCTCCCACTATACCACCAATCAACATAGATAGCATAATACGCCAACTGGCAATCTTAGTAACCAAAAGAAATAATGCTCCGATTAAAATCAATGGCTTAGATGATTCTCCAATAGACCCAGGAATCGTACCCCACCACATCTGAGATGGTGTATATACTGCGGTAGCACCTTCCCATCCGCCTTGATAAGCTAATGCTAAAGGAGTCGCTCCTGTATAACCGTCTACGACGGCAGTACTGGCGGCATTGAACCCATCGAGGCCTAGCCAACCAAACAGAGTATTAGATAAATTGTGAGCCCAACCATAAGTTGCCGCTGTTCCTTCTGCTAACCCGTCAAATCCAGATACCCATACTTCATCTCCTGCTATAGTAGTAGGATAAGCGAAAAAGACAAATACCCTTGCAAGTAAGGCTATGTTCCAGATATTCATACCTGTACCACCGAATGCCTCTTTACCTAAGATTACCGCAAATGCTACTGCTACAGCTAATATCCATAATGGAATATCAGGCGGCATGATCAATGGAATCAAAGCTCCAGATACTAGGAATCCTTCTTCTACGGCATGCCCTTTCTTAGCTGCAAATATAATTTCTATTCCTAGTCCGACTACGTGAGTCACTATGAAAATAGGTAGCATAAGGATAAGACCATGAGCCAACTTCAGGTGAAAACCTTCAATAAAACCGAGGTATTGACCTGCTGCAGTAAAATGCTGATGCCCTATGTTGTATGTACCAAATAGGTAACATAACTGCATTGCAATCACTACATGTACCATCAATCTCTTGAGATCCATCCCATCTTTGATCTGAGTCCCTTTAGGTCCTGTAGTACTATCCGGCGCTAGAGCGAAAGTGTATACTGCATCGTAAAATGTATGCAGTACTGGACTCTTTTTCTTGTCCGGTTCTATTTTTTTGAAAAAATCAACTAATCCCATTTGGATAGATATATTGCTGTTATTTAAATTTCGTTTTTTCTATTCGTTCTCGACTTGCGCGATTACATCTGATCTCTCATTGTATCCAGTCCATCTCTGAGTATACTCTGCAGAGGCGATTTAGAAGGACATATGAACTCGCAAAGCGCTAGATCTTCTTCTGATAGTTCTAGAATGCCCAATCCTTCCATATTTTCAAAATCGTTAGCCAAAATGGCTTTCATAAGATGCTGTGGGAAAATATCCATCGGCAACATTTTCTCGTATGCTCCAGTCTGTACGAACGCTCTTTTCTCACCGTGCGTATTAGTATCTACATCAAATTTATGATTAGGCATGATGTAAGTAGGAAAAGTAGGTGAAACACTTGGTCTTGGCTTCAGTGGAAGTAACCATCCGAATAACTCATGCTTATCTCCTTCTTCTAATACAGTTACCTGACTAGTCTTCTGATCTAAGTAACCATCCACTGCTATTATATTTCCTGTAAGTACGTCACCGCTTATGATCCTAACATGATCGCTTTTTAGATTAGCTCCAATCAGTTCTTGTACGCTAGCTCCTAGATACGTCTCAACATATCCATTATTCACTTCAGCACCAGTAAGCGCTATCCTCGTTCTCGTATCATAGGCACCAGTCATGAAGAGTCTTCCTAGTATGATTACATCTTGTACTTTCAATGTCCAAACTACATCACCAGTGTTTATAGGTGCTGTGTGGTGGATCTGTATACCTACATTTCCTGATGGATGCTTTCCTGCGAAATAGTTAGATACTACTCCCGTCGCTCCTGAAAATGCTACGTGAGATGAATGCTCTCTTCTACCATCGAGACCTATAAATACTTGGCCATCAGTCAACTTGGCTAATGCATCTAGTCCTTTTTGGAATGCTCCATCGTTACCTTCGACTACTGCATTGAGGTCTGGTGCATTAGGTGCAGTTGCAAAAGTAGAAACGAATATATTTTTAGGTGCTACCTCATGACTAGGGACCACATCGAATGGTCTCTGGTTAAGGTGTGCCCATCCTCCAGTCTCTAGCATGAATTTTACTATATCTTCTCTGGAAGCATTTTCTAAATTAGGTACTGTGTTTTCTTTGAATGTCACCTCGCTATCCGCTTTGATAATCACTTCAGTGATAGCTCTCTTCGCTCCTCTTTTGATCTCTATAACTTCACCACTTACAGGTGCAGCATAAATTACCTCAGGATTACTTTTGTCAAACATGAGTGCGTCTCCAGCTTTAACGTGATCACCAACTACTGATGATATCTTTGGGATCGGAGCCATACCTCTAAAATTTGTAGGCTTAATAGCATAATGCTTGGCTGTGTTGACAATGGTGTGTTCTGTATCTGCTCCACCTACTAGCTTTATATCATGACCTTGCTTAAGAGAAACAAATCTCTTATAATCTACATGGTCTCCTGCTGATGGCTTAAATAGCGATGAAAATGATGGAAACAAACTGTAGTCATTCTCCGAAGTATCTACTCCTAGATTCTTAGCTTCTATTTGCATCATATTATCTGCTAGAGATAAAACAGCATAAATTAATGCAATTATACCTACTCCAAACAAAGAATAGAGTAAATAATTAGGACTAGAGCCCGCTGCTGCGAAAGATAATTGGCTAGAAAAAAGAAGAGCTACAGTGATTTTAAAGCTGCTGTGTATTGGCTTCAATTTGGTCTGATTTAGTTAGCTATATAAAATTTGTGCAAAGATAAAAAAGCTTATCGATATCAACAGCAAAGGGTACAAAGTGAACGACAATGGAGTTTATTTAGACTAAATCTAGATAGTCAAGAGCATTTAAAATATTATTCTGCTTTAAATGTTGCTGCTAAATTCTACTTTCTTCAATGATTTCATTCCAATACGGACTATAGTTATTTTACTTTTCACAATACATTCTGTAAGTCAAATAATACTTCTAACATTCTATAAATATAAAGGCCTTCGATTACTCGAAGGCCTTTATATTTATATATTTATTCCACAGCTTGAAGACTATGGCTCTTACTAGAATCTCGGACAGTAAACACCTCTATTCTCAGGTCCACAGATTAAATACTGCAGCGAAAACTCAAATGCTCCGTTAGCAGATCCTGCAGAACTTAGCTTTGAAATGTTAACGTCATAAGAGAATCCAATGCCAAAGTTCTCATAATCAAATCTTGAAGATAAGATAACAGCATCAGAATGAATTCCTCCTTCATCTTTACTACCTAATCTATACCATGCACCCAATTGCCAGCTTTGGTTAGAAAGTCTGCTCGGTCCTAGAGCAAATCTTACACTCGCTCCACCATTAAGTTCTCTATGTTGACCTTGTGCCATATATACTATGTAAGGTAATAAGCTTATTTTAGGTTGAATCTCAAACTGAGCTCCACCGTGGAGAGTCACTTTTGTATATAAAGACTCAACTGACCCTAAGAATGATACGTCTGGTTGATTAAGATGGTGAAGTGCAGCACCAAGATAATAATTAGTATTCTTATCTATTACGCTAAACCAAAGTAGTCCAGCTCCTAAATCTGCAAATAGAAAATCAAAATCTGTAAATCCTGCTTCATTTGGTAAAAGTTGAGGATCAAATCCATTAGTTGTAATTTGCGATGGCCATCTAAGGTCTTTATCGCTTATACGACGTTGAGTCATACCTCCATCTACTCCAATTACCAAGTAGGATGATTTTTTACGATAACCTGCCATTTTCTTACTGTAAGACAAAGATAATCTACCTTGAGTAGTTCCAAATCTTGATTCACCAGCTACATCGCCCCAAAGAGACCCACCAATGCCAAAGTAATCTTCTCTACCTACTGGTACTTTCTGATCATAAGAAGCTGAATATGTATTGTAAGCATTTGCCTTAAGCACCGATGCCCATTGATTCCTGTAGTTTGCTACAAATCTGGTTTTGCAGTTCATAACACCAGTCATCGCAGGATTGAGATTTAGTGGGGACATATAAAACTGGGAGAAGTGTATGTCTTGCGCCTTAACTGAAGTAAATCCAGCTAAAACAATAAACGTACACACCAATAATCTCGATAAAGTCTTCATTTAAAACGCTTTAAAAGGTTTAGTCAAATAGAGTAATAGCTGTGATATTATTCGACGAAAGAAAGTAAAATTAGTAATATTCATCTATTGTCAAACAAAATCATGCTTTTTATTATTACACTTAATAGACACGATTAGTTAGCATGATGCTGCATCAATAAGGCAACTAATTGGATTTCCACCCTTATTATAATTTGATATTATTTTCAACGTATAACATATATACGAAAACCATGCCATATAAGTCCTATATTATCAACCATTTAGTATTAAAATTATCTATCAAGATGTTATCATAGTGATCAGCCACTTTAAATAAATATTCAAATAATCTTAATGCCGTAAA
>TARA_B110000483_G_scaffold80470_1_pt1 | contig 9992 bp, 12 predicted proteins | sample TARA_B110000483 | Tara Oceans TARA_B110000483 (sample SAMEA4398176) | marine metagenome | biome: Polar Biome; feature: [SRF] surface water layer (ENVO:00010504); material: water (ENVO:00002006), including particulate matter (ENVO:01000060) such as... | depth 5 m
GCTGTTTTTGAAATCATCCATGATACATAGAGACGCACTGAATTCAACTGGTTTCTGGGATTAACAGTGAATATGCCCTGGCAGTTGGTATTCACTGAGATTATCCAAGAGAAATTTTACCCTTGTTGCCATAAAAACAAAATCTTTCGTGTGTGCAATCCCATAACGCGTAAATGAAAGTGATTTGTAAAAGTTTTCCAATTGATTTGACTCGGATGGGTCAACCTCAACTGCGATAACGTAGTCGTCTTGAATCTTTCCATTTGATATTAGTTCAAGTAGCACTTCAGAAAGCAATTTTTTCGCATGATGTTTAGGGGATCTTTCTCGTTGGCTATCATACCTAGCAGACCAATTGGCAAGTCTCATTTGATAATCCAAAGAACTCAGAACCACATAAAAGTTGTCTATGGTTCTTAATGAATCTTCTCCTAGCACAATCTCAACTACACTGTTTAATTCCGAAGACCTCGCAAGTGCCATGGTCTTACTTCTAAAATAAATTTAACCACTTGTTTTTCGTTTTATTGACACTGGGTTTCAATACCTATCATATCAAAACCATTCTGTGTACTCCAAAATTGGTTTTGATATGATAGCAAAATCCACCCACCCTTTCTATGATAGCAGTGTTACGAGTTGATTTAAAAATGATGACAATCGATGTATGTTCGCACTTATCGGCTCATTACTGGGTGTACCTACAAAAAGTAAGCATCTACATGTGGATGGAATTCTGGGAGTTGTCGTTGACAGGTCAGGGTCCATGGTCAATATGCAGAATGAAGTTGTGAGCGGTTTGAATCTGCTCATTGAGGATCAAAAAAAGATACTGTCAGATAATGCAAGGGTCTACATTGTTGAATTTGATAATGAAGTGAAAGATGTACTGGTTGATGTCACCATTGGAAAAGTCCCGCTGTTTACCACAGACAACTTTCAACCAAGAGGTATGACTGCCCTGCTGGATGCCATAAAGCATATTGTGTTGAAATTACAAGCCGTTGTAATTGACGATTTTCCACCAGTTGTGGTTATCATGACAGATGGAGAAGAAAATTGTTCCAATGCTTTTCATTCAGAAATTTTGGAATTGGTCACATCAAAGAAAAACGCAGGATGGAAATTTACGTTCATGGGGTGCTCGTCGAATGCACTCGAGGTAGGCAAAAACATGGGGTTTGACCAAGAAAGATGTCTCCGTTACCAATTCAATGGCAAATCGCAAGCAAGGGCGTGGAAAGCAGTGTCCGCACAAGTATCTCGCACAATGTCACACCCGAATGATGATGCGTCTTCTGCATTTACTACAGTTGAAAGAGGAAGTACTATTTAGTACTTTCTTATTTTCACAATGCTTAATTGAGAATACGTTAAAACTTGCATACATAAATAAAATGTATAAATAAATGGAATTTTTATCTGGTTACGAAAAACAACCGCATGATATGAATTGGTTTCATAGTCGTGAATGGTTATCAAACATTGAAATTGACCATATTTTACATTTTGTATCCAGAAAAAAACAAAACTTTTTCCATGCTGGTACATATGCTCAAGATTTTCAAAGCATAATTCAAGGAAAATGCAATTCAGATAAATGCAATTTAGAGAACCTTCCAGGTCATGCAGAAGGAGTAAACTATATTTCTTTTGTACTGAACACCGATAAGACATCAGGCCCTGGAGTTCACTGGTTTTGCGTGTTCATAGATTTGTCAAGAAATGACATTTATGTGTATGATCCCGCATCGATCGACAGGAATTACAATAGCAAAAATGTAAATCGATTGGTAACAAATTTAAATTCCCATTATAACACTAAGTTCACAGTAAGTAACAATCTAATTCAAAAACAGCCACTGAATAGCGGGGAGTGTGGTATTTATGTTGTGTATTTCATCTTAAAAATGATTGAATTTTCAGAACTGTACCCTCTCCATTCTGAATGCAATGCTGAAATAACCAAAAAAATGTGGAAAAACAAGGCACATGATTGGGATTGTATAGAAAGGCAAGATAGTGAATATTTTCCATGGTACAACCCGATTGAAGTTTCTTTACATCAGAGAAAAAAACACAACACCATCTTTTGTGGCAAACCATTTGATATTTTTTCAACACGAACATGCTTTCCAGATATTAACAAACTAAATGAATACATGGCTAATTATATACGAAAAACACTCTTTTGTATCAATGAAAACGGCACTTGTATCCTACCTAATGAAGATTTAGAATACAATGAATGCAGCTTCATGGATATGAAATCACCCACCCCAAACAAAACAAAACACGGAGGAAAACCAGGACGCTTTCATAAGTTCCAGTCGATTTTTACATGAAAGGTTTTTGTGCAGAAATGTCACACAAAGCTGGTAAAAGTGATCATCAACATACAAATGATTTAAATGACAAAAAAGACATATGATGTCAATCATCACAATTCAAGATAAATTTATACGATTCACATCACAAATACCCAAACATGCAGTTTGGAATGCCCAATCGATTTGTATCAATGATCGTGTATTCCCAGTATTGATTTTGAAACTGAATAATAAAATTTTGATCAAGTCTGCCAATGAATTTAACCAGGTGGGCGAGACTAGAATCAGTGATGAAATTTTATTCGGACCTTGTGATAAAAATACACAAATTTTCAATATTACCACAGCAATTGTGTGTTAACATGACTAATTTGTATTACATAAGCCCACATCTTTTTGTAATTCTTCAATGTAACATTGCTCAGTTTTGAAAATTACAAAAACAATGTGCAACATCTTGCTTTTTATAACTAATATCAACCCTTCTACAACAGTCTGTATACAAACTTCAAGTACTCATTTGGCATACCAGTACAACATAAAAGAAAAATTAATATTCATTTAATAAATGCAACACGTCAGCAATGATGTCTTTGAAATAATAAGAGCCCAATATGAACAAAACGACAAATTGTACAGGCAGCTGCATAAACTCTATTTTTTGACCATGTGCGGATTAGTTATTATTGCATTGCTGATAATACGTAATTCCTGGTGATCACTTTGGTCTAGACAGATTCCATTCATCGATTATGTTGGCTGTTTCTCAAAAAATGTAACATATCACGTGTAGCCAGATCTACAACTCCTGATTTTGACAACAACACATCGTGAATTGCCCCATGGTAGTCTTTGACTCTTACATCATCTCCTATGTTTTTTGAAATTCTTTTCATTTCAATTACATCCAACACACAATCTCCTTTTTGCTCCCCTGAACACCTCCTCATACTAGTGGAAGATGTTAAAACCAAAACAGGAATTCTTAATTTTATTTGCTTTTTCTGTATTTTTTTATGGTATATAGACACCGCCCGAATCCAACCAGCAAACACATGGGACGGGTAGGTTAGCTTTTTGTTTTGCTCAAAATAATATCTCGATAAGATATCCTTGTAGTAATCAGGATTGTGCAATTTGTTTTTTCCTTCTTTGACAAGGAACTTTGGTGCAAACTTCCCAATTGTTGAAATGATGGATTCCAATATGAATTCCTTCAAATCGCTATCATTAAAATCAAAAAATGGTGCATTTAGTATTAATTTACTGATTTTGCTGGCGTTTTTACCTTCACTTAAGTATGCAGTAGTTATCAAACCCCCAGTTGAGTGGCCATACAGTACAATGTCATGTATATCTCTTTTATTGATGAAGTCGATATAATCGTCAATGTATGGAAAATATCCCCCAATATCACTGGTATAAAACAAATAACGCCTATCGGTACCATTTTGTGGATATTTCGGGAGTGTGATACTGTACACATTATACCCTTCACTTAACAACAATTCACCAACATGAAAATGAAAGTAATAGTCATTGAATCCATGTATCCAAAGCACCGCTCGTCTATTTCCTGGAAATTCTTTATATTTAATTTCACTCAATCGTATTTGATCAGTTTTGTATTGTGCCATGTACTCGAAATATTGAACCTTGTTTATTATCACTGGTTGCGCCTGGTAGTGACTATCTTCACTTAATATCAATTCAACAGGTGGTTTTGATTTGAAGAATACATAACCACTTGAAAGTGTGCATGAAAGTAAGTATGAACAAATGCAACAGCACAGCAAGAGGAGAATTCCCATGGCAACTCCCATGATCTAACATGATGTTTTTTTTTCATTCAGATATTCTCAGGACCAGTGAATATCTGAATGTAACTCATCAAATGGAAAAAAACAAGGAGATGGTCAAATTATTTGTTGCGTGTCTTTAATCATAATAGGTCCAATTACGACCATGGTCGTAATTTGGTAATCACATTTCAACCTCCAACAGTAGAAATGTGATTATTGCCAGTTTGCCTTGCCCTATTATGATTAAGAATTGAACACATCACAATGCAGCGATACCAATGTGGGAATGGATTGATTGATTGATTGATTGATTGATTGATTGATTGATTGATTGATTGAGACTTGAAATGATTTAAATGTGCCATTCCATGGATTGTGACAAATGGAAGAAATCATGAAGTGCAACGAAACATTTGACGGGAAATTGTCATTTGTACCCAATGGTGAAGATATAAAGAATCTCTGTAACAAAGCCACAGAGGCGCATGTGGACATTATGAACAAAAAAAGAACCCCACTTTTGTCAAAATCATTTGACTTATCAGCAAATTGTGGGCTATGCCCTGAATCATTAAACCCAGATGACACAGTTCTGTCCCAACTGGGAAGGAAATCTGAAGTGAAAAACCAAACATACGCTATTATTGATAACAGAACGATCACTTTGGCTGGGGGGAAAGGGAACAGTTCATTTGGTCCCAATTGTGTGATGTATAATTGCAATGGGGTCATCAACTTGTTTGACTGTGAACCACAGAATTTGCAACAAGGGGTGCGTGAATTTTTGGGATTTCGCAATGAGAACTCATTGAACATTTTAAAAGCCTACACAGCCAAGCTAACCAAGCATAGGGAGATCGGTTACAAGGTAGCACTTGGAAAAGATGATGCCATTGTGGGTGATGTCCGACATCATTACGATGTGCTTGTTGAAATGTATTCAATTTTAGCTCAACTGTGCAAAGATAACAATATCCATGAATATGGTCTGGGTATTCAGTCATACTGCCAAACATGGATGCGGAATGGAAACAAAGCGAGTCACGCACAGTTCAGTGTGATGAGCCCCCATTACCAAACACGTGTGATTATAAAAGATCCACACCTGTTGAAATTCATGCTGGGGCGTTACATGGAGTCCAAGAATGTGCAATGTGACATTGAGCACTTTTTCACGGCCTATGTGTTTCTACACAATTATTGTATGGACTCCATGCCCGAGTATGGGACTGATAGTGGCGGTCAAGCATTCGTTAACATAGACGAGCTGTGTGAGAAGATAAATGTCCTATACATAGGTGGTGGTGGTGGTGGTGATACTGCAATGGCAGCTACATACGCCCTGACACATAGTGCTGGTGAGACTCCTTATGTGATGGGAGCTGGTAATTCAAGGCAACACACACTGAAATACATCAGTGCACAAGACATTCGCACAGATGATAACATTCGGTGTTCTGTGAATAACACAAGAAGAAATACTTCAAGGGTCGGATTTTCACAGTGTGATGCTCATGCATATATGAATGCAAAGATTGATGAAAGTTGCTCAACAGAGATGATCATGAAGCTCCGCACAAAATGCACTGGAGAAAAAATTGACTTTTCTTTATTGGGCAATACACAATATGGGTCTTTGGAAGAGGAAAGTGCAATTTCTGCATATTTCGGCTCTGTGTATATGATAAGTGTTGTAGGGGGAGATTCTGCAAAATATTTCGATTCGGATGGGCTCCCTATGAACAAATCCAAAATGTCAACTGAAATTGAGAAGACGACACAGGCGTTGCAAGACTTTGTTAAGAGCCATAAAATACAAAAAATCGTGTACATTGACGTAGGTTTGGATGTGACACAGGACCATACCATGTATGAAACATTCAAGAGAGATGACATTGTACTTTATGCGTGCCGTAAGACCAACCTACCACTTGAGGTAATTGGATTAGGCCCTGGTGCAGATGGCCATGCAAACCCAGCAGTTGTTGCTGAAAGAGCCAAAAAAATTGGGTTTCGCGAATTCACAAACCCCCACTTCTTGAACATTCTCAATTCAAGGTATGACCAGCTAAGTTCAATTTCATCAACAATGCTCAAGCCAGGGAGAGCAAATCGAATTTTCCACGACGCATCAAATGCCGTATCATGCCACATGACGCATCAACATACAGACCAAATGGAGGTTGTTCATTACTTTAGAAATCAGCTTTCCAAACGTGTGGAAAATACCAATGGTGGTGAGGTGACATTTGCCGATGTTGTATTGATGGGTAGTTTGTTCAAACTTGAAGTTTGACCAATACAAGTTTTTTCCGAGCGGGTTTATAGTGTTATTGGATTATAGCATATGATGAGCTCCCCGTCCGCATTTCATACCCAACTCGAAATGACAATAGCATATTGGGTCTTATTATCACCTCCTAGGGCAAATGAAATCGTAACGATCCATACCTCTATGGGCCTCGTTACATTGGGACAGGGCTTCTCGTTTCCTTGGTTGCTTCTCATTTGTAACAGCTTCTCCATGGTTCTGGTGGGTTACAGTATTGACTGCAGCATCGTTCTAATTCTCGGGTATTTATTTGTACCGAATTCTGTAATGAATCTTTTCACACCTTTTCTTGATGCTTGGCTAGAGCTACTTTGTGGAGTAGTTCTAGCCATAAACACATCGAGAAACCTGGATTCTTCGTATGTGAGCAGTGGGTGAATTTTCAATTTCACTCCGTGTACATGAACTTCGACATTGTTTCTTAGTTTAATTTCACTTGATGGCACGTTTTCAAGTATGAATTCATCAAAAAAATCATTATCGTGTGCTTCTGTTGCAAATTCGTAGCTTGGCTTGGTGTATCCAGTCCACTTAATAAGGAACTGTGCCTCCCAAAACCCTCTACGGCACGAAACTCTCATTCCATCGATCCCGTCGATATGAAAACTTGTGCCATTGATTTGTATAATAAAATTTTATTTTGTTGAAAACTACACACGAATGATATACCTAATAAAAACATGGGCTTTTGAAATTGCAACTTTCAAATATGGATTACAATTAAAATATCAATTTTTCAAATATTTTAATTGGTTGTCAACAACATTTTACTTACATCAAAATTATATCTAGCGTGGATATATCAATAAAAGACCGAAGTATTAGGTGAAGTTCAGGTACTTACTGGGACTGGGGTGGGTACATCAGGTCTAAAATGAGTTTGAATTAGTTTCTGTATGACTGGGTATGTTGTGTGCTTGGTGAACTCGTCAAGTTTCAACAGTTTCATCATTTCTGAAGAGACCTTGATGTTGCGTTTATCTGCTTCATCGAATAAACCACCCTGTTGAATATGGGAACAAATTGCTTTTGTTGCATCAACCCTCGACATCTTGTCACATTTGGTTTTATCCCAGCCTCCGTATTTAATACCAAACTCGCGCAATTCATCTGTGATCGGTACTTTCTTCATGAATCCAGACCCAGATTGTTTGGAGGGCTTATTGTTGATGTATTTTTGCAAAGCATCATTATTCTCCTTGAGATGTGCCACATATTTTTGAATATGTTTTTTGATTCGATTGTATTTTGACACAGATGTGTTAACATCACATGCCATCAAAAGATCGAGTTGGCCATACAACAAAACAAGGCATTTTTCATTATCCAGCACAATTCGTTTTGGTTTTTTAGTATTTTTCTCTTTTCTCTGTTTTGGGATATCACTGATTGGTGCATCAGATTCGGTTATCGTTTGAACATCTGACTCTACAATAGCTGGTACAAGTTTCACTTCCTCTGGTTTTTTTTCGGATACCTTGTTTTTATCAATGGATTCTTTTTTTACAAGAACTTTCTTTGTTACAATCTTTGTAGTAGGTTTTTTAGGTTGTGAATTCGGCGGAACTTGGTTGTTTAATGAAACACTTGTCATTTATCATATTGATGTTTATTTAAACCGTTTTCAGGTGCTTGCATTTACAAAACCCGTATCTCAACTTGACATCAAACAAAAGCACTTTTGCGAGGGTGTGCCCTTTGGATGGAAAAACATTGTTTGCTTTCAGTTCAAGTGAAATTTTGCTTTCCACAAAAGAAAAATCAATGGATTCAAAAGGTACCTACCATTTGGTTGGTATGTCCAGTTTGGTATCATACCTACCATTTGTAATCCAACTTTTGTTCATGTTATACATATGGATTTAAAATTTCAAATTGATTTGGAAGAGCCGTAAAATTTCGAGGTCGTGTCGGGTGTATCTACTTTTCCATTTGATTTTTATTTATTTTGTCAGAACAATCATTAACTCTACCCGTGGTTGTTTGTACATGTGTATATGGGTGTGGGAATCTATTTATCACGGGGGGGAGGGCTAAGGTGATCGTGATTGATTTCTTGAATCTTGTCAAATATCGGCAATGGTTCGTTTTTCCAGTCAATTTTTTCATGTAATATGTCACACCATCTATACGGAAATTTTGTCATTAGTTCTTCTTTTTTTTTATAAAGTGGCTATGTGATTGACAGATAGTTACACTTCCATCTTGTAGAAATTGAATGATTTAACAAATTGAAATTTTATCAACATGAGTTCATATATTAAAGTGCTGGACATTACAAATAAAGAACTGTCGATGTTAGAGGCAGCGTGTATAAAAACAATTGGTAACAAGACCCGAAACTTGTGTGCATATTCGATTGACCGTACTGTTGTGTCTGTGCCTTTTGCAATAGCACAAACAATATTAAAAAGGAAACAAAACATAGGCAAGTTGTTCCCCTCCATTAGTGTAAGCTTTGTAGGCCTACTTCGCGATTACCAAAAAACATTACGGAAAGCAGCTGTTGAACACCTAAATGAAAGCGGTAGTGTACTGTTAAATTTACATTGCGGTGCTGGGAAAACGTGTCTATCAATCAATATTGCAACAAAAATAAAGTTAAAGACACTGATTGTTGTCCACAGAGTTGTACTGATGAAGCAATGGATCGAATCAATCAAATCATTCACTGATTGTACAAAAATCCAGACTGTGAAAGCAAATGATGAATTGTCCCCTGGTATGGATTTTTATGTAATAAATATTGTTAATATATTCAAGCACTCTACTATTGATTTTTTCAACATTGGGCTAGTTATTTTTGACGAATGTCATATCATGGGCAGTGAAAAAGCGATGAATGCTTTTAAGATGTTTACACCTAAATACATAATCGGGCTAAGTGCAACACCTGAGAGAACAGATGGGATGCATAGCATCATTGAAATGTACATTGGCAATTCAGTGATAGAAAAAAAAATGAAACATCAACACATTATCTATAAGATCATGCACCAAAGTGAGAATGTGTATTCTGATGTTAAATATGTAAATCAAACTACAAAAAGACTTGAATGGACGAGAATTATCAATGACCAAGCAATGGACATAAAAAGAAATGACACAATTGTGAAGATAGTACTTGGAATGCCAACTCGCATTTTTATCGTACTGTGCAAAAGAGTTGAACAATGCTATTATATCCAAGGCAAACTCAAGCAGAATGGGGTGTATTCAGATGTATTCACAGGAAGTTCAAAGAATGTGAATTTCAATGCCAGGGTTTTGGTGAGCACATTTTCCAAAACAGGTGAAGGGTTTGACCACCCGAACTTGGACACATTAATTGTCGCCACTGATGTGAAAACTAAAATTGAACAATACCATGGTAGAATTTTTAGAAGAAAAGACACCAACCCTATTGTGATTGATATTGTAGACAACTTCGGACCATTCCATGGGCATTTCAACTCGCGTAAAAAATACTACATAGAATCGGGTGGTAAAATGAGAAATTTCAACCGCGATTATCCAAACATTTTCCCC
>TARA_B110000483_G_scaffold109975_1_pt1 | contig 9989 bp, 12 predicted proteins | sample TARA_B110000483 | Tara Oceans TARA_B110000483 (sample SAMEA4398176) | marine metagenome | biome: Polar Biome; feature: [SRF] surface water layer (ENVO:00010504); material: water (ENVO:00002006), including particulate matter (ENVO:01000060) such as... | depth 5 m
TGTGTAACATCAGGCTCCTTAATATCTCGCCTCCAGTATACACTACCACCGTCTTGTATTGTTTTGTCTCTATGGTAAATTATATCTTTACCATAGTACTTGCACTCTTGGAAAATTCGAGGAGCAGGATCAAAAGTTTCTTTAGTATACACGTATGTTTCAAACAGGCTCATCAGATTTTCTACAGGTACAAATATATTATTATTATTTATATTGACATAAGTTTCATTATATGCCAAAATGGCATGATTAGGAAATTGATCAATTACTTTTTCAATACTAGCATAATATTTGTCATTTGTACCTAAGAACAAATATTTAAATTGTATATTATCAGTGTATGGTTTGTATATACTAAAGTTTATAGTTTTTTCAAAATGTGTGCCTATGCCATTGGGGTATACGTCAGTGTCGCATAAATCTAATATTTGATTAGGCTTGTAAAAATCAACAGCTAACGGATACTTTGTTGGATGATTTTCAGAATATACACTAATAACGTTTTTAGAAAATACTTTATGTAACGTATTTTGCTGTACGTTGGTATAATCCTTAAAGTCTTGCCAACTAAGAGTCATCATACTACGTCCCATGATAAGCGTTACATCATTATCTCTAGGAGTATAGTCATTAAATACAATATTTTTACAATGAATATACTTCATTGAAATTGCTCTTACATAGTCCTCCCATGAATACTTACGATGGCATATAATTACAACTTGTGCATCTATTCCTATATTATTAAGATAGGAACAATACTCGTAACTGTAATATAATAAACCGTCAACTGGTTTGCTTGTAACTACTATGTTGATCATTATTTTATCTTAGTAATATTAATGATGCGTTTACGCATTGTGTTAATTTTAATAGATGATTCTGTAGGAAGGATATGTTCATTTCCGTATGGATCAACTGCTTTGTCTGTAGTTCTGATATCTACAATTTTAACTTTACGCACAGGCTTGCCTGTTACAGGGTGTACGTCCATGTCAGGATCAGTAGTTAGCTTACTTCCATTGCCTGCGCCGATTGCTAATTCGTAATCGTCTGTTTCCCACCTTGGTCGATCATGTTGTGGATGGCCAATACCAATACCGTATGCAATCTTCTTGCGTCCTGCTAATACATCTTCTTCAATGCCTAACTTTCTTTCCCAAAACATATCACCGTTTAGGTCTCCGTGGCTTTTATTACATCCAGTAACTAATCCTATAGCGTTAGCTGCTCGCATTACTAGGCCCATAGCAATACCGATACTAACATACGCATTTTCCCATCGTACTGTGTCTTTGTTTTCTTTTGGTGTTCCGTCTGAATGACAGTTAAGTTGAGTTTCTGGTTCTTTGGCTACAAACAACATGTACATATTTGCATTAGCTTGTGTATTGCGCCATGTTGATGGTGGAGTTCTGCTGTGGGTCGACCCCCAAGTGTATTTACTGCACTCATCTATAACGTTTCTGTCATTAGACCAATATACATCATAGTATGCTTCGTGTTGTTTTGAAGGAGAATTTTCGGCATGCCATAGTAAATAATCTGCAAGCTCGTCGCTAACTGGTTGAGAATAATCCCAGTTTCGTTGACACTTTTGCATATTGCGAACAATATCCATTTCTTGATCCCAACTATAAAACATGCGTTTGATTGTTGTCTCTCGATCAATATTATCTATTAATCTTGCTTTGAATGGATTATCTATATAATTTTGAAAGCCGGCATTTAGATGTTCTTTTAATTTGTTAATCAAGGTCTCTATAAACTCGCATGCATTGACATTACTAATTATACTTTGTAGTTCTAAGTTTAATTTATCGTATGCTAGAAATTCTACATCAACTGATTTAAGCTGTAACTTGTCGCCTTTATAAAACATATGTCCTATGTAATCAATTGATTGATGATTACCTTTTCGTAAACAATTTTCTATCGAATTAATAATGTAACCGATGTCTCTTTCACATTTATCGTATTCAGTTGTTCTTTCTGGATGATGTTCTTCGACCCATTTACTAATTTTTAATGATAGTGCTAGTTTATGTTTGCTGAGCACGTTTGCCGAATCAATATACATAAGTGTATTCCTTTATTATATTTATATTGATACTATTTGTCATCTTAGTACTTCTTTTTCAGCCCAGGCTCTTTCGTGACAGAACCAGCACTCGTTGCATCCTGGATCACTTTGCGTACAAGAAGAAGTAGTGTGGTACAAATCTAATAAGCCGAGATCTTTATAACATTGAACAATAAATCTTTTATCTTGGTTAACAAATGGCGCATTTAACTCAGGTGCTAATAATTGCTCACTGAGTGTATGTCCTGCAAGTCGTTTAACAGTTGGAAATTCTTTCTTTTGAATTTCTAACGTCGGTCCTTGATTTATTCCTACCATCCAAATATCATATGCACCTTGTTTACATAATGTGTCTCTTAAAGGCCGCAAATAATCATTTTTAACATCTTCACCTTGGCCATCAAAAACAACTGATATAGGATATTTTAAATCTACTTCTGGAAATCTATTGTTAATAAATTCTATAACTTTAATTAATTTAAGAGAATCGTGCGGCAAAGAAATATCATATCCGTTCATTGGCCAAATAGCAGTGTTCATGTTTCCGTCGTGTATGGCCTTAGCTATTAAATAACAAAGAAGAGTGCTATCGGCACCACCTGACATTGCTAAACTTATAACCTTATCTTGAAAATATTCCTTATCTTCAAGTATTTTAATTTCACCAAATTTGTTTGAGTGTATCATATAAAATACTTATCACAAACAAATTATAGCAAGTTTAAAGGTGGTAAATACTTATATATTTGAAAAGGATGTACGACAATGATAGTTGATGTAAGCAATTTGTACTCTACGTTAACACGTTTTGGCGACTATTATCCTTTAAAACTAACTGGCAATACAAATAATATAATAGAAGAGTTAAACAATAACTTTGACTGGGTTAAGTATAATCCTCGAAAAAATATAAATCGAGAAGGTTTAAGTATTACAAGCTTAGATGGTGGCCTGTCAGGAAAGCCTGACCTTGATTCGTTGTATGAATATTATTTTGAAACTGGAATTGCCCATAGTGAGTCTGACTTTAATACTAAGACTCCTGTCTATCCTCTTTTTTCTAAATGGTTAGATCCGTTTGAAAAATATTTAGGACGTACACATGTTATTAGGTTAAACAGTGGCGGCTATTTTCCTCCTCATAGGGATAATAAAAGCACTTCTATAAAATCGTTTAGATTATTTTTGCCTTTAAATTACAGTAGTAGTAGATTTTTTCTATTAGAAGATTCTAAAATGAACTTTGAAAACGGCAAAATGTATTTTATTGACACAGCAAAAATGCACACACTATTTAATGCAGATGAAAAACCTTTTTATTTTGTAGTAGCTAATGTTATACTTTCAGAAGAAAGTGTATCTGAAACAATAAAATTTTTATACGGATAAAACTATGCATAACACAACAAAATTATTACTAAATCACGCCCTTTGTCATTTGATGATTATACCTGCTTTTATCTATGGAGAACTTTGGATGTTAGCATCAAGTTTCCTTTGGTGGCAGATAATTGCCACTGTAGCTATTAGCGGAGGATACCATAGATATTACAGTCATAAATCATTTGAAGCAAAATCGTGGTATCAGTATGTGGTGAATTTTTTAGGAATTTTTTCAGGCGCCGGCCCTGTCTTAACATGGGTAGGGGCTCATCGCATGCATCATGCTCACACTGATACAGAACACGATCCGCATAGTTATAGATATAAAGGTTTTTGGACTATATATCTTAATACTTGGGGATATCATTCAATAATTAACAAAAGATTCTTAAAAGGTATGCTAGGTGATCCTGTAGTTAAGTGGTTTTATAAAAACTATTTTAAAATAAATTTAGCCATCATCATAGTTTTCTTAGTAATTGATCCTTTATTTTTTATATTCGGATATGCTATACCTGTAGTATTTGCATTTCATGGATACAGCATACTTAACACACTTGGTCACAAAGATGCAAAACCTCGAAACACCTGGGTAGCTAATATACTTACTGCAGGTGAAGGCTGGCATGCTAATCATCACGAAGATGGTAAAGATTATCGCATTGGAAGACGTTGGTGGCAGTGGGATCCTGCTGCAAGGTTTATTAAAATAATAAAAATTAATGGTTAAATTTAAATATAAAACAAAAATACATAATTTTTTTCATCTGCCTAAAACCGGCGGAACATCAATATCCTTTTTAATACAAGATAAATTTGAATATGATCTTGTATGGAAATTATACGAAAAAGAATTTCCATTAGGATCTCAACACCTAGATTACAACCATTATAGTAACCACGTAAGTAGTAATGATTTAAATTTTACTGTAGTTAGAAACCCAGTAGACAGAATTGTATCGTTGTATAAAAATTTTATTGCAAAGGATACTAATAATTATAATTCATTTACAGATTGGTTTAATATAACTGCACGTACTACACCTCATATATTAAAAAGTCAAAGCAGTATATTAAAGGGCGGCACATTTAAATTTTTTAATTTTGACAATATGTCTTTGTTAGAAAATTACTTTGGTGCTGAGTTACCTAAGTATAATGTTATTGATCTAGTAGTTCAAATAGACGATAATGAAGTAGACTTTATTAAGAAATATTATTTAGAAGATTTTCAATTGCTGGAATATATAAATTCTCAGAAACATATTGATGAGACGACGGTGTAAAATGTGCCCATTCGTCTTGAAAGAATTCTTCGTAGTTATTAAAATTATCTTTAATCCAATTGTATGGATTTTCACATAAGAAATCATCTTGTGGCAGATCAATTGGGTCGTATGGTCCTATAGTATGTAAAAACTTAATAGGTACATTACACACAGATTTTAAAAGTAAAATATCTTTATATGCTTTGTGTTTAAAATAACTACTATGCCTTACATCATTTAATGCATTTATAATTGTATCAAAACTTTTCCTATTTTTTGTTCTACGTTTGTAGACATCGTATAGACTTAAACTACTATTTGGAATAATTTGTTTTTTTAACCATTCTGCATAATTGTCAGTGTCAGTTATAAATCCTCCAATAGGTACTATACCTTTAAATGATTTATATTCTACTTCTTCATAGTTTTCTGTAACATTTATAATCTTATTCATAGATACATTTTGTACGGTAGTTGATAGTGCTATATGATAGCGATACCAAGGCGGTATATCTACAAGAATTAAATCAGGATTGTAGTCTATATTTTCTGCATACATATCGTATACATGTTCTGGAGTAGTACCTCTTAACGCAGCGTTTCGTATGTGGATATTAAAATGCTCTGATACATATTGTGGCCAACATTTTACAGGAGGCCGACTACTATTTGATGCACCAATTACCAAACATTTTGTTTTCATCATATTAACTTTCGCTCTCCAAAAATTTCATTTTCATCTAAAAAATACTGCTTTATAAATTCTCGACTATGAGACTTACTTTCTAGTCTTTTGTGTGCTACTGTATAATTGTTCCATAAGATTAAATCTCCAACTTCCCAATTATGAACATATTGATACTCCATATCATCCCATAAGAAACTATAATCTTTATCACTTATTTTTGGGGTATAAAAATAATATTCTCCGTAATCGTCTTGTTGCACTAGTTTGTATGTTTTTGTTTTATTTTTGAAATTATTTTTTATTTTTAAATTATCTATTTTATCTAGCATAGTATAATTTATATATACATTTTTGTGATTGTCAGAGATATTACGTCTCATAATACTAAACATTGTAGGGCTAGCACCTGATTCAATTTTTTTACAATATAAGTTATTAATACAAAAAACAGGATCTTGTAAAATCCTATCAATATGCCAAGGCAATTTGTTATTAGCATGTATACCTAATAACGGTATATCGTCTTTGTGATTGTCTGTAATCCAAATATCTTTAATGTTTACTAAATCTTTTAAGACATTTTTTCCTGCATTTTTAATAAGAATAATTTCGTGCTTACCATTGAACAACTCTTGCAGTAATTCTAAATTTATAGTATCAACAATTTTAATCAACGGATATAAATCCTTTTTAACACTCTTTGTTTGTCAATATTAGCAAACGGTTTTCTACGATGTAAGCATGCATGATTTTGCATAATTAAGAATTTCTTTGGCTCCCAAATAATTTCGGTAATTTCTCTATTTAAAATTAAATCTGAGAAGAAGTTCATATCTTCTTTAGGAAGTATAGTAAAAGGACACCAACGAGTGTAATATCCAATATCGTCTCTTTCAATAAGCTTAGAACTTATTTTACGAGCTTTCATTGCATATAGGCGCCCGTGTGCTTTATTCTTAAATTTAAAAAACTTATTTTCGTCTATAGTCTTTTTAAAGTCTAAGTGTACATCTACATCTTTATATTTTTCACCTACTTCATTAGATACTCTAGTAGATATTATCTGAGTAATTGGAGAATTCTTTTCAGTTTGCTCGCACCATAATGCACTATACTTTGGAAAGTACCTAACATGCGAACCGTCTTGATGCCACTCTTGATCTGGAACGCTTGTAGTTTCGTCAAGAGTAACTTCTTTTAAATCTAGTTCTATGTCTGCGTCACCGTATTCTCCGGCTATTCTTACAGCATCCTCGAACGTTTCAACATTGTCGAACACTTTAGATACTTCGATTATTTTATTCATAGCAACTATTCCATTTGCTATCTTTGTAATAAAAACTTGTACGATAAAGCATTCTTATACCATCGTGTGTTTCTAATGCAGCATTACGTTTATGTATAGTAGAAGTTTGATCCATAACACAGATATCACCTTCGCTCCAGTCAGATTCATAAAGATATCTTTCATCTGTTGTGCAACGTTCTGTTAAATCCTCAATTAAGTCTTTACTAATAGTTGGATCAGTCATCATAGGGAATGGAAAAAACAATGTTGGTTTTTCCGTAATTGGATGTTTCCGTAGTAAGCGTTTACGTATACTAATACGTCTTCTTCCGTTTGGATATTTTTCTACTTCCATATAATCGTTGTACTCTTTAGGTCCGTTACGTCTACCTGTTCTAGTTCTAAAATTATATAAATCCATATAAGCAGCACCAGTTAGATCTATATCTTCGCCTTTATATACACCATAGTCCTTATTATTAGCAGCATTACCAGCAAACGAAGCATATTGTTGATGTGTATTAGAAAATGTTGCCCAACTATCTATAAGTGCGGTTTTCATATTATCCGGCAGGTCCTCATACATTTTTGTAACATTACTGTAAGTTGTTGGCGTTCCTCCTAGAGGTTGTTCACCGTAAAGACATACTACTTCTTCTGGATCTGCACACACTACACTATTAGCATGCCAATCAAGGAAGCCTTGGCTAAACATACCCTTTTGACCCTTTTCTAAAGTTTTATTTGTAACTCTAAAAATATATGGATAATCAGGATGACATGCTGTATTTCCACTTTTATGCATTTGTCCCCATGATAAGTTTATATCATTAAACTTATCGATATCCATTTTTTGATTTTTTATAATAACAATACCTTCTTCTGCAACAATTTTTGTTACTTGTGCTAGTTCAGGTTCTGTAGCAGTTTTAAGATCAATACCTGACACTTCTACTGCTGCTCTTCTAATTTTTTTAATTTCCATTATTACTCCTTTCAGTTAAGGGAAAGTCCCAGTCTTTGTTGTCTATAATAACTTGTCCAATTCTTTGCCAACTAGGCTTCCCGGTAGTATCGTAATAATTATCTAACGGTACTATCTTTACATTTGGTATAACTGTATTAATTGCTGTTGTTGATCGAGCACATTGCAGATCAAATAGTTTGTTAAGAACTGATAATTCTGTACTAAAAAACATTTTATTGTGACCTTGCTCAATAGCTACTTTTATCTGTTCTACTACGCAAACTTTCCAATTTATTCGTTTGCGCAAGTATTTTGATGTATACTTATCTGAGAACCAATGCCTAGAACTTATTCTAGCAATAGGATATTCCCATGAATTTATTTGTAAGCCACTAAAACAAATTACATCTTTTTCATCCGGATTTACTACAACAATAAAAGATGCCATTTTATCAAGCTTTAGTTCTTTTAACGAATAGTTATTTTTTAGTTGATGATTGCTATTAGCAATGTCTGCTAATGAATTTTGGAATGCAGTATTAACCCAGTGTGGATGGTCTTTTTTTAGTTCGTAGAATTCATAGTTGTTCATACAATTACTTATCTTGTAAATATTGTATGAACAACTATTGTGAGTATTAGTTTAAGTTGACCCAGCTAGTGCCGTCATAGCCTTGGAACTTGGCGCCTGTTGTGTTAAACACCATCATGCCTGCTGTTGGAGTAGTAATAGCTGCATCACGTGCTGCATCGTCTGCATATACGCCTGGCTTAATAGCACCTTGTACATCTAGTGTCGCTGCTGGAGTAGTAGTACCTATACCAAGTGCTCCGTCTTTAAATACAGAATAGCGTGTAGGATCAGCTGCATTTGCTGCTGAATCTTGGAAAATAAACAATCCATTATTGGTAGCATTTATAAATCCAGTAGTAACTAATCCATTAGAATCGTTTCTGCTAAAAGTAATTCTACCATGTGCAATATTATCGCTGCTTAAATCACTTGTAGATATACGTGAAAAGTTTAATAAGGAAGAACGAGCGCCACTTGTTTTTACGTTAACTTGTGTATTACTTGTATCATCTTGGTTTGTAATATCTATTTCATTTGTAACTGCTACAACATCATTTGCATAAATTGTATTGTTTACACCATCAATAATTATAGTTGAATCGTCGCCAAACACACTACCTATTACATCGCCGTCTACTGGACCTGTGTGTAATCCAGTAGTATTACCTGTTAGATTAGCTGTTAATGAATTATCCCATATTAATAGTTCGTCAATTGTTTTAGGAACAAAATTAAGACCATCAAACTGAAGTAAGTCGCCGTTTACATATCCGCCGTTTACATCGGATAAGGTACCAATAGAACCTGCTGCGTCATTTGCTGGTTCCCACTTGCTAGTTCCTGAATTATATGCAAGGTGATCGCCGTTGCTAGCACCAGTTAAATCGGTATCAGTAAGTGAATTTAATGTAGTTGCGGCATCTGCCGACACTAATACTCCGCCTAGCGTAGCACCATCACCTGCGTATAGCTGATTGGTGTCAGTAGTGTAAATTAGTTCACCTTCAGCGGGTGTTATCGCGTCGCATTCGGCTTGTGTGCCGCGTCTTAGCAGTAATGCCATGTGTTTATACTCCTAGAATATCTATTATTAGTATTTATACAAAATAAAGAATACTAACAATCTATTTTCTTTTTTTCATAAAACTTTTAGTTCGTTTCTTAACATCTGCAACTACTTTAGATGTGTTTAAACGAAAGTCGACATGTGATATTTCTTTATCGTATTGCTCTAGAAACGTTTCTAAACTTGATTCAATTTGTTCTATAACACCATCATCGGATGATTGTTGTTTGTCAATGTCAATTTGCCATATTTTGCCATCATGAAAGTGAACATGTACACTGTGGATATATTCAATGGGAACTGCTTTAATCTCAATATCACTGAATATTTCCGGCCATTGCGACACTACTTCGGGTGGGAGTTTATTTTTAGGCACTTGTAGTAGTCTTCTTAGCGGCTACTTTCTTTTTAGTTGGAACCAATTCTTCAGCTTGTCTGCGTAACTCTGCTGCTTCCTTACTCAACCGATCTGCATCACTGCGGAACTTTTTAGCAAGCGTTTCGTCAGTAATAACACCGTCATCTGCCACAGGCGCAATACTAGGCGCAACCGCAGCCATTTCACTAGCAGTCATTTTAGGATCATTAGATCCTATTGGCGCCTTAGTTTGTCCATTAGCACTTTTAACAGCTAAATCATTAACTGTAACTCCGCGCTGTTGTGCAATAGCT
>TARA_B110000483_G_C18206154_1_pt1 | contig 9952 bp, 6 predicted proteins | sample TARA_B110000483 | Tara Oceans TARA_B110000483 (sample SAMEA4398176) | marine metagenome | biome: Polar Biome; feature: [SRF] surface water layer (ENVO:00010504); material: water (ENVO:00002006), including particulate matter (ENVO:01000060) such as... | depth 5 m
TCTCAATTCTATACAATGGCGCACGGCGAGTTGTTCAAGGGACTCTCCCTGTTTGTTTTTACCGTCGGTGAAAATCTCTTTCTTGTAGACCACGATGTAACTGACCACGGCTGCTACTTTTGGTTTCGGCTTGTTCTTGGCTTGGAAAACGAGTTTTGCTCCCGCTACTTTTTTGGGAAGTTCTTTTGGGTCGGAAAGGAAAGCATAGGGCTCCTTGTTGGGCCAATTCCAGGTTTTTCCCAGAACGAAATGCCGGACGGGCAGTTTCGGGGCCTTAATCTTTACCGAGGCCTTGGCTTGACTGATGACCTGGATGGCCAGACCCGGGCTTCGCTCGAGTTTCGAAACAGCCAACAGATGAGTTGAGGTTTGGTAAACCTGGTCGATGCGGATTTTCCATCCGCCGTCGGGAACCGTCAGTTGAACGGAAACGGTCGATTCCTGGGCGTGAGCCAAATTGATTGCTAAGCTGAACGAAGCAAAGGCTAAGATCGTGAATATATTTTTCATGGTTTTCATAAGGTTGAGGACGAATTCATTCGTATTTGTCATCTAATCTATTTTAGCAGTTCGACCATGGCATCCCCCATGCCTACCCCTATGTCCATGTAGGTTTTAGCATTTCCATCGTAGTGACTGTTGGAAGCTCCGCCCTGGCTGAGCGGGTGGGTGTAGACGGTGGACACGTTCCCCCTGAACTCGGGGTACTTTCCAGTCGTTCCGTCGACTGCAAGCTGAGCCTCCAAGATTAATTTGTCGTTACTGGGCGGGGCGTCCTTTGATGTTTGGCCAAGGGTTGCCACCACGAATTTAGCTTTTGGGGCATTAAATTCCTTACGAAAGGTCTTAATGAGTTGAACAAGGTTCTTCTCATATTGTACGGCATGGGCATCATTGTACCTATCCTTGTCGCCCTGCCACCATGCAAAGCCCTCGATTTCATATCCCCTACCCTTCCAATGGGGAAATTCTTTATCAAAGTTGTTAAGGACATCGTGAGCGGCTGCGATGCAATCATCATATTGCTTACCTGCATACCAGTTGATCGGCACCGGCTTGCTTCCCTTATCCCATGAAAGAGGAGATTCCTTGTATCCTGCATAGATTTTCCCCTTATACTCGAACCGTTTGCTACCCGGCGTAAGAAAGTCCCAGGAAAGTGAACGGTTCCCTTGTGAGGTCTTGAGAATAAGAACCGGTTCATCGATGTGGATGCCGATGGTATGACCGAAGCCAAGCTCAGGACCTATTCGCCCTCCACTAACTCCCAGCGGTCGGTTACCCACCGCGGTTACTACACCCCGATACCAGACATCATCGCGCGCTTTCCACTGCCTGTTCTGGTCAATTAGCCAAGGGTACATTCCCTTGAACTTTACCATGGTCGAGAGAGCTCCGGGAACATCCAGCCGAACAATCCAGCCCAAGCCATTAGCTTGTTTAGTGAAGTAAGTGATTTTGAAAGGTACTTTCTTTCCGCCCTCCAGTTTGATCTCAGTGCGAACGGCATTCTGTGCGATCTCCTGGCGGTGAACGACCTTGCCGTTTACCTCCATGACATTGTTGGTCGAGCCCCCGTAACCTGGTTTGAATTCGTAAATGCCCGTCTCCTTGACTCGGACGAATCCACGAGTCACCTGGGCTCCACCCCCCGGGTAGGGCGTGGGGCGTACACCGCCAAATGACTCGAGCTTCAAGGTCTTAGTCGGTTCGATGGAGTCGTAGTCTAATTCAGAATCGTAGTCTCCTTTGTACACGGACACCACTGGATCGATAAACTGGGTACCCCAGCGACTACTTCCTCCGTCGACTTTTCCTGCCCCCACCATGTTGGACTGACCGGAAAGAATGAAGACCTTAATTGGTTTTGCAACTACACTACACTGGAAAACCAAAAATAAGCATAAATGAAAAAAGGTAATCCTTTTAGTAATATTTTTTTCTATCATAATTCTTAAATTATAAATCTTTCAATGGCACCAGACTGATGCAAACGCTTACGCTGCATGGTCAGATCCAGATCCCCATAGTGGTCGATTGGATTACCATACGCATTCAATAAGGTAGTGTACCAATTGCTCAGAGTCTTGTGACCTTCAGTCCCATGAAAAGGCAGTCGAATATATCGACCGGCAATATCGAGCTGAGAGTTTTTTCCAGACATCACGACCATGGGTGCCTCTGTATCTGGTCCATGATGGCCTGCACCCGTCTCTGGCATGTAAATGACCGTCGTATTATCAAACATTGAGCCACTACCCTCGGAGACTGATTTGAGTCTGTTCACCAGAGTAGAAACCTGATTCATATGGTGAGCCTTGATCGCATTCCTCATTTCCGCAGCATCTGAAATTTGGCCACCATGCCCAATCTGATGAATACTAGTTTTCTGCTTATTCTCGGGCAGGGAAGTGATATCGGTTCCCAAGTCGTCAATAGTGTAGGTAACGACATTGGTTAATCCAGAGGCGAGCGCTCCCACGATGATGTCGGTAAACGCAGCCTGCTTTTGCGGAAGGGTTGCATCCTGACCTCCGTCCGCATGAATGGAATCAATTTCGGGCAGGTATTCTTTGATTTTATTGCCCAGAGACTCGACCTTTGATTTGCGGTCGCGAATCGACTGAAGCGAATCAACCTGATTGCTAATCTTAAGACGTTCATCTCCACCTAGCCCCTTTAATTGACGATTCTCTTTTTCATACAAATAGTCGAGAAGAGCTTTATCAGAATCGGCTTCGTCCGTATTGCTGACCGACTTAAACAATTCCTGAAAGGCAGTCATGGGGTCGGCATAACAGTAGTTACGCTGTTTAGCCGCAGGAGCGGAATAGCCTGACACAATCCCGGTCCTGTGATCGCGCCCGTGAGGCACCGCAAGTGACATTTCAATATGACCAAATGGAGAGGGGAAAAGCTTGGCCAGTTCGAAATCGACCGTCGCTCTCTTAATGTTACTGAGGATGTCGCGTCCGGCTTTATAGGCACCCATGCAGCCAGAGTACGAGTAGTGCCCTCCTCCGCTCACGGTCATGGAAATACCATGGAGGATTGACATATTCTCCTTATGCTCATCCAAGCCTTTCAGCCAATCAGGGAGTTCATGCTTGGTTAAATCCACCTCAAAAGATTCCTTCTCCTTATGTTTCTTCAGTTCCTGGGAAGAAAACGAAGGAAGACCGAATTGTTGAGGCAGGTTTCCGTTGGACTTACGGATAAAGACGAATCGGTGTGGTCGATCACTCATGGCCTTCTTTGGTGCACCCATGAGATGATTGAAAGAAGGCATAAGTGCAAGACTGGCAGTTCCCAATGCTGTTCTCTTTAAAAGCTCTCTTCTATTGATCAACATAATTTATTTTTTGGTATTGGGTTTACGGAAGATAAAGGAATCTGAAGTCAGAAGTGAAACGATAACTTCATCAAAGCTGCCGTTGTTTTTGAGATATGCTTGGTCAGCTTCCATGAGCGTCTTTGAATCAGAAAGCGTTTCATTGCGTCCAAGAAAGTAGCGAAAGGCGTGACGAATAATCGACTGACGCACCTTGTCGGATTTCGCCAGACGATCAATCAGGTCGAAAGCATCTTGAACATCGCCATCCAATATCGCATTGCCTGTTCCTGAAAGCACGCCCGTTGGATCGACTGGTAAAGTCTTATAAACCGGAAGAGAGGCTCCAAATTCATTCGTCTCCCCTCTCTTTGCCTCTTTAATCAGGTTTTCTGGATGCTCCAGGTTTTCCTGAGTTCGGAATCTTCCAAAATCATCGTACATTTCAAATGGAAAGCCAAGCGGGTCCATTTTCTGGTGGCAGCGCCAACAATATTCTTCACCCGTACGATTTTCCATTCTCTGGCGAAGTGTCATATTATGGTCAGGAGGGATAACCGCATCCACGGTTATCGGGACATCAGGAATCGTTCCGGCCAATAGCTTTTCTCGGATCCATTTACCACGGTGGATCGGGTCTGTCTCAAGATTCTGTGAGTGAGCGATCAGCCACGCGGGGTGAGTCAGTAATCCTTTACGATTTGAGATAGCAGCGGGTTGCGAAGTCGGATAGTCCCAAGTTTTCCAGTCAATGTTCCAGTATGAGGTGACCTGCTCTCCTCGCATCTGCTGACCAGTACGACCCACCACATTTCCGCCATGCCAAAAGCCCATTGACACTTTCATATAGGGCATGCCGTTGGTTTGACCTTTCTCAAAATGATGTTCCAATGCCGTCATCATTCTCTTAAGTGTATTGAGGAGCGACTTATTATCCCCCCCTCTAACTTTACTGAATTCCCATATCGTCAGCATAAATGCCTTATGAGGAGAGATGTCATCTGGCTCCCAGGTCTTCCAATCGAATTTCTTAAAATATTTGTAGACCTTCTTCAGTTGACCTGATCCGGCCCCCATTACCTTGTTATCGCCCGAGTGGTATAGGTAGAATTTCTCGCTCGTGAGTAGCTCTTCAAAAACATTCTCGTCTTTTTCAAGAATGTGTTCAACCCACATGTCCGCCTCATCAATTAATCGGCTGACGGCTTGATCGTGACGCCCCGCACCGAAACGAGAGTCGTCTTTGAAGACATTCTGTGCCTTCGGGTAACCAAAAAATTCACGAAAGAAACGTAACTTACGGATCGGCTGATTCGTGGCACTTGAATTGAGATTAGTCGCCTGGACATTTTCATCAATGATATACCACTGTTCTCGGTTTTTCAGGATCCGACGAATTTCTCGCTCATAGTCTTTGCGTGAACTCAATAGGCCCTCTCCCACTGCCTTAATCATTGCTTCACCCGGACTGGCATCGGTCAATGCATAGGACAATGCGTAGCTCGCATTACGTGACGACATCATACGCCTACCATGTTCGTCTGACTCGCCTTGCCCAAACTCGTCGCGATAGGCAAACTCAGTGCTCAGGACAAGAGACTCGATGAGTTTCCCTATGGCCTTCTGCCGATCAAGCTTTTCCAGATACAACTTGAACTGCCCAATATTTTCAGCCAACTCTAAATCAGTAGGTTTGCGTTCGAAAATCTCGACATACATCTCATCGATGAATTGAGACATTAATCCTTGATCTGTGCCACCCGCAGATTCTCGTTCAGCTTTCAAAGACTCATTCCAGTCGGTTAAGCACTTATCGATAATTTCATTGTGTGTATCACCCGGCTTACGGTGTGCTTTAATTGTGTCAGTGATAACCGACATTTCAGTAACATTGAGTGGCTTGTATTTCGGTATAATAAAGCTGCCATTCTTGATGTGAAGGTAGAGCCGGTTCATATCCCAAGTGTCATAAAATAGTTTCATGGTCATGATACGGTTCTGTATACGATAATCGGTTACCCCCTCTCTGAACCAATCTCTTTCACATAGGAGAATGATTTTTTCAAATTCCGCACGATCAGCTTCCGTGTAAGGAACCCAGACTGGATTACCTTTTAAATCCGAAAGAGATTCGGCAGGGATTTCGTTGACCTTAAATTCCGCTTTTTTATAAGTCGTAATTCCCTGGAGAATGGCATCGATATCTTCCCGATTAAAACGCCCCAAGAAGTCAAGGTTTTGATGTCTCTTTTGAATTCCATTGGTGGAATGCTTTGGAGGACCGGGGAATGGTATATCCTGAGCTTTAAATTGTGGCAGGAGTTTATCATGCTCTTTTCCGTAGATATCAGTAAGCAAACGTTCCATAAAAGAATATGTTCTGAGGAACCGTTCTCGAGAACGCACGATCTCACGATGATCCAGTTGGGTCTGCATTAGTAAATACATAGCCGGGTATTGTGCCTTCATTGTATCCTCGGAAGACATGTACCCTGCGACGCGCTTTGCATTACCAAGCATAGTTAGTAAGTGACCTGTAGTTAAAGACTCATGGGAACTATATCGTACGCCTACTTTCTGGGGCAGGAGATACGGGTTGGTTATTGTTCTACGGAACTTGTTTCCCCGCTCCGTTTTAGGGCTCCAGTGTACACCGCTATCACCTTGAACCGGTTGGGTATTGCCGTAGACAGTCCGCGTCGGATTATAATTAAGTAAGCGATTGATCTTCTCGTTAAAAATGAACTCGCTGATCAACCATCTCCGATCGAAGGTGTAACTTGGAATACCCGCATACTTCCCAGAAAATAAATCCTGGTGAGAAATAACATTTCCGTATTCGAATCTTTGTAGTTTCTCCGCCAGTGCGTTTGCGGCCTTACCATTCAGTTGCTGACCCAACCACTGCAATAGAATTTTTCGTTCCGTTTGATTTGGCTGCTTAGCCTCTTCCGGAGGCATTTCATTGAATTGCACCACCTCTGACATTTTCGCAAACAACTCTTGTAAATCGACCGGGTCATTTGTCTCGAGCGTATCAAGTCTAAGTTTTCCTTTCTGTTTCTTTGGTCCGTGACAGGAGAAGCAATGTGATTCCATAACCTGCATTGCACTCTCTTCGAGGATAACCGGATCAATAACAGAGGGGCTAGCCCCCTTAGCTGAAGACAGGAAGTTGAATAAAACAGCAAGAAATAAGCCGACTCCCAAATAATAATCCCTAAACCGAAATTTGCTCAAGACTGAAAATAGTTATGGTCACGCCTGTAAACAAAGCGAAGTACCGGACTCAAGGCGGGTAAGCCGTTTCTCTCTATGTGTTTGTTCGACTTGATTGCTATAGGGATTGCTGGGAGATGATCATGAGGACTTCTTAATTTTCAATGGTTTTCGAGTATCGTCTGAATCATGGATTATTCGTGTTTTCCAACCAATGACCTCAAGAATAATGCTTGATGTTTTATGGCGGTCACAGCACGAACGTGGCTTTCAATGATGCCATGCGTTCCTGAATCTTTACCTAATATGTTCCTTCCAACCTTAAACCGTAGCTCTTTGTATTTCAGCCACGAGTTGTGCATGGCCTCAATGTCCTTGTAGTCATCTGGTGAGCGGGATGCTTTCAACTCTTTGAGATTCCGAGTGATCATCGCATCCCAGAGCTCGTATTCTTGACGATAACAACTAGCGATACCCATGGTTGACCCATTCTCCGACACGCATTTCTCCGTAATTTCTTCAATGAAAAGTGATCCATTGATTTCGACTCTGGCCGATGCGCCCGATATGGGGTCGTGCAGTTGAGAGCCCTTCGTGTTGCTGTATGTGAAGTTGAGCCTTCTTCCTTCTTTCCAAGTCTTGATGTTGTCGTAAGTAAAACCCTTGTAGTGGAACCAGTATTCTTTTCCATCGGCTGAGATCAGCCGACCCGGATCGTGAAATTCCTGGAAGATCACAGGATTTGAATAAATAATGTCTGGTGTCTCTTCGGGCGTGGGATTAGCGTAGGAAAACTCGGCGAGCGTGAAAAGGGCAAATACTCCAGCGAGAAATTGCTTTGATAATTTGTTGGGTAATGAGGTTGCTTTATTCATAATATGGTAAGCTTAGTTCACAAATATAAAATATTGATTAAGGCGGTGTGCAAATCGGTGAAATTTTCGGCCGGATGTCGAGGATAGCAATAAATGAACGCCAGAGAAATCTATTGTGCTACTCCGATTTGTTCGCTGGTTGTTTAATCGGTTCGATGGATATGGCATTTAGGAAAAGTGTGTTAAATGACGTGTGTATGAACTGTATCCTTGAACCGCATTTCCTCATAAGAAGCGCCGCCACCTCGTGTGAACCCAAGGCTAAGCTCTAGACTGTTTTTTAGGCGAAGGCGAATGGCCATTTAAGTTATCCTTCGTAGTTTTGTTCTAGGCGTCGGACTTCTTTGCTTTGTCGATAAGAGCCTTAACCCCATCTACGAAATCCTTGTCACCCTCGATCGTAATCCTTAAAGCCGAGTATTCCTTGGAGTATTTCAAACGTACCTCTTGGAGTCCGTTTCCGAAGGCGGACTTGATGGTTGCCCACCCATTGAATGAGGACTTTGATCGACTCAATGAGGTCATCGTCTTACCCAGTTCTTCCTCAAGAAGAGGCAGATTAGTTTCCTGAAAGCCAGCATAAGTTCTCGTTTCGGCAATTAACTTAAGATGGCTAATAGACAGGCTGACGCCGGTAATTTCCTGAACTGTTGAGATGGTCTTCTCGACGAACTTTCTGGACCCCTTGATGCGGAAGTCTGCAGTTTCTAGAGTAGATCCGGAAAGGAAGACGGCCACGTTGCTTTCCTGGCCGGAAAGCCTGACCGTTTCTTTGCCGTCAGTTTTCAGATAGCTCCTGCTCGCTTCACTTCCTCCGATTGGTATCTTTTCCTTGAGTTTTTTCAAGTCTCCGGGCGAAACAGCGACTACACCCGTCGCCGCCTCCAACTCAATGATTCCGTCCTCCTGATTGGGTTCGCGGGTGCAGCCCGAGATAAGAACCAAGGCTAGGGCTACGATGCCAGTAATCGACATTCCCGACTTTATTGGTCGAACGACTTTCATCATGGCGTATCAACAATCAAGGGTGGGGCAATTACTTGTTCTTGAGAAGCCCTACCATGGCTTCGCCCATCGCCAATCCCACATTCATGTAAGTTTTGGCATTTCCGCCGTAATGAGCATTGGAAGAAGATCCCATGCTGATCGGATTGGTGTAAACTGTGGCAGCTTTGCCTTTATGGGCATCAGCGAAGGCAAGCATGCCTTCGATGATTAATTTCTCGTTACCGGAAGCCGTGTCCTTGTTGGTCTGACCGAGGGTCGCGACGACCATCTTGGCCTTAGGTGCATTAAATTCCTTCCGGAGTGCCTTAAATAGTTGATTGAGGTTCTTTCCGTATACCGCTGAATGGGCCGCATTGTAGCGATCCTTGTCTCCCTGCCACCAGAGGAAGCCAGCGACTTCAAACTTGGTTGCATCCGGGTAATACTTACCCAGATTCTTAAGTACGTCCTGAGCTCGGGCAATATCTCCCAAATACTGGATTCCTGCATGCCAAGTATGCTTGGGTGGAGCGGGCACTTCGCCCTTCGTCCAGCTTGCGTGCCGGACTTCGTCCTTGTGGGCAGGCGTTACTAAAGTAATTATCTTTCCGGTCTTTTTGTCGGTCGTCTCGACTTCGTGCCGGGGGCTTCCAGAAGGAAGCAGATCCCACCCGAGACTGCGGTTACCAATTGAACTTTTTAGGATAAGCACAGGGGCATTCAAGGCGTTTCCAAGTTGGTGTCCGATACCGGTCTCTATGCCGATCTTTCCTCCTGACACAGTCAACCAATCGTTGCGCATCTCACGGGTTTTACCGGGCCCGCCACTGCCCATGACATGGACATTACGGACGTCCTTGCGGGTCGTCCAATTACCCGAACCATCCGCCATGAATGGGTAAAGGTTCTCCTTTTTTACTGCGTGTTCCAGAGAACCTTCCTTATCCCCTTTGACCTTCCCCATTTCCAACGTATTGGACTGGCCCATGATGATAAAGACTTGAACCGGTTTGGACATGTCTGCCGGTTTACCATCAGGATCAGGCAAACCAAATACTAAATTTGAAGCCAGTGAGGACAGAAAGAAGAGGAATAAACAATTTTTCATAGGAAGAATATTAATATTAGTAAGAAGACTTAATCAGAATAGAGAAGAAATGATCCCGAGATCGAGAAAATTTATTCGCTTTTCTGAGAATATATTTCGAGTTTATGCGACAATCTTCTAGACGAATTCATTTATTTAAAGTAAAAAATTGGCAAGAAATATGAAAGTCGCATTTGCCCTGGAAATGGAATGGGGGCTTAAACACCATTCCGAAATTTACGCTGGTTGCCAGAGATTTGCCAATGAAGCAAAGTGGGCGACCTCCATTATTCCCAATTCTCCAAGGGTTCTCGAAACAGGTTCATATGACGGCATTATCGCCCGAGTCGGAACGAGTTTTCACAAAATGGCTCAGCATAGGAAAATCCCATTAGTAAATGTCTGGCAGAACTCACCGGTTAAGGAAGTGGCATCCGTCTTCAGTAATAACTA
>TARA_B110000483_G_scaffold29050_1_pt1 | contig 9952 bp, 6 predicted proteins | sample TARA_B110000483 | Tara Oceans TARA_B110000483 (sample SAMEA4398176) | marine metagenome | biome: Polar Biome; feature: [SRF] surface water layer (ENVO:00010504); material: water (ENVO:00002006), including particulate matter (ENVO:01000060) such as... | depth 5 m
TACATTTACAAATCAAAAAACTACAAAAAAAATCTTACTAAATAATAGAAGATGGCGTTTTTACTTCCGGTGGGAGAGTTAATACTGGAAGGTGTTGAAGCGGGTGTTGCCAGTAATATGATGAACTCAGTTTATAACGAATTTAAAGAACCCGCTAAAAAATGGTTAAGTAACGAAGCGGGAGGTGTAATAGGAGAATATGCTAAAAATAATCCATCAGGAATTGTTGATATGACACTTGATAAGGCATCAAATCATAAAAAAAGAAGAGGACGACCTCCGCGAAAAGTCGGTTAATCGTTGTATTCTTCAATACATAAACCAATATGGAAATTAATATTCGCCGAACTTTCAAGTGCTCCGTGTCCGTCGCTTGAAGTAATAATAATTGCTAAATTATTAATATCTTGATTAGATAATTCAAGCGATAATAGACCATTTTGGATAGCATTATTAGTATCATAATTGAGAGTAGCAATTGTTGGTATAGTATCTTTGTCGCTATTATAATAAGATGGTTGATTAAACTTAACATTTTTTAATTTAATCGTCCAATTTTGATTGGGGGCATCTCCTAAACCAGCACCAGATAAAGTAATACTATTTATTTTTAAAATTGATTTACCTCTAATTTGAATTAATGGTAATTCATTAAAAGTGAATTGTTTTCTATCTACCGACGCAACAGCATCTTGGGTATTTAACCAGATTGTTTTATATATCTTAGGTTTATCTACTGTTCCGTAATTCATATCTATTATATGATATTATTTTTTTTTAATAAGAAAGTTAAATCAATAACCTCATTTGCTTGAACTTTCCTATTAAGTAATATTTTTAGTTCGCTGATTATTTGAGGTTCTAATGTTAATTTAGGAGTTTTGTTATATATACCTTTATTGATTAAATCAGTTGTTAAAAAGTGTGGGTGTCCCATTTTATTTGAATTGAAATAATATTGATTATTATATTTTATGTTTTCAAATGCTAATTTATATATTTCTCCAAGCGTTGTAATGCTAAAAGTTGATATTACTTTAACCTGTAAATTACCATATTGTTTGCCTATACCTGCTGTTCCCGCTGTCCCTGCTATACCACTAACCTCTAAAACTACATCCGCATTTACTAAATCAATAACATCATCTACATTATAAACAAAACTGTCATCGCCACTCATTTTCAATAATCTTGCTTGTCGTGAAAAACCTGCTGGTTTAAAAACTTCAAAATGAATACGAGTATTAGTACCAGGTATATCATAATACCAAAAACCTTCCTGATAACTACTATTATATCCATAATTTGTGTTATTAATTAATTCAATATTTCTTTGTTCTACACTTAAAGCGGATATAGTATATTTAGCATATCTATCTACCGCGTCGTATGTATTTGGTGGAATAACTAATTCTTTATCAATATAAAAATCATCTGCTACACTAAATCCAGTACCTATATTTGTAATACTCGTAATATTTAAAGATGCTATATTTTGTCCTGCTATTGTTGATGCTACTACTGACGCTGTTGCTCTCGCCCCAGTATCTACATATAATGAAGTTAGTAAAGGTAGATTACGATATACCCTACCACCTTCAATATCATTTTCTCTTTCATTTGGTAATATTTCAATATTAGCGGATAATACACTTGTATTTATTCCATTGACTAATCCCGATACTTGATATTTAGCAAATCTTGTTCCAGAATTATAAGTCATACTACCTTCTCCGTTTATTATTGTTTCTTTATCAATATAAACAAAATCATCTACTGAATGTCCAGAACCTCCATAATATATACCTGTTATATCAATATTAGCAAAAGTTGCTCCAACATATGGTAGTTTAACTTCGCAATTTACGGAAGCATCAGCATATTCATACCAACCTGAACCATCATCACGCCAGAGTAATATTCCAGCATAAGTTCTTTCGTTTATAGGTGTCCCAATAATAGCGGGTATTATTGCTCTGTTAGCGTAATTTGATAATTCTAAAAGAACATCTTCATCGGTTAAGGAAGTAATTTTAAACTCGGCATAGCGATTAGTATAACTATTAAACTCAGTAGTTATATTATTTTTATCAATATAAATATAATCATTTAGAACAAAACCAGTTCCCGCTGTGGTATGTGAAACTGATATAATAGACCCATTAGCATCATTAGAGTTCTTTTGAACCGCAATATGTGCTAATCCATCGCTGGTTTGAAAAGCACTTCCGTCCCATCGTAAAATTGGAACATCAATAGTAGTTGTATTTTCAACAATAGAATTATATAATGTGGGTTTAATAATATTTTTAGTAGTATCTGTTGTGAAAGTTCCTATACCATTTAAATTCTCTTGGTATCTAATTGCTTCGCCGACAAATAACTTTTTAACATTAAAGTTTAATATGTTTAAATCATATATATCATTTAAAATTATAGGGTTTTTAAAATAGAATGTTAGTCTTGATTTATAATCGTTTAAAGATATATCCTCTATTTTGTCCGCATCATTAGAACTCATCTTAACAATTTTATAATCAGTGTTATTATTATCCATATCTATTATAATATATCATATAAAAAAATAGTACATATCTTTAAAAATTATAAAAATTATAAAATGTTTTTAAAAAAATAAATAAATTAAAGATATGTACTATTTATATTCTTCGTATTAATCTGTGCGAATGTTGTGGGTATGCGTGATAATGTGTACCTGATTTCTTCATATCATCAATCTTATCTACTATCTCTGTTTCTTTCATAATAACAGCATCAAAACGAGGACGAGATGATTGATAATGTAAAATCTTATTGGTATCGTGTTCTTGAAAATATGTTAAACCTTTGGAGGTAGGATTAAAATTGATTAGATTATTCATATTCGCAGTTATACTGGTATGATGTCTAACATTCATTCTATTAAACTCCGCAGGATAAGCAGGTGTGCTTCTAAATGTATTTATATGAACTTTTTTATCCAAATCCGCTTCATTTAGTTTATGTGTTTGATGATGAAAATGTTTGGAATCACTTATAGTTCCGCAAGGGTCTGGTTCTGGTTTTAAATTACCAAAAGTCATCTTTCTAATTATATGTAACATTTTTATTATTTCTTTTTTCTTTCTGTTTTGCTAATATCTCAACTTTCTTTTCGTGATACCGACGATTGTAATATTCATTATTCTTAATCCGTTGTAATTCTTTTTGTTCCGTATCTTTCTCAACTTGAACAATGTTTTTACAATTACGACCCGCTTGATGTCTTTTTAACTTATATCTTGTAATTTCCAAATCGCATAGGGGGCATCTTAATGTGGATTTTTCCAATTCTTTCTTTTTAGTTTTATCTTGAATTTCATTATATTCTTTCATATATTGTTTTTTATCACCATTTAAAGTAGGTGTTAAATTAAGACCGGCATTCTTCATATTTAATGTTCCAATTTCTCGTATAACTTCACCTTCTCTTTTTGTTAATTCATTTTTATCATTACAAGGGAAGTTCTCATATAATTCAATATACCAATCACTCCAATCTTCTATTTTCTTATAAAAATGATTATATGGGTTTCTCTTACTATCTTGTTTGTGGTGTCCCATTCTATTACTTAAATATTTATCACAAGTAGAACCAACATATATTAAATTAGTATCATTTTTATTTCTAATAGTATATATTTTTCCTTTTTGATAATCAGGCATCTTTTATATATAAAATATGTCTAATATTTATATCATTTTTTATTCTTTTTACTCCACACTAACTTGGCGCCCCGCCTTAATGTGAAGGACTTTGGATAATTTAGCGATAAGAACAGGAGTGATAGCATAAGTGGAAGTAGCATTAAACTTAACAACCGCATTTATGGAAGCAGATGAACCAGCGGAAGATAGACCGCTGATATTGAATTGGTCTTTATCTATTAGAGATAATGATTGGAAACCAGCACCATAATATTTATAATAATGTTTTAGAGATACACAAGTATCAATTAGACCATTTCGGGAAGAATCCACACCTTCATATCCAAGGCAACATAAATTATTTTGGAAGGTTTCTTCTTGGTTGAGAGGAGCATAATTTAGTGCTTTATTATTGATTGAGAATTGAACACTTTCCATATTTTGTAAATCTCTTTGGAAGTAAGCAGTATTGAAGAAACCATCACCATTATTGGTCACATCTAAATTGTTTTTATAGGCAACAGGGTCGCTCATATATTGATAAACATTAATAACTTCTTTTCCTGTTGTTCCGTCTCCATCGCCTTGCGAACCCCACACAACCATTTTAGAAGGAGCAGATTGAGGTGCGACACAAGTAATCGCTAACCAATCAATAGAATTAGCAGAAATGTAAGATGTCACATTTACATTGGTTGCTTTGTTAGTATCCGCAAAACGAGTTACAATATAATCTGTAAATCCAAACATTAAATCTTTATTACCAATACTGGTGTAATAACTATCATCACTGAAAGAATAACTTTCCATAGTTAAATAAATATCTTTAACTTCATATTTGGAATCACTATAAGTAGGTGCGGTAGTTTCGGCAGTTCCACCAAGAACACCAGCAGAATTTTCCCAAGTGATAGATAATACCACCTCACCACATCGGTCTGTTGGTAAAACAGAAGTAGATGCCGAACCTATTAGACCAAGAAAGTTATTCACACAGAATTTAAGACCGGTTTGTGAAGTAGTTGCAGCCAACATCGCATTCGCCCCAGTTAGTGCTACCTGTTTAGTACCAGTTCCAGCAGGTTCGCCCCAGATTACCGAGTTATCAAGGTGTTCTCCACCAATACCTTTTGAAAGTGCTTTGTTATTATGGTCCGCCATAAGATTATAGATTAAATTGTAATCTTCAATTTGCTGGACTGTTGTATTGTTAATAGATATCGCCATTCTTTTAATGAAAGATGAAGCATATCTCGCAGGGATTGTAGGTGTAGTCCCACTGATATCAACTTCAAACCATAAAGCAGTTGAGCGTAAATCACACAACATCCCTATCGGCAATCTAATATTGGTTATATTTCCACTTGAAGCAGTAACTCTGTCCGCTGAAACCTTGATTAAATTTTTCGCCATAGAACCTTGGAGTTTTGATAGGGTGTAAAAAAATTCTCTGGGTAGCGACGCTGGGACACTATCGTACATCTTATTTTCTTTCTAACTATATATGAGAAAAAAATTAAAGTTATATATAGATAAAGAGATTAAATAAATGTCTTGGTATAATGACGAAACCGACAATTCGTTTATAGATAGTACACAAGAACATATCGGCGGTTCTGGTGGTTCTGGGGGGTCTTCTGGCGGAACAATAGTTAATGAAGGCGATACATCAACTACAATCGGCGATACTACGACTATTTCAACCAATATAAATACAGGTTTTGATACTACATTAAACGATTTAATACAATTGAAAGTAGATGGTAATACTAATTTTCATACTTATTTGAATAATAATAATGATGATGGAGAAATAAGATTTCATACGAAAAATGCTATGAATATTAATGATTTTAATTATAATTATTTTACATTATCTTATAGCAATCCAAGATTAACATATAATACTAAAATAAATAAAGACGGAATTTTACAATATTATCATACATATAGTCTTTTTTATCCTCAAAAATTATCTGGGTGGTATTCCGTAGATTACGATATATCAGCATTAGAAACAGCACAAAATATAGCGATTCTTAGTCTTGGCGTTGTTGAAGCACAAATTGTCACAATTGAAGCAGAAGAAGTTTTATTTAGAAATAGTGATTATTATCCTTTTAAAGTTGCAACATTAGAAGCAATAGCGTTTTTAGATACAGATGTCAGTATGAGAGCTTTGAGGTCAGGCGGACCAAACCAACTTCCAACCAATACGGACAGAGCGACAAGTATAAGAGGTGCTCTTGCCGATATATTAACAGCACAAGGAGTTGGCGTTCGCAATACCACTACAACGAGCAGTTTAGTTCGTGCAGGTGGAAACCTTCCTACTCCGGCAGGTGTTTCTATTACAACCTCCGGTGCTATGTCTTATAGTGCGTTGAGAGGCGCCACAGGACAAGCATTTAGAGATAAAATACAAAATGCAGTTGCTATTGGTACTATTGGAGTAGGAATATATGGTATTTATTCTTTAATAGATAAACAGAACCAAGAAAGGGCAAATAGTGATGAAGTATTTGTTAATAGAATTAGAAGAGATATGTATGATGCTAAAAATGACGGTCAAGGTAATACTGGTTTCATAACAGATAATTCACATCTTTATAAAGATTCTATTTCAATAGACCAAACTACTAATAATGGTTTCACAACAGCAGGTTTTTATGAAGTAGAAATAGACCACGATGAAGAACTTTCAATAGTAATAAAAGATAATGGAAGTGGAACTTTAATAGCAGAAATATTTGAGGTTTTAAATTATAAGAAAGATTTTAGTGTTAATGACGAGATTTTTATTGATAAAAGTAATATTGGTGGAACAACAGGACAACTAAAAATAGTAGTTAATGCTTTGCGAAGTATGGAATATATTTATCAAAAATTAGAAGAAGAAATTGATGATGAACTATTTGCTATTGATAACAGAAAAAGAAGAAGACAATTTATTCCAGATAAAAATAATTTTGGTAATGGTATAAATATCACCGAAACTAATATCACCGAAACATCTGGGGAAATCACAAAAGATTTAGATATATCATTAAAAATAGATACATCACATTTTGCGTATGATGGTAGTGGTAATTTACAATTAAAAAATTTTACAAATATTGGTAATACAGGTAATCTTGGAATACCAAGTGATAATATAGCAGTTCCTCCGGTATTAGCAACTGGACTTAACTTACAAGTAGAAAGCAACACTGGAAATATAGCGACAAACACGGGAAATATTGGAACTTTACAAACTAATCTTGGTGTAGCATCAAGTATTTTACCAGTAGTTGTAGCAACTGGATTAAATCTTGATTTTGAAACACTGAGAGGAGAAGTTGGTGATAACACTTCTATACCCAAAACTGGTATTCATAAATCTATTAATGATATTGAAAGTTTATTAGGGACGATTCCGGACTATGATGCTGATGGAAATGTAGTTGATTTAGCAACTGGGATTTATGCTCGTATTGATAATATTTATAAAGTTGTGATGGAAGAAGGTTTTACATTTGATAATAATAATGACTATAAATTATCACTGGGTTATGATGTGGTATGGAATGGGTTCTATTATAATCTATTTTGTATTGCTCTAAAAACAATTAGAACTGGTGCGTTTCAATCATCTTTTTATGGTAATGATTATATGGGGTTATTCCCAAGTCTTGAACGAGTTGCAGATAAAACAACTGAATTTTTATTAGTAAAAGACACAGGTATTGAATTGCTTACAAACTTCCATATTAAAAGAGGTGTGTTATATTTTGATAATATAAATCCAACAATTAATTACGATTTAGCACGAAAGGTTGAATTCGTTGTATTTTTAACACCGAAAAATATTGATAATTTAGATGTAGAATATACTATATTACAAACAGGTATTGAAATATCAACAAATACATACGATATTGATAATAACAAATTGAAATTAAGTATAATTAACAACAAATTAAACATAACTAATTATATATATTATAATTCATATTATTATCAATCTCTTACAACAACACTTTTCAATACCTATATGTTAGCAACATTTTCATCATCAGGTAGTTTTAATTTACCATCAAGTATTGGATTTAAAGAAGCAGTTAATACTATTAATGGAAGAGAACATTCAATAGGTATAAAATCCGTTCAAGTATCACCAACTAATGTTCCAACCGACCAGACTTGGTATGATATAGTGAGAAGTGGTGGGGCACAAACATCATCATTTTATTATTGGAATTTTGATATTTTAAGGGATATGACATATCAACCGCAAACTTGGAAAAGTCCAGTATTTTATTATAAAGAAAATCTACCTTTACCAGCAAATCGCAATAACTTTTCAAAAATAACAATAAGATATGATTATGAAAACTTTACAACAAGTGGTGGTTGGACTTCCACTGTATTTGGTAGTCAAAATGCTATTGATACAGGTTTAGAATTTAAAATGAAAATTACGAGAAAACAATATAACGACCCTACTAATTCATTTGGTTCAATTTTAGTTGATTTTAACCAGACTACAAAAGTTGCTGGAAAAGTATGGTATGAGATGGATATATGGATTGACAATAATTCACCAATAGCAAGTTCAACTAAATATAACTGGGTAGAATTAGAGTTAGTCCATAAAGGAGGTAGTTTTACACCACTACCAAGTGGTGTTCAATCATATACTAATTATAATTCTCAAAGTAGAATAAAAGTATATACATTCGGTGTGTTTGAATATGATACGACCACAACTAATATTTCCAATTGGAAATCACATACATTTCAAGATGATATAAATGATTTTTTTCCAACACCAATTGAACAAAATACTCCTCATAAAGCAGTATTTAATTTAGATTTACCAAATAAACTTATAAATTATTATATAGATGATGACGCACATACTCTCACACTACAAAATGAAATATCAATAATAGGAACATCATTTAGTAATGAAGACCCCAATCAAACAACGCATCCAGCAACTTTTGAATTTGTAAATGATACTTATACTATTCTCAACCAAAATAATAATATTCTTATTATAGGAAACGAACCCATCTCAGGTGAATTAAATTATAGTCATTTTAATTGGAAGTTTATACCAAATGGTAGTAGTGAAAATTTTATGACTTTATCACAAAGAAATAAATTAGATGAATTAATAACATATAATTATTATTACGAAACTGTTAGTGTTCCAAGATATTTAAAAACAAAAGAATTATATGCTGATGTATTTGATGCAAGAAGATTGCTTATAAATGGTGGTGCTTTATATAATGATTTATCACCAGCAGAACAATCAACACGATTGAGAACCAACGACCAATCTACGGGCAATGTTTTAATAGGTAATTCCTTTTTAGAAATAGGTAAGTTATTTGTAGATAACCCCACAATAAGCGGAAACTTAACTTATGATTTTAATACGAAAGTTTTTAGTATCTCACAAGGAGGAAGCATTAATACCGATGATGTTGAGAATATAATTGACGGGTTAATTAAAACAACACCAAGCACATACGGGTTAATATTTAATGATACAGATGTAAATGATAAATATTTACAATTAGATAACACATATATTAATACTTTGATTAATTTAGTATTACAGAACGAAGTATCTTTTAATACTGGTTTTACAAATGTTAATTTTAACGATATTCTAATACAAGTTAAAGATGCTTCAATTTATAGTCCTTATAATTTAAGAGAATTAGTAGATGTAAATACATTGTATAATTATATTGTAAATGGTTCTCATAATTATCTTATAAGAGAACTTAATCAATTAGTTCAATATCATCCGCTTTTAGGTCCAGCATTTGGAGATTATCTTCCTACTGGAAGTTTTAATTTTAATGGAATATTAACAGAAGACCAAGGAAATAGTAGTATAGATTTTCAAGTAATTACAACAGGAGCACAAATTACTTTTGGTAATGGATATGATAACAATAAATTACAGAATGGATTATCTGGTGGTTTGAGTTATATTCAAAATATAAATGTATTTCCGTTCAGCGATGGTTATAGCGGGTGTATAAGTTGTTTCCACAAACCATATGGTTCTTTTACAGGTGGTAATATATATGAGGTTTTGGATGTTAATGGTGTAAATTTATTAAGGTTAAGAATTAGTTATAGTTCTGGTTTCGCAAGATATGTTTTAGATGTGTTTAATCAAAGTAATAGTAATTTCACACAATATATTTTTAACAATAGCGAAAATGAGGTATATTATCAAAACGAAAATAGTATTTTA